>Ga0209636_10005172_pt1 | contig 13330 bp, 18 predicted proteins | sample DeeMarSWOR152_54_FD_187464 | JGI IMG/M metagenome (GOLD analysis project Ga0209636, IMG submission 187464) | Marine sediment microbial communities from White Oak River estuary, North Carolina - WOR-1-52-54 (SPAdes) (version 2) | ecosystem: Environmental > Aquatic > Marine > Intertidal zone >...
AAACTCGACTACGGCAGATGTTGTTTCTGCGGGTTATGTGTGGACATCTGTCCCGCCGGTTCCTTGAGACTATCGAGGGACTATTTCCACATACACTTTGATACGAATACTTTTGCTTTTGTTCCAAAAGACGAAAAGTCGGACAAAAAGCAATTTCTGGCGTCTGAGCAGTATTCCATACTCAAGGCAAGTCTGACACACCGCAAAGAAAACTACGAAGGATTCGTATCAGACCTTGACTACGCCCTGTTCGAGCCGCAGCGTGTGCCTATGCCCGAGGTCGAACCTGATCAGAGAAAATTATCCTTCGTAGAGCAGGTGATAGGCTATAACAAGGAACAAGCCGAAGCAGAAGCCTCTCGCTGCCTGGAATGTAAGTTATGCGAGCAAGCCTGCCCGGCACATCTGAAGATTTCCGACTACATCAAGGCTATTTACGAAGACGAGCTCGGCGAATCTTTGAAGAAAATATTTGAGGATAATCCGATCCCTTCGATCTGTGGAAGAATATGTATGAAACATTGTGAGACAGCTTGCTCTTTGAGTATAAGAGGGCAAGCAATAGCGGTAAGGTGGCTGAAGAGGTTCGTTGCGGATTCTATTAAAGATTACAAAACTGCTTTAGAGCTTAAGCCCGCTGAGCCCACGGGCAAGAAAGTTGCTGTTATAGGCGCAGGGCCAAGCGGTCTATCCATAGCTTATTTTCTCACGTTGAAGGGTCACAAGGTCGTTGTATTCGACTCTTTGCCCGGCGGCGGTGGAATGATGCGAATAGGTCCACCGCTGTACAGATTACCTGTTGAGGCGATAGACAAGGATGTCAATCACATTGCTTCTTTGGGAGTTGAGTTTAAATTCAATACCACAGTGGGCAAAGATGTTCTGTTTGAAGATATTCTAAGAGAATATGACGCAGTTCATCTGGGTATAGGAACAACTGTAAGCCGTTCAACAAAGGTCAAAAACATTGATAAAGCACACCTGGCCCTTCCATTCCTGCAAGCCAACAAGATTGGTTCAGGAACTAAAGTAGGCAAAGAGGTAATTGTGATCGGCGGTGGAAACGTGGCTATGGACGTGGCCAGAGAGGCCCTGCGTCTGCAACATATCCAATATCCTGGACAAAAGGCGACCACTAAAACCGTCTCTCTGGAAGATTGGGACGAGATGCCCGCAACAGAGGGTGAAATTCAGGAAGCAAAGCAAGAAGGCGTGCAGTTCAATCCCGGATGGGGGCCAAAAGAAGTTGAAGTTGAAGCCGGCAGAGTCAAAGGACTTTCGTGTGTGAAAGTAAAATCAGTATTTGACGAGCAAGGCAGATTCAGCCCCACTTTTTACGAAGAAAAGCAGATGTGCCTGTACGGGGATATGATAATCGAGGCCATTGGCCAGGCCCCTGACTTTTCGTTCATCCCGAAGAACCTCCTTGGAAAACTGGAGTTTACGCCGCAAAGAAAAGTGAAGGTTGACGATAACGGTATGACCACAATCCCCAAGGTATTTGCAGGCGGCGATATAGTAAATCTGAATTTGGATGCGGTTACCGCCATTGCCGATGCCAAGATCGCTGCGGAAGGAATTCATAAGATGCTCTGTAATCCCGCCTGATGCCGGAGACCGAAAAGACAGACACGAGACACAATCAGACGTCGAAAGCCGCGGGCAAGTGTGTGTGAACTTGGAGGCTCCCGGCCGATGGTCACTCGGCGCCCAAGACAGGGACAAGGTCATACAAAACATGCCTGAATGAGAGAGCATGCGCTCTTGCAAGTCTGGCAGCTGCCGCAGGAGCTTGAAGCTGAGATTGCCCGGTTTGTAGAATGGTACAACATTTGGCGGTACCACGAAGCCATCGGAAACGTGATACCTGATGATGTGTACTATGGCCGCCGTGAGAGGATATTCGAAAAGCGTGCTGATTTAAAACAGAGAACGGTTCTTGAAAGGAAACAATACACTTTATGTGTACTGATCTTACCGCCAACGCCGAACAGATTCTCGAAGTTCTGGCAGACCGTTTTGCCATTGAACAGAATTTCCACGATCTGAAAGAAATTGAAGGCGCAGGCCAGCGGCAAGTTCGCAATCTTGATACAAACACTGGTGTCTTTCATCTGGACCTTTGGGTTCATACTATGGTCGAGCTTTGGGCCTGGCAGCAGCGAGCAAATGTGATTCGTGACCGCAGAGATTCGCCGTGGGATGATGCAACTCGCAGACCATCTCATGCTGATCGTTGTGCAGCGTTGCGTTGCGAGGCTTTGACGCGGACATTTTTTGAAACTTTCGGCCGTAACCGTGAAAATCGAAAAATCGTACGCCGGTTGTATAAGCTAATGAAACTGGCCGCTTAACAAATCAGTTTTTGAAAAGTGCAGCTAATAAATGTCCCGTCTAAAACCGACCATATTAAACAATTCATTTCTCCGGCATTTCCGTTTCTAAATCCAGTTTTATATCCAGTGGATTGTATCTATGCATCACGCTCACTTTTCCAATCAATCCTATTTTTAGCTGAGAAACTCCCTTTTTATCAGTATATGTTTTCGCTCTTGTTGTGTAATTGTATAGTACAACCATACTCTCTAATTCCTCCTGAATTAGTTTTAGGAGTTCTTCCATCCTGATCCCAGACTGTCTGTTCTTTAATCCCTTAAAAGTAAATGTTCTATCTTTATATTCATTTATTAGGTAGATTGCTAAATCTATGCCTCTACTTTCCTGATTGACTATACGTTTCCTTCCCAATAGCCAATCAATCACGGTTTCCATATAATCGCTCTTATATCCTGTTTGTAAGGTCCTATGAGGTTACTTGCTTGATTTCCCGAGACGAAACGAGACCGGAGTCACACGGTGACTTTCTAATCTTTCAGCCAATCTGGCACCCTAACGCCCTCACGCTCATTGTCTATTGAGGGGATGTATGGCTTGATATCGAGGATTGGGCTGCCGTCGAAGGCATCGATCTTATCAACGGTGACTGTCCCGTTCCGGACTGAGAGAACCTTGCACAGGCTCAGGGCAATCAGATTTGGCCTCATGGGAGCGCGGCATGCAAAAACACCCGTCAGGGGGTTCCTCCTATTGCCGCGCGGGTGTACCTGGAGAATGTTCCGTTTTTCGGGTGTGTCGTTTCTATCGAACCAATAAAGCACAAACACATGCGAAAAGCCATCCAATCCTTTGAGTGCATCACGGTATTTGTCGAGAATCTCCAGCTTTGTAGATCCGCGTTGCCTCTTTACCTCACCGACGGGATGCAATTTGAAAAACGTTTCATCCTTTGTCTCATTCACGGCTTTTGCTCCAACTGTGGTGTCACTTGCTTTGCAGAAGGCTCCACAACTGATCGTTGCCAAGCCTCTGAAAACCAAATCTCGCCTCGAGATGTTCATAGAAGTCCCTTCTCGAATCCTGCTTCATATTACGTGATCTATATGAGATGCCGTTTAGTGAATCAACGCGTCCAATTCGCTTGCATATTCACGCTCAGGCCGTAATCCCACCAGACGTCTTACTTCCTTGCCGTCCTTGATAATGAGAACTGTTGGGATCGCCGTGACTCCGTATTCTTGGGCGATGGCCGGTGCGCGGTCGAGATCTACTTTGCACACGATGACCTTCCCACGGTACTTATCAGCAAGTGAGGATATGGTCGGGGCAAGCATCCGGCAGGGAGGACAGCGATCGGAAAACAGGTCTACAAGACAGATGCCACTCGCATTAAGCACCTTGGCCTCAAAATCGGATTCGTTATCAACATGGATAACGCCCAAGCCTTCTGCTCTTTGTTCCGTCATTAGGACCTCGTTCTCCGGTGCCGCCAAACCCTCTTTTGGCGGTGCCGGTCTTTCCTCCGATAGTATCGCCCCTTCTTGCGGCAGCACTGATAACAGCGTTGCCAGCAAGGCGCCCACGATCGCTCCGTAGAGGGCGCCGCGGAAAGGGTTCGCCGTGAGCGGGCAGCTTCCAGAAGAACACTTACTTACGTGACCCAGGAGGGCACCGAATGAACCCCCAATCAGGACGCCAAGTAATACTTTGACAATCGCCATATCTCTATTCTCCGCATGACCAATCGAATAAATTTATCGCAAAACCAGCCTATATTTCAATTATACTGCCGGCCTGAATTTGTTTGAATTGAGCGCAGAAATTCTGCTTTATTTGTTCTGTGTGTTGTGTGCAGTGGCAGGGGGCGATTAATTCAATGCCCTCAAGTGCGGCGAACTTTGAGAAACCGTGAAAGCCGCCAAGTACACCGCAGATTCGACCAAGGCTTCTGGCCGTTTGAAGAATTCTCTCTAGGCCGGGATGTGCGCAGCCGGTGATCACAATATTTCCTTTTTCTGTTGTCGCCACCAAAGATTGTTCCTTGGGAGAAGTCCCGAGCGCCCCAGTTGAATAGATACCTGGCGATATTTCTGTCGGCTCTAAAAAAGCCTTCGGGTGTATGACTTCAGCTTTGGAGTTAAATTTCCGGAAGCCCTCCAGTCCATCTACGTGGTCCCAATGATTGTGAGAGAGCACGACCTTATTCACACTCTTAGGATCGACGTTCGCTTTTTCGAAGTTATATATGAGCTTTCGGCCGTCGTCTCCGGTGTCAAAAAGGATTCGCTGACTGCCGTCCACCAGACACGAAAAGCCCCATCCTGATTTAAATCCCAGGTGGGCGTTATTATCATAAAGAATTGTTATTTTCATGGAGTAGTTGCTGTCTTTCTGAAATTCAACACGCAGCCTTTGTTCAGTCCGTCATCGTGACTTATGATTCGGCAGTATCGTCGTTCGAATTGAAAACCTGAACTGAGAATCTCCCGCTCAATATCGGTTGACCGAAGGTGTTGAAGTTCCATCAGAGGATTGTCTTCCGCTGTGTGCTTGGGATAAACTGAAAGCAGGCCACTTTGCTTGAGCACTCGAAAGGCTTCTTGATAGAGCTTCAGTCTTTCTTCTGCTCTGAAATAGTGCAGAACATCATAGAGTAAAACTACATCGATCTTGCCACTTCTCAAAGGTAATCTCACCTGGCCCGAAGTTCTTGTTACTTTTACGTTCGTCAAGTTACGGGAATTTGCTTTGCGCGTCAATTCATCTAAGGCTTCTGATTCTTTGTCCACGGCATAGATGATTCCCTTTTTCCCAACTGCTTTAGCCGCCGGAATCGTATAATGGCCCACGCGACAACCGAAATCTAAAATCTTTTGCCCCAATTTTAGTCCGACTTCTTTGAGAAACTCTGCTCCACCATCTCTCTCCCACCACTCCATCTGATTATTTACGGCGGCAACACTAACCTCAACCCGTCTTGACACATTAGGTGCAGCGTTTTCCATATTGCGAGCCTATTCTGAAACAATACAACCGGCGAGCAGATTCTTCAGCCTGTCAAATGTAATCTCATGAGGTCGAATCTCAATCCCTATCCAATCAGAGAACTCGAGGATCCTCTCAGGATGCTCTTGACAACATTTCTCCCAGAAACCTATCCCGTCGAGCAGTACCGCACCGCCGGTATGCTGGGGGAAATTCTCATTGGCTTTGCCTCTGTCCCAGTCTTGAAAGACGTAACCGCGATAGACTATCCATCCCGGCGTCAGCCACAGGGTCTTTTTGCCCTCACTGATTTTATCTCTTTGTCTTTTACTGACTAACATATCTATGCAATGAGTTGCATTTATTCTGGAAATTGCACTTCCGGCTTCCTGCTCACGGATTATCGTATCCACAGTTATGTAGGGGTTATCAATGTTGACGTAACAATATTTACCGCCGTAGACAATGATGATTTTCCTATAGTGTTGTTTCGCAAGGTATATTTTTTCTATCAACTGGCTTTCAAGCTCTTTACGAACCTCATGCCGTCCGGGCGTTGTATAGAGAATCCTCTTGGCATCTAAGAAACCCTGCCTTCTCAGATAATTAAGCTCTGGCGCAAGCGTTCCACAAGAAACTACGATATAATCTTTAAAAGATGGCTTTCTGTGATTCTTCCTTATTTGTATTTTCTCTCTCCAAATATTGCTGTTCCAATTCTGACCATATTAGAACCCTCCTCGATCGCAACTTTGTATGAATTCGTCATACCCATCGACAAATACTGCATATCCATGCTTGGAAGACGGAGCTTCCTTATTCTTTCAAATAGTCCTCTTGTCCTTCTGAAATACGGCCTGACGTCTTCTGGATTCCCGAATCGAGGACCCATGGTCATGAGGCCCTCCAGTCTTACATGCTCAAGCCTCGACATATCCCTCGCCAAGTTTTCAATGTACTCAACAAAAGGTTCGTGCTCTGCTGGTTTTATGCCTGTTTTTGGATCCTCGCTGCCAATGTTTATCTCTATATAGACCGGCATTCGCTGCTTTCCCGCTTTTGCGGCCCTTCTATCAACAGCGACAGCCTTTGTCTGGGAGTCGATAGTCTGAATTACATCGAAGATTCTCAGCGCTTTGTTTATCTTGTTGGTCTGCAAGTTGCCTATCATATTCCATCTGACTTTGGTTGCATCTTGCTTTAGGGCACTATACATCCGCTCGGCTTCCTGAACGTAATTCTCACCGATATCCGTAGCTCCGGCGCCTATAACCTCCCTTATTTCCTCCAGCGTCCTCGTCTTGCAGGATACAATGATAGTGACGTCATCGGGAATTTCTCGCCGGATTCTGGCGTAATTCTTCGAAATGCTCATGGTCAAAGCATCATATCAGAACTTACTTTCGTTATGAATTTTAGTTTAAGACTCGCATGGTCTTTGGTCGCAGGGCGTATCACGTCCACAGCAGGGCCGATCTCGACCGCAAGCTGGCATATTACCGGCAGTGTAATCAGTTGTATTAGTGCTTGAACCTTTGAGAATTATGCCGGCTCCGCCGCTGATCAAACGCTGAAGCCTGCCATTGCACTTTGGACATTTCTTCAAGCGTTTGTCTTGCATGCTCTGGAATCTTTCAAATGTCCAGCCACAATCCTGACATCTATATTCGTATGTAGGCATGATTACTTCTCTGCTTTTTCAGATCTTCTTGTACAAGCTGACCCTTGCTCCGCGGCACCTGTTCCATATTGCAATGGCGACGGCCGCCTTATTCATACCATGGCCGTGAACTTCGCTGATGTATCCCCACTTGTGCCAGTCCCTCGGAACGGCGATGCCTATGGATGAAGCGATTAAACGACCATGTTCATCCGTGTCCGACCTCGCCATAACGCAGTTGGATATCTGACCAGGGGCCAATGTTTTGAATCCTTGGTCACGGCTGACAATCTTACACTGCGCTGGCAGTATCGATGATACCTGAACTAGGTTCTGTTGGGCGACACCCGCTTGCTTCAGCGCTTCTTCGAATGATTTCAACTGATATCTGTGTCGGCCCACGCCCTTTGTCAAAAACACTTTAGCCGGAACCAAACCCTTCACATCAATCTCCAAATGAATCTCTATTGTGCCGTTGAAGTTTCGATAACATCAATGGACTCTGCTTTGCCACCTGTACCGTAGAGTCTAGATGCAATATTGTAAGGTATGCCAATAACGAGCTGACCTTTTTCAATACCTCCGTATTCTCTGGAATCGGGACAGCCGAAAGAGATACTGATACATTGCCCAAGGTAGCTTCTGACTGCCACGTTTCCACACACAGACATGAAGCTTGAGATGTCCACACGTAGATTATGGCTCGTCATTTTTTGCCAATCCCTGATGATTTTCATTGCTGATTCCGGGCTGGCATAACTTATGTAGACATCGCCCTGAATGTGGCCGCCAAGAGAAATCCCAGCAATGTCTTCATTGAGAACCGGCACACCTTTTATCAATTCACAAGCTGCATCGTGGTCCATAGCTGTTTTTCGAGATAGCCTTTTAGCCAGCTCTATATCACTGTCCTTCAGCCAGCCAAAGCATCTTCTCGCGCCATCACAGCATACATTATTGAAGGATAGTGAAACGTTCTTCTCTCGCGCCTTATGTACAGCTTCACAGAACCTAATTGGTTCAGTGTCAGCTGAGGACATTTGTTCCTGAAACTTAACTGCTACCCACCAAGAACGGCTCATTTGAGACATTCGCTCGCTTATCCGATTCAATGCCGATTGCTCGTTTGACATAGAGTATATGGTAATCCATGAGAAATAGATTTTTCCCCCTGATTAAAGAATTTACCCTTGGCGGAGGCTTTGACTTTCCCATCCTGGATGATCTCAGCTTCCAACAGGCATAAAGGACGGGAAAAGCGTGTGACGTGCGCAGAAACGATCGCCTGCTGATTCGTAACAACCGGATGCCGGAACTTCGTCGTCATCTCAACCGTCACGGCAACCTGCCCCCGAGAAAACATGCAATGGCCCATAGCACCATCCAAAATCGAGGATACTATCCCACCATGCACAACTCCCGAGTAACCTTCAAGGTCTTTGCCACAAGTGAATGTAGCTGTAACGCCTCCATCCTCTCCAGAAACGAACTCTAGCTGCAAGCCATTCGTATTAGACGGACTGCACACAACACAATTTGGATGGACTCTATCGCTAATATTGCTCATGGTACTATGCTGTATCTCAACGCTCGCGAATCCTTGCTTCTACTTCAGTCTCTTGCTGCCCTTCAGGATATATGTCTTCGTCTTCGATATAGACCAGCAGAACGCTATTCGACACGCAGATACAACTTTCTGTCTGAAATAACTCATTACTGAGACCGTGCGTAGCTGAATTCAAACATTCATCTCGTAACGCATATTTCAGCCCGTTGGTTCTTACTTTGAAATTGCCAAGACCGTATGGGATGAGTGAGACACGTGTCCCAACACGGCCGTGCAATTTGCACTTCTCACTCTTGTCCACGGCAATGAGTGTCGATGTACCGTCAAAGAGAGCTACTCATCCCGGGTAACTGGCGAGTAATGCAATATTTCCCAATGTATGATCAAGGCGTCCGCCCGTTGCCGCGAGAAGAATGACCTGTTTGCATCCACGCCCTAAAGCATATTCCGTGGCAAGTTCCGTATCGGACTTATCTTTCGCTTCCGGATATCGGATGTGCTCAATCCCACCGTTATTCTTCCGTATATCAGGGTCAACAGAGTCCATGTCACCAATAATGACTTGAGGAGTGAGCCCAATATCGATAAGATATTTCGCCCCCCCATCTGCGGCTATTAGTAAGTCGCAATCCTTTGCGATTTGTTTGACTTTTGTCGGATTCCTTAACCGACCATTGCAGAATGTACAGGCTTTCTTAACTAAATCAGTGGTCACAAATGTTATCTCCCGTCTCTAACGCATCTTGCAGGTAGGCTGATACAAGCTCTTCTGGCGAGTCGGAGGATGCACCTATTACAACTTTAATGTCATTCTGTGCAAACAGTTGCTGCGCTCTGTGTCCCATACCGCCGGCTATAATAATGTTTACGTTGTTTTCGTGTAACCATTTCGGCAGGACCCCGGGGGCGTGGGCGGGCGGAACCGCGTCATTTCTATTTATGGTCTTCTTAAGGTTTTCATCAACGTCGAAGATTGCAAATTGATCACGATGACCAAAGTGAAGACTTAGTTTGCCCTCTGCTAATGGAACTGCTATGCGCATTGCCTTGTCTCCTTTTTGTAAAGATCCTGTTTCGATTGGTTCCTGAGCATCGGCGTCAAGATCGAGAATGGGATTCAATATTTTTTCGAAAGCCTTTGCCGTTTGACTTTGGCTGTAGCGATGTACAAATGGTGTCCCGGAATCACAGGCTTGTACAATCTGCGGATCGATCGGTATCTGACCCAAGAAAGGAACATTCATTTGCATTGCCATGTGTTCGCCGCCCCCGGACTTGAATATATCCGTCCGCTCACCACACTTTGGGCACACGAAACCACTCATATTTTCCAGAACACCCAAAACCCGCAAGTTCAGGTTGCGGCAGAAGGTGATCCCTTTTCTTACATCAGACAGCGCCACCTCCTGCGGCGTGGCCACAATGATTGCACCATCGGCGTTTTCCAGGAGTTGAACGACAGAAAGCGGTTCATCGCCGGTACCGGGCGGACTGTCAACAATCAGGAAGTCCAGATCGCCCCATTGCACATCCTTCAGAAATTGCTTTATGATTTGATATTTCATCGGGCCTCTCCATATGACGGCATCGTTGTGGCCCCGAAGCAGAAAACCGATAGACATAACTTTCAGATTGTCCAGCATTTCAACGGGCAGGAGTGCATCTCCTGCCGCTTGGACGCTCTTTCCTTCAAGGTTCAGAATCTTCGGTATGCTTGGGCCGTGTATATCGATGTCGAGCAGCCCAACGCTCTTGCCGCACAGAGCGAGCGAGACTGCCAAGTTTTACGGCCACCGTACTCTTGCCCACGCCGCCCTTGCCGCTGAGGACAAGTATCTGGTGCTTTATGCGTTTCACTCTTTGCCGGATTTGCTCCTGTTCGGCCTGCATTTGTTTTCGATTGTTTTCGTCAATTTGAGAAACGCTACTTTCTTTTGCCATGGGTGATTTTTCCATTCTTCAATAATGAACTTGCCTGTTGTTACTAACTTCCGGAGCAGGCGTTGGAAATCTTTGCAGTCATTACCACCTCGTACTCTTCAGCAAGCTTCCCAAAAGCCTTTGTAAGATTTTCGAGAACTACCTGGCTCTCTCCTGTTACGAGTGTACTCATTGGCCCGACTTCGGCTTTTAACCTATCGTTGTCCAACAGCTCGACAAATCGCCGAATCGGCTTAGTCAGGTCGCTGCAGCGCAATGGATATAGGCTTATTTCAGCCTGTACATTCATAGTTTCACTGCCGCCACCATGAAGGCTCCTTTCTGATCTCGAAACTTTCGAGCAATACGATTAATCCAAGGAGCCAAAGGGATTAGCCAATCTTGTGCAGGAACAAGAGCTCCAACGGTTATTTCCACCTGGCCATAAGGTTCCAGAAATTCCCTCAGTTCAGCAGGAGAAAACAGCCGAGCAGCAGCATATGGATTTTCAGGACGTCCCCGCACCTGTCTTTGCCGATTAACTTTCGATAACCCATTTAGCATACCGACCAATATCCTGCCCGGCTTGCGGGTGCATCGTATCATCTCTCGTAATACGACATCGGCATCACGGACGAACTCAAGCGTCGTAATCGCCGTTGTCAGGTCGAAGGTGCAATCTTCGAACGGCAGAAAATGCCCATCGGCCATGTGAAATGAAATGTTCGGAATGCCCTTTTGCAGTGCTATATCGATCATGCGCTCAGAGACATCGAGACCTGTAACCTCAAAACCGCACTGACTGAAAAACCTGCTCCAATGACCTGTTCCACAACCTATCTCCAGCAGCCTTTTTCCTTCGGTCGCCGCTGGTAAGAACTCGGCGATTAACTTTTTCTCTAAGCGGTCATACATCGCGCCTCGCCTGCTGGCATGCCAGCTATCATAGGAGCCAGCAACCCGATCAAAATTGAATCTCGATGCATTTGACCCGTGCATTTGCAGCTTCTGCTCAACCGAGGGCATAAGTGACCTGTCTCCACAATGCCTTTATCTGTTCGGTTATGGCTCCTCCTGTGTATTCTACCACACTTGCCTTAATCATCTGCGCCTTAGTAAAGGCTTCGTCATAGGCGATTTTTCCCACCACTTTTAATCCTCGTGTTTGAGCCTCTTTGCTTATTTGATCTGTTATTTGCGGATTGACATCTGCTTTGTTGACACAAACCAGAGTCTCAATGCCGAAGCCTTCCGTAAGCTTGCAGACCCTGTCTAAATCATGTTTGCCGGAAAGTGTGGGTTCTGTGACAACCAGCACCAGATCGGCCGCTGTGATGGAGGCAATGACGGGACAGCCTATCCCCGGCGAGCCATCGACAATGAGCAAATCCTTTTTTTGCTCTTGTGCTATTTTCTTCGCCTCCTTGCGAATAACAGTCACAAGTTTGCCGCTGTTTTCCTCAGCGATCCCCAGTTTGGCGTGCACCATAGGCCCAAATCGCGTATCCGATACAAACCATTGTCCGTTTATATGCTCGTTAAACTCAATTGTATCCACCGGACAGAACTCCACACATACCTTGCAGCCTTCGCATGAAACCGGATCAATGGTAAATGTTTTGTCAACGAGTTCGTTTCCGTTTCCATTGAGACTGATTGCATCAAATCTGCACATGTCCCGGCACTTGCCACAGCCAATACAATTCTCAGAAACTATTGAGGCTTGCCTGCCGCCGGAAAAATCGGTGGTTCGCTTGACTATCGGCTCTAAGACCAAGTGCAAATCCGCCGCATCTACATCGCAGTCGGCCAGGACAGCGTTCTTCGCAAGAGCTGCGAAGGCTGCCACGATACTTGTCTTGCCTGTTCCTCCCTTACCACTTATTACCACCAGTTCCTTCATGAATTCACCTTAGCTCAACCACGGAATAACATGGCCAAAAATCCTGTATCAAACGCATGAAGAGCGTCTGCCATTGCGTTCTTTCTTCTTCTCGGAACCGAAAAACTTCTCACGCCACCACAGGAAATGTCCCCACGGGTTATCCAGTTTGTACTTGCCGTCCTCCGGGACACCCTCCCAAGTATTAATCTCCTCCAACAACTGCGGGCAGGGCTTATCTTGGGCTAACAGCTCATACGCACATTTGGCAAGCACAAATCTTCTGGTGGCCTCGGTGTCGTCTCGATTGTGATTAGGATGGTATTTCATTGAAGCCTTTCTATAGGCTTTCTTCAAATCATTCTTGTCGGCATCTTCGGAGACCTCGAGGATCTTGCAAGCCGCTTTTCGGGCTGCTGAGTCACGGGTTATCCTCTCCATGAATTCAGAATCATCTTTCATTTGGCTGTCACAGTCGAATTGATTTTGTGGTATAGCTGCGCGAACCTTTCTTCGTAGCCCGGTAAGGCATCAATTATCTTAATACCTCGCGAGTACGCTTCTGCTATCAATCGGTCGTTCGGCATCTCAAAGAGAATGTCTATATCCTCTTGCTCACAGTATTCTACGACGCGGTTATCCCCTATGTCGCTACGGTTGATTGCAGTAGCAAATGGCAGCTTAAGTGCTCTTACCATCTCCACCGCCAGTTCAAGGTCATTCAATCCGAAGGGCGTGGGTTCGGTGACCAGCAGAATAAAATCCGATCCCTTAACCGCTTCGATCACCGGACATGAAGTGCCTGGTGGGACGTCGACAATTACCGTGCCACTGTCAATTGACTTCTCTTTGACACGTCTTATCAAGGCAGGGCTTTGAATAGCCCCAATATCGAGTTTGCCGGCACCGTACAAGACTCCGTTTGCTCTGCCGAATTCGACAATTCCGATTTTACGTGGTTTCTCCTTGATAGCGGCTT
>Ga0209636_10005173_pt1 | contig 13330 bp, 9 predicted proteins | sample DeeMarSWOR152_54_FD_187464 | JGI IMG/M metagenome (GOLD analysis project Ga0209636, IMG submission 187464) | Marine sediment microbial communities from White Oak River estuary, North Carolina - WOR-1-52-54 (SPAdes) (version 2) | ecosystem: Environmental > Aquatic > Marine > Intertidal zone >...
TTACAATACACCAACACACTATTCCACGAACTATATTCCAAGGCTTACATTGATATCGTAGATAAGACGCCCGAGATATGGGGCTGGCTTTATGATCACTTCGATAAACCCTGGCATAATGAACGTCGTCGCCTGGCCTTCGACAAGCTGAATGCCCGGCCATTTGTGAAAATGTTGGAGGAATACCAACCAGACATGACTGTCTGTACACATTTTCTACCGGCTGAAATCATCTCATGGTTGAAAGAGAAACATCGACTTCATACCCGGCAGGTTATAACCGTAACTGATTTCGATATACACGCTATGTGGCTGTGCCGGCACTATGAACACTATTTCGTCGCTCTTGACGAGACAAAAGCTCACTTGGAGGAACTGGGTGTTCCGTCAGACAAAGTCACAGTCTCAGGCATCCCAATTGACCCGATTTTCGCCGAACATAGGGACAAAACCCAGATGCGTCGTAAGCTGGGCCTTGACATATCGTTGACTACTATACTTGTTTCAGCTGGTGGTTTGGGTGTGGGGCCGATCGAACAGTTAATACAATCGCTTGCTAAAATACACCACAAGGTTCAAGTTGTTGCGATTTGCGGCAAGAACGAGGAACTAAAAGACCGGATCGATGAACTTGTGGCAGAATTACCATCAGATTCTCCTGTGCAGATCAAATCCATTGGCTTCACGAACGAAATGGATTCGTATATGTCTGCCGCTGACCTTGTATTGGGCAAAACCGGCGGTTTGACAACCTCAGAGGCTTTGGCAAAAGGATTAGGTTTTATCATTGTTGAACCTATTCCCGGTCAGGAACAACGTAATGCCGACCATCTTCTTGAAGAAGGAGTGGCAATAAAGTGTAATAATTGGCCGGTTTTAGCTTACAAGATAGATAGATTACTTGATGATCCTCAGCGTATTGCTCAGATGCAATTTAAAGCCCTTAATTTAGCCAGGCCATCAGCAGATCATGATATTGTTGAAAAGTTAATATGCCTTTGACATTCAGGGACTGCACAGACCAAGACAGTCTAAAAAATATCAAAAAAATGAATTTATATGGGCGATAGTCAGCAAAGTTTTGAATAACAATAGGATTGAACCACAACTTGTTAATTAGTTGTGAGGTTTTATGTTATGCCAGAAATTATTCTTCTAAGACATGGAGAAAGTGTATGGAATAAAGAAAACAAATTTACCGGTTGGACTGACGTTGACTTATCATCGAAGGGTTTAAAAGAAGTAAAAAAGGCGGCAGAGCTTTTGAAAAATGATGGTATTACTTTTGATATTGCATTTACTTCTGTATCGAAAAGAGGGATAAGGACACTATGGATTGTTCTGGACGAGATAGATCTGATGTGGATCCCTGTTTATCGTTCATGGCGATTGAATGAAAGACATTATGGTGCCTTGCAAGGGCTAAATAAGGCCGAAGTGGCGGTAAAGTATGGGGAAGAACAAGTACTAAAGTGGAGAAGAAGCTATGATGTTAGGCCTCCTGCCCTTGAAAGGAGCGACACAAGATACCCAGGAAATGAGCCAAAGTACAGAGACTTAGACCAAAAGGATATTCCTCTCACAGAATCGCTGAAAGATACGGTAATTAGGTTCATACTGTATTGGCATGAGGTGATATCACTGATTTTAAAAACCGGAAAGAAGATACTCATATCAGCACATGCAATAGTCTGCGTGCCTTGGTTAAACATCTTGAAGGAGTTTCTGATGAGGAGATTGCACAGCAAAATATTCCAACAGGAATATCTCTTCTTTATGATCTGGATAAAAACCTTAAACCACTTCGCAGTTACTATTTAAGAGATCCAGAGGAGGTTAAGAAAGCTATTGAGACAGTCAAGGATCAGGTTAAATCCGGCTGAGATAGAAATAAAACAGTCTTGAATGTAAGAAGTGGTTGTAGGTAATAATATAAAAATGCAAAAATCACCAAACAACAAAATTCCTTATGCGTCGTCTCTACCTGGGGCGAAAACAAAAGGCCACAAATTCAGGTCGTTGTTTATGGGGATTTTATTGTTGGCCGGAGTAATCGCAGCTGTAACTCACATTGGTGAAATAGAACATTTTGCCAAACTGGCACGTGAGGCTGAGCCCAAGTGGTTACTAATGGCTTTGCTGCTACAATTCGGGACTTACGTATGCACTGCAGCGATTTGGAAACAGGGTCTGCATTATGTTAATATACGGCATGGTTTTTTTTCATTCGTACCGCTTGCCTTGGCTAAACTATTTGCAGACCAAGCTTTGCCAAGCGGTGGAGCGAGTGGAATAAGTTTCTTTATTGCCGCTTTGAAACGCCGTGGGGTACCTACAGATCTTTGTATGGCCATGATGTTAGTAAGCCTCGTAGCATACTATTTGGCCTATCTGATTGTTGCGTTAGCAAGCTTAGCTCTGTTGTGGTTCTATCACGCCATTCACATTTGGATTCTTTTGCTGGTAGGACTATTCTGCCTGGTGGCGGTGGCAATCCCTGCAGGTGCGTTATTTTTACAAAATTTGAGCAAAAAAACGCTTCCTAAGCTTATTACACGACTGCCAAACGTCAGAGATTTATTGCAAGGATTTACCCAAGCACCTAAACACCTACTACGTAATCGGTCCTTGGTAGTTACATCAATATTGTTGTACGTCACAATCTTTCTGCTTGACGCAGCAACACTATGGGTAATGCTGCTTGCTATTGGGCAGAATGTTTCATTCCTTGCAGCGTTCCCCAGTTTTGTAGTCTCTTCAATAATTTCTACTCTTAGTCCGATTCCTTTGGGATTGGGTGTCTTTGAGGCAAGCTCCGTTGGAATGCTCAAAGCACTCGGCATACCGCTTGAAGCAGGACTTACTGCTACCCTGTTATTGCGAGGATTCACGCTGTGGTTGCCAATGCTACCCGGTCTTTGGCTGGCAAGGCGGGAGCTGCGTTGATAATTACATGTATATGGGATGAAGCAATAATAGATGATGCGCACCTGCAATTGCGTAACATCCCTGAGGTGAGAGCAGAAATTCTGGAAAACTTTGGATCACCCGGCCGTAATTCAAGTCCCCCCAACAGACTCATAGACTATAGAAACTGATAGGCGAATGTTAGAGCACGCGGTAACGACAACTGACTACATCTTCACGGTGTACCTACATTGGATATGGTTGATGTGTGAAGTTGCTGAAAAATTTGAATTTGTGATGATGAGGACAGTCAATGTCTGCCCGAAAACAGGAGTTGGAAGAGGTCCGGAGCATAAAAATCCATGTTTTCGTGCAAATTTTCAAAAAAGCGGCTTTGGAACAGAGGAATCTTAATAGTTCAAGTTCAATTTGATAAAGTCATACATGTTGTATGGAGAAAATTATGTTCTCTAACCGTTTATCTGGTAAATGTCAGGTAAATGTAGAACGGTAATTTTATAAGAGGTTGATTAGTCGACTAAATTGAGACTTATATTACTAACAATTCATAACCTTCAAAAATTCATACTAATGATATCGTTCACCAGCGTTTTATATATCGCCTAATGGATTGTTCGCCTCGTTGCCCTTTTTGTTGTTGTACGGAAGCGGCGCCCGAGTGCGGCTCTGGCCTGGCTGGTCGTAATCTATTTTCAGCCTTGGATAGGAATGCTGTTGTATCTTGTAATCGGCAGACACCGCCTGCCTTTTCGCCGTACCAGACAATACGCTCGGCTTTTAGAAAGGTTGGAACATTTGAAGAAGCAATTTGACGGGCATCCTCACGCGGCTCACCCTGAATTGGGACCTCAATGTAAGGAGGCAATTGCCCTAGCCGAGCATTTTGGATCGATGCCGATTCTCGACGGCAATTCAGTAACTTTCATGTCCAATACCAACGAGGTAATCAATGAGCTTATCTCCGATATTAATACAGCCCAGGACCATGTCCATATGCTGTTTTTTATCTTTCGAAACGATGATACCCGTCACAGCGTTGCCAATGCATTAAAACAGGCCGTACAGCGTGGAGTTAAATGCAGGTTGCTCCTGGATGCCGTCGGTTCATGGCGCATGCTACGGTCTATAAGTCACAACCTTAGGAAGGCCGGGGTGGAAGTGAAAGATGATTTACCGGTGGGCTTCCTTCGGCGCCGAGCATCGAGAATTGACCTGCGGAGTCACCGCAAGATTGTCATAATCGATGGAAAAATCGGGTACACTGGCTCCCAGAATATTGTTGACGATGACTATGGGCACAAGGATCTAATATGGCGCGACTTGACAGCCCGCCTGAGCGGCCCTGTCGTCCAGGAGCTACAGACGGTCTTTCTGGAGGACTGGAACTTCCGCACAAACAAGCTGCTCGAAGAACAGGATGTTTTCCCACTGCCTGTACTCTCTGGTGATGTTCACGCTCAGGTCCTTCCCAGCGGCCCTAACTTTCCCGTCGAGAACTATCAGCGTCTGGTCGTTGCCGTTCTCTACTCGGCCCGTGAACGGGTTGTTATTACAACGCCATATTTTATTCCCGACGAGCCATTCCTCTAGGCGATGCAGGTGGTAGCCCAAAGGGGTGTGGGGATAAACTTGATCGTGCCGCGCAAAACCGACCATCCGCTCGTGGATATGGCTGGCCATGCCTATTTTGAGGAATTGCTCCAAGCTGGCGTGCAAATATTTGCCTATGAAGCTGGCCTCCTTCACGCAAAGACGATGAGTGTGGATGATTCTATTGCGTTCATAGGCTCAAGCAATTTTGATATCCGCTCATTTTCCCTCAATTTTGAAGTCAACCTTTTGCTCTATGGCCGCGAAGCAACCAGAGGTCTCCGCAAACATCAGATGGAATATCTTCGGGACAGTGCTGGTATTGACTTGTTACAGTGGCAAAAACGCAGCCTTTTGAAACACACCACGAACGACGTCGCTAAGCTGTTTAGCCCTCTATTATGAAAAATACTGCTTATTGGGATTCACATTACTTAAAGTCATCTGAGTTTAGGTAATTGCTTTATGCCTTGGCGAGTGAATTGGAAGCCTTGCAGCCTTTCCTCGTCGCCAATGAGTATCAACATGCGCAGCTATCACTGATAGAGATGAGCCGGGATTTATCAGAGCGAGGGGTCAAAATGTCTGAAGAAGTTTAACAAACAATTACTCAATAAGAAAATCTGTTTTTATTGTAGTTGAACAGAAGCTGTTGAACAGTGATAAGACACTAGTAAAATTGCTCAATTTCCATGCACTGCAAAATGCCAGAATTTCTTGAAATGTCACCTCTTTCAAGAGCTGAAAAAAAACCCTGATTTCCAGGTGACATTATGTATCCAAAATGTCACCACAAATGTTAAATTTGATGATTAATGGAAGCACCAAACCTCAAATATTAGCCGAAAAGTGAATAATTTTTCGGAATTTTTTATTTCTTCCGGATTAAGTAAACGGTGAGAAAGAAATGTATCATTTATCTTCGATGTAAACCATTTCTATTCTTCTAATAGAACTTCCACTTCGGCATCTTCAGAGTGATGAGCATTATGTGTGAACCAATTATCCGCTAATTGCTTCTGGTCTCTGAGGTCGAAAATAAGTTTCTTGAGTTCGGGACCGCCTTGAAGTTGAATATCAGCAAATTCAATTCGCCGCAGTAATCCCGTATCCGGATGTGCCCAAATTCTAATTACTCTTGGTCCTTTGAACTTACGATTTTGACGTGTAGCGTGCAAATAAGACCATGATGTCTCCTGATCCTGCTCGACAGGTACAGTTCCAAGATATTTGATTTTATAACGTTCCCGTATTTGTTGCAAAGTATCACTGAAATCAAGTGTTAATAAATTAGCCAAGTTCTCTGGCATGGGTATTCTAAATGCCTGTGGATCATCACTGACTAAAACCGCACGCCTTGGACGAATCAACCAATTTGTCTGTCCATCACGACCATTTATGACTGTTTGGCCGGATGGAGTATAACGATACAAAACATACTTGCCTCTGCCTCGAAGGTAAAGTGTAGCACCATCAAATACAGCTCGTTCCTGGCGATTCCTTCTCTGAAAAGTAAATTTGCCAGACTGCCGCTCCCGTCTACCTGCTTTTTGATCTCTGACAATAATCCTGTAAGTACGGTCACCTGCGTTTTCAATGGCCGCAATCATTTGGTCTATGGTTGCCATTGCCTTGTTTGAAGGTAGGGATATCAGTAAAACCGCGAGCGATACAATGATCATCGCGGCCGTACCCCACCTGATAGCAGGACCGACGTATCGATGCCTCTTCAGAGGAGTTGTTACTTTTTCAGTGGTCTGCTTCTGTCTATCTGCCCTTATTGATTGCATAAGCTTATTGATGCGGCTTTGTCTGGAATCCTTACTATTTTCGGCAATACCCATGAGCATGGCATGTACCAGTTGAACATCAGCGGCACGGCGAAGCTGTTTTTTATCCAGTGGTTCCGACGTTTCAGTTGCAGATTCATTAAATGCGGAGTCTTCAAATTCCGCATCTATCCATTCATTGCTGAGATGATCGACAGGATCAGTCCCAGATTCGTTAGGCTTAGTTGTCATGTGCTTATCTCCATAACAACCTTCTTTCGTTTCAGACAGTCAAGTAATTGTGATCTTGCTCTTTGCAGCCGTTTTCTGACAGTTTCCAAGGCGATTTTTGTGATGTCAGAAATTTTTGAAGTAGGCTGATCTTCAAAATAACGAAGCTGAATCATGTGCTGATAACGATTTGGCAAAGCGTCAATACAAAGCCTTAAGGCATCGATTTTTTGCTCCCAGGTATCACCAGCTCTCTCATGGATATGTTCGATTAGCTGGCTCAAATAGTCCAGTGTATCACAACCTGTAATCATGATATCAGATTTGGCTTTGCGAAAATGTGCCATAATAAGCTTTGCGGCAATGCCTCTAATCCAGGGTCCAAAAGGGCATGATCGGTCAAATTCATTGAGTTTTCGCCAGGCGACAAGCATGGTTTCCTGAAAGAGATCTTCAACGACGGCTTGATTCCGTACTGCAGCGCGCAAATATGTCATCAGCATCGCCTCATTCTCTCGAACCAGGATCTCAAAAACCGCCTGAGCTTCGTTTTGTTTTTTTCCAAACTGCATATAGTAATTTCCACCTATTATTGTCCTGGATTACATATGGCAGGACAAAAAAACATGATTTTTTTAATTTTGTACTCTGTTATTTTTTTGTCCTGTCAATGTCCATTTCAGACAACAATAGATAAAGATCTTAGGATTACTCTAACAAAAAGCACAAGGATATGCAAAAAAGCCCAACTTTTTGTATTAATTTGCTTAGTTTTTTATTACCTCCTTCTTTTTTGTTCCTAAGACTTGGGAAAAATAGTTTTGTAAAATCACAGTCAACTAAATAAGGAGATATGTATCAATGACACAGTCGAGAATTACCAGTTTGTATGTTGTTTGCCTTATCTTGTTGTACAATTCCGTTGTTTCTGATGGACAAGACAAGCCCCCCAAAGATGGCGATTTTGGCTTCATAGAAAGCCAGATCGGTTTGATTCTTAGTACGCCCAAAGCCTACGAAGGTTATACCCTATTTGCCCCTAAACACTACACACGTACATACCTAATGGACAACAAGGGCGGGATCATCAATACCTGGGATAGTCCCTATGAGCCCGGTCAATCAGTACATCTGCTGCCAAATGGACATTTGCTCCATAGCAGTTTTATCAAAGGTTCCGGCGGTACCGGTGGCGGTGAAGGTGGACGTATCGAAGAGTATGATTGGGAGGGCAATCTGGTTTGGGAGATGGATTATTATTCCAGAGATTACGGCACACACCACGATATTGAGCCGTTGCCCAATGGCAATATTCTGGCCCTGGTGGTCGAAAGAAAAACACTATCCGAATGTCTTGCAGTTGGTTTTACACAACAGTCACTGCGTGACGATGAACTACTTCCCGACTCCGTGATTGAAATTGAACCCATCTATCCCAAAGGCGGCAAGATTGTGTGGGAGTGGCATGTATGGGATCACCTAATTCAGGACAATGACCCAGCCAAGCCTAATTATGGTAATCCGGCTGATTATCCGGCGCGCATTTCTGTAGAATGCAATGGGAACAAGGCCCCGGCTTTTTGGAATCACATGAATTCCATCGATTACAATCCCGAGCTTGATCAGATCATGTTAAGCGTCCGCGGGTGTAGTGAGCTATGGATTATTGATCATAGCACTACTACAGAAGAGGCCGCAGGCTCAACCGGAGGACGGTGGGGTAAAGGCGGTGATCTTCTCTATCGCTGGGGCAATCCTGTTGCATACAATCGAGGTGATTCCTTAGATCAAATATTATTCCAGCAACACGATTGTCAGTGGATTAAACACAATTGTCCAGGGGAAGGCAATATCCTTATCTTTAATAACGGTCTTCGTCGTTTACCCGAAGGCTACACCGATTGGCGAAATTTACCACCATATGAGGTCGGACTGGATTGGGGATATTCATCGGTAGATGAAATTATTCCATCAATAGATATCAATGGTGCTTATACACTTGAATCCGATCAGGCCTATGATCCCAATGAACTTCTATGGACCTATGTGGCCCCAACGCCAACAGATTTCTTTGCTGAGGCCATCTCAGGCTGTCAGCGTTTGCCTAATGGCAATACTTTGATATGTGATGGCACAAGCGGTGTGCTTTTTGAAATTACATTGGAAGGAGAAAAGGTTTGGGAATATGTCTGTCCTGTCACCGGTGATGGTCCGATCAGGCAGGGTGATCCGATCCCACTGGACCATCGGGCTCATGCTATGAATGCGATCTTCAAAGTACATCGTTACGATCCGAACTATCCTGGCTTGGTCAATAAGGATCTCACTGCTGAATATGTACTGCCTTTGGAATGAAATCAAGTGGACCGTGGCTCGTTTGTGGAGTTAATAAATTATGTTCAAGTTAAATCATACTATAAGAAATATATTTCTTCTTTTAATCGTATTAGCAAATTCAGCGGCTGCTTACGAGGTCCTGCAGGGTCCAACCGAGGTACGTTACTGGGACACAGCCAGGGCCTATAACGGTTACACCATCTTTGGAGCTCCGGGCGGAACCTATCTTATCGATATGGAAGGACGTGTCGTACAAACATGGTCCAAAGTTCGAACAAATCCCCGCTTTTTGGACAATGGTAACATCCTGGATTCATCTACCGATGATCCCAGCCGTGGCAGCGGTTTTATAGAAGTGGATTGGGAGGATAATGTGGTGTGGCGTTATACTGAGACCCGTTCTAACTATGCCCCACACCATGATTTTGTACGTATATTCAACAAAAAACTGGGAGCTTACACTACTATCTATATCGCCAATAAGTCTATTACCTATGAGCAGGCTATCGCTGCTGGCAGCGATCCGTCCCGTAATTATAGGGATGCCCAAATGGATACCATTGTTGAAGTGGACATGGATGGCAACGTAGTTTGGGAATGGTGGTTCTTTGATCATGTGATTCAGGATATCGACCCATCCAAGGCTAACTATGTGGGCCAGGGCAAGACCATTGCCGATTATCCGGGTCGGATTAACATTAATCTACCCGGTCGACCTTTGAAACGCGATTGGCTCCATTGTAATTCGCTGGATTACAATCCACAGTTAGGGCATATAGTAACCAACTCTGTACAAGGCGAGTTTTATGTGATCGATCATGATGGAACGTTTGTTCACGGTGATCCACAGGCCAGTATTGACTTGGCCGCCGGTGAGGCAGGTGACTTTTTATATCGTTTTGGTGATCCGGCCCGGTACGAACAGGGTGATCCTCCGTCAATATTGGAAGATTGGACTAAGTGTACCAGCGGTCATAAACAGATCGGCGGGGCCCATGATGTGCAATGGATCGATGAAGGCCTGCCGGGGGCCGGACACTTTCTGATCTTCAACAATGGCCAGTATATGTTCGAACGTACAAACCAGTCCTATATTTTCGAGATCAATGGTTTCCTGAATGCAAATGGACAGGGTACTGGAGATTATGTGAATCCGCCTGATGCTGGATACACAAATATAGAGTTTCATCACGATACGCACAAACCCGACAAGTTGATGTCTAACCAAATCGTGTGGGAGTACCATTCGAAGAGCAACCAGGGATTCTTTAGTCATATCGGGGCAGGCGCTCAGCGTCTGCCTAATGGTAATACACTAATATGCTCGGATACTGAGGGACATTTTTTTGAAGTGACCTCCGAGGCCGAACTCGTCTGGGAATACATTAATCCAATGACTCGGGAGTACGGTGCAGTGACAATCATGCCCGACAGTTTGCCCATGACTAACTCAGTTTTTCGGGCCTACCGGTACAGTGCAGACCATCCAGCTTTGGTTGGCAGGGATCTGGCGCCAAGAGACACCATCACGGGCAAAGAGCCGAATTATGATACTCCTGCAATGAGAAAAAATGTGTCGCTACATCTGCCCAAATCTATACCTTACCTAATTACCCTTGTCGCAATCATGGGACTATCCGAACAGACTTTCGACGTACCGGAGATGCGAATTATCCCCAGCGGGACTTTCGATATGGGAGACCATCATGACCTTGGCGGCGCTGAGCACCAAAATGATGAAATACCGATTCATAGTGTAACCCTCGATAGTTTCTGTATAGGCGTGTATGAGATTACAAATCAGCAGTATTGCGAGTATCTCAATGATGTACTGATACAAGGACTGGTGAATGTGGAAGATGGGTATGTGACCAGCACTCAAACCGGAGATCTCCTTTGTGATACCTATCAGAGTGATGGGTACAGCCGTATCCAGTTTGATGGTAATGGATTCAGCATAGTTGAAACAATGGCCGATCATCCGGTTGTGGGTATTCGCTGGGCAGGATCTGTAGCATACTGCAATTGGCTGAGTTCTGTATCGGATTATCAGGCCTGTTATGATCCGAATACCGGTCTGTGTGACTTTACTAAAGACGGTTTTCGACTGCCTACTGAGGCTGAATGGGAATACGCAGGCCGTGGCGGACTGCACGATCCATATGCCATTTATCCATGGGGTGATGACCCGGATAATGCCAGGGCCAATTGGCCGAATTCCGGTGATCCCTATGAGGTGGGCTCGATGCCCTATACGACCCCTGTAGGCTTCTATAACGGCCAGGAACACTTTAAAACTGATTTCAACTGGCCCAGTTCAGCAAGTTCATATCAAACCACAGATGGTTCCAATGGCTACGGCCTGTATGACATAGCCGGCAATGTGTGGGAATGGACCAACGACTGGTACCATAACGATTACTACAGCGTCAGTCCGCGTTATAATCCTCTGGGGCCGACCACCGGCAAGCTAATGCCGGATGGGAAGATTTACCATGTTCTGCGTAGCGGCAACTGGTATAACGGTCCACAGGGCCACAGCCGTGTATCAAATCGTAATCCCGCGCATTTTCGTGGCCCTCAGGATCCCTATCATCCCTGGTATCACATTGGATTTCGTATCGCAAGGGACAACACATCTGATACCGGGCTAACTCCAGAAAAAGTCACACGACCCGGTGCACAAGCTACAATCATAGCTGATGGATTTGACTTTGCCGAAGGCCCGGCTGCCAATAGCATAGGTGAGCTATTCTTTAGTGACCTGCAAGCCAGCAGAATCTACAAAATCAATAACAAGGGGGAGCTTTCTATTTTTCTACAGAACTCAGGTGGGGCCAACGGCTTATTCTTTGACACATCGGGCAATCTCATAGCCTGTCAAGGTGACTTGGGACGTGTTGTATCGATATCTGAGCAGCGAGGCGTTACTGTCCTCGCCGACACCTATCAAGGTAAGCGTTTTAATAAACCTAATGATCTCTGGATCGATTCGGAGAGCGGGATCTATTTTAGTGACCCGGCTTACGGCACCAAAACGATTCAAGACGGTGAACATGTCTACTACATCAGCGCCGACCGAAGCAGCGTTACACGCGTCATCAAAGACATGATGCGGCCGAACGGATTGATAGGTGCCCCTAATGGCCAAATCCTGTACGTTGCAGATCATGGAGCCGGCAAGGTCTATGTTTATGATATTAAAGGCCCCGGAATCTTATCCAACAAACGGCTATTTGTGTCTAAGAACTGTGACGGTATGACCATTGACAGATTTGGCAATATCTATATAACCAATGAAAGCTCTGTGCTCGTATACAATCCAACCGGTGAATTGATTGAAAAAATACAAGCAGAAGGACAGGTCACTAATACTTGCTTTGGTGGCTTAGGCTCCAGTACACTATATATCACCAGCACCCATACATTGTTTGCGGTTGATATGCAGGTCGGTGGATTCGTACCGATCAGTGATCATTAGGACCGACGATACATGGGAAAAGAATAGGTAGTCTTGTTGGATGATGAATGCGTCAGAAAGGGGACAAAATGAATCGCCGTGACTTTTTAAAGAAACTAAGTTTTGGAACGACGGCATTTGCCGTGGCTGGAGCTACCCCTTCCCTTTTTGCCGATAACGGGCCGACAGATATCTTTGATGGAACGATAGTTCTGGGCCGCCCCACTGACTGCTGTATTACCATAAATGTACTCTCGAATGATCCTCTTCAGGCTTACTTTGAGTACGGTAAACAATCGGGCGTGTATAACAATCAGACGCCTACTTCTATTATTGAGCCAGGTGTGCCTTTTGAAGATGTTATCGCGTATCTACAGCCCAATACACGGTATTATTATCGAATGCGTTTTCGCGGGCCCGATGGGAACGAATTTAATGAAGGTCAGGAGTATACCTTCCACACCCAGAGAGCACCCGGCAGTACATTTACCTTTGGTGTCCAGGGCGATTCGCACCCCGAACGCTACAAAAAGTCGTTCGAGCCCGAGTTGTACACTCGAACCCTGCTCACCGCTGCATCCGACCTGCCCGATTTCTACATATTAATGGGCGACGATTTCAGTGTTGATAAGCTCAAGCCCGACACCATAAACGCCAATTTGGTCGCGGAACGTTATACACTTCAGCGCCCGTACTTGGACTTGATTGCCAATTCCTCGCCGCTTTTTCTGGTCAACGGCAATCACGAACAAGCCGCCGGTTATCTGCTGGATGAAACGCCGAACAATGTCGCCGTTTGGGCTCAGAATGCCCGCAACCTGTACTATCCTCAGCCAGCCCCCGACTGTTTCTACAGCGGCAACCCGGAGTCCGTAGAATTCATCGGCTTGCTCAGAAACTATTACGCCTGGACGTGGGGTGATGCTCTGTTTGTCGTCATTGATCCTTACTGGCCTTCGCCTGTTGTCGTGGATAATGTGTTTGGTGGAGGCGACAAGACAAATGACAAGTGGCT
>Ga0209636_10005174_pt1 | contig 13328 bp, 11 predicted proteins | sample DeeMarSWOR152_54_FD_187464 | JGI IMG/M metagenome (GOLD analysis project Ga0209636, IMG submission 187464) | Marine sediment microbial communities from White Oak River estuary, North Carolina - WOR-1-52-54 (SPAdes) (version 2) | ecosystem: Environmental > Aquatic > Marine > Intertidal zone >...
GAGGAGGAGAAAAAGACCTATCTGGAGAGGACCCGAAAAGGCAGGAAGAGAGAGGAGCGAGATCACAGTCTGGTCTATGTGAACATCCTCTCCGGCGTGGATAAGACAATTCTCACCGTCTCATCCCTGCTTATTGCAGTAGGTTTCTTTTTGCCCTGGTTTGTCCTGGAGAGAGGCGACACGGCTTTCAGGTACACCCCCTTGAGCTACATTTTCAACTTTGGGTTTGTGGCCAGCTATGCAGCCTTGGGAGGATTTCTCGCTGGCCTGTTCGCAACCCTTATTTTGATAACGGTGATCCTTTCATTTCTCTTCGGCGTTGGAAGTCTCTACTTTCTTCACAGGAAGGTCAACGCTCCTGAGAAATACTACGGGCAATTGAAGAGTATACTTTTCTGGAACTACTTGCCGGTAGTCCTTTGGATTGCCGCGGTGGTCGTGTCCGTTATCGGTTTCCCTTCGCCTTTTGGCAGCGCATTTGGCGTTAAGGAGATAGGCGAAAATTTCAATTTCCTCAGCCTGATGACCGCCACCAGCTATGGAATGTGGATTACCTTAGCCTGCCTGATAATAAATGCGTGGAAAACAACTGATCTATGAAGCAGTCTGCAAAAAGGAGGTTATAGATGGGTTGATTTGAGCATTTCGAGACAATTTCTTTGCGAACTCAAAACTTAGATGCAGGAGGAATTTAGGTGAAACAGTCTGTTTTTGTCAGTTTGGTCCTCATAGTTTCGTTGGTGGTTGGGTTTATTATCTGGCGCCAGCTTCCGGTTTACTTACAGGAGGGAGGACCGTTGGTGGCGGTTTTGATTGCACTTACCGTCATGCTCCTGTGTTTCATTCTGGAGCGCTTGTTCACTCTGCGCAAAGCCAGAGGGAAGACCTCCATCCAGAGTTTCTTTAAGAACGTGATCAGTCTGGTGCGGCAGGGTAACCTGGACGAGGCCATTGCTGCTTGCGATAAGCAGAGAGGCTCGGTGGCAAATGTCTTGAGATCGGGTATTGAGCGATACAAGCAGGTCTCCGAAACTGAACGCAATCCCGAAAAAAGGCTAACCGAAACCCAGACTGCTATCGAGGAAGCTAATGCTCTGGAGGTGCCGCTTCTGGAGCGGAACCTGATTGTGCTCTCCACCATTGCGTCAATTGCCACCATGGTCGGGCTTTTAGGAACGACCATCGGGATGATTCGAGCCTTCGCGGCCACCGGACACAGAGTGGGTGGGGTCATCGACGCCCAGCAGCTGGCCGTTGGAATTTCAGAGGCCCTGGTTAACACTGCCGGAGGGCTGTGGAACGCCATCGTAGGAATCGTGGCCTACAATTTCTTCGTGAACAAGGTAGATGCCTTCAACTACACCATGGATGAGGCTACCTACGAGGTAATCCAGCTTCTCAAGAGCCGTGAAGCAGAAAAAATGGCAGCAAATTAACACCTGGAGGAGTATCAGCCTATGCTGAAGAGGATGAAAAGAAGGATCGGGATCAGGATTGACATGACCCCCATGGTGGATATTGCTTTCTTGCTTCTGATCTTCTACATGGCTACGACGACATTCAAACCTCCGGAGCACAGACCCGTAAACGTGCCCTCCTCCCACTCGGAAATAAAACTGCCCGAGTCCAATCTCATGACCATTACCGTTACCAAAGAGGACAGCGTCTTTGTTGATTATATTGTAGCCAGAAAGAAAACGGTAGTGGACGAACAATCCGGGGAGGAAATGGAGATCTCTGTACCCGATCGGATCTATCAAGAAGCCGACCTGCAAAACGTGGCCCAGGTAATAACCCAGATGCGAATAAGCGATGCCGCTGCCCGCGCCATCCCCCTGATTATCAAGGCCGATGAGGACGTGACTTACGGCACCATGGCCGCCCTGATGGATGCTCTACAAGGAATTAACATAAACAAGTTCAGCCTGGTCACCGAGATGGAAATGGAAGCAGAAGAAGAACCTTTGGTGGGGGAAATATCTGGAGAGATATAAATGCTTGCCTCATTCAAAACGTATTTATTTGGGAGTAATGAGTTATGGGTGGAACCGAAGTTGAAGTAGGTGGACCGGGAAAAAGAGAATACAAAAAAGGTGCATCCGGTTTCAAGAGGGCTAAGAGAAGGATCGGCATAAGGATCGACATGACCCCCATGGTGGATATTGCGTTTCTTCTGCTAATATTCTACATGGTCACGACTGTCTTCAGCGCGCCTCAGGCGATGGAGATAAGTCTTCCCCCGGACAAGGACGCCACCGTTCCCATTGCTGAATCCAAGCTCCTGACCATCAGAATAGATGAAGACGAGAGTCTTTACTGGAACATGGCCCGCGAAGCCCCTGAGCCTCTGGAGTTTGACTCGCTAAGGGCTCTGCTTCTCAGAAAGAACGAAGAGCAGGCCAAATTGGTGACCCTGATCAAAATAGCTAAAGAGGCTCGCTTCACCAGGATGGTCGACGTCATCGACGAGATACAGATCGTGGAAAGGCATTTCAAGGAAACCGACCCAAACTTTAGTTATCGTTTCAGCCTTACTCCTTTTTCAGAATATGACAAGAGGGTGATGAGCGAGTTCAAGCAAAAAGCTGGAGGTGGTTGATCATGAAGAATCCAAGCACGCCAGAGATAGCTTTTCCATATGGTGCCTTTGAGCTTAAGAGATCCTACCAGAAGAATCTTGGTTTGGCCGTAATGATTGCCGGGCTTTCTTTTTTGGCCATAATGGGTTTGGTTCATCTTTATTTGGCTCTTTCCGCAGAGGAGGAAGTGGAGGCGACCCGGGTTGTCAGGATAAGGACTTTATCAGAGTTAGGAGCCCCTCCCTCTGTGAGTCAGACCCAGGTGCCCCAATTGGCAGTGGCTCAGCCCCAGATAGCTGCAGCCCCTAAGGTCGGGATTCCCAAGGCTGTTCCGGATGAAGAGGCTCCCGAGGAGGTTACCATTGCAACTCAGGCCGAGCTGGGTCAGATCTCTGATCTCAAGGCAGGTGTCCTGGGTGGCGAAGGCAGTGGTGACTCTATCGCCATTGAGATCCCGGTGGAAGAATACCTGCCCCCTCCAGATGAATTCGTGCCCTTCGACGAACTGCCTCTCCCCATTAATCCCGGAAGGCCGCCCTATCCAGAATTAGCCAGAAAGGCTGGGATAGAGGGGACTGTGTGGGTCAAGGCTCTGGTAGACAAGCAGGGTAAAGTCAGGGATGCCATCATCGTTAAGGAGTCGGGTGCCAATGCTGGATTTGAGGAATCGGCTATGCAGCACGCCTTCACCATCAAGTACAAACCAGCCATCAGCAACGGTCAGCCTATCGCCGTTTGGGTGACCTATCCGGTGCATTTCAGATTGGATTGATCCTCCGATTCATCGGAGTTGAGAAAAGGATTAGTAAACCATCATCGCAGAAGAGCATAGTTTTTTGTCCGTGGGCAGTTTGATCCTGAAACTGCCTTTTCTTTTGTTCTAAAAAGAATAAGCGGAAAGAGGTGGATCATGGATTTGGGAATCTTAGCCGGTTTGGTAGGCATCCTGGGCTTGATTTTTGCGCTGGGTTTATATCTCAATATTCTGAAGAAGTCGGCCGGGGACAAAACCATGCAGGAGATCTCTGCTGTGATCCATCGGGGAGCCATGGTTTTTTTGAAAAAGGAATATTCCATCCTGCTGATTTTCATAATTATAGTTTTTCTCCTGCTTTTTTGGAAGATCGGGCGATGGACCGCACTGGCTTATCTGTCTGGAGCCTTCTGTTCAATGTTGGCCGGGTTTCTGGGAATGAATGCCGCTACCCGGGCTAACGTGCGAACCGCTCAAGCAGCAAAGGAGTCCGGCCAGGCTCAGGCCCTCTCGGTCGCTTTTTCTGGCGGTGCGGTCATGGGACTGTCAGTCGCCAGCCTGGGCCTTTTGGGTTTGGGCATCTACTTTCACTTCTTCAAGAACATAGACCCCTCGGTCCTGGTCGGATTCTCCATGGGAGCATCCTCCATTGCTCTTTTTGCCAGAGTAGGAGGGGGAATTTACACCAAATCCGCCGATGTCGGTGCCGATCTGGTGGGTAAAGTGGAGGCAGGAATCCCCGAGGATGACCCTCGGAATCCTGCAGTCATCGCAGACAACGTGGGCGACAATGTGGGTGACGTGGCCGGAATGGGGGCAGACCTCTTTGAATCTTACGTCGGCTCGGTGGTGGCTTCCATTGCCATCGCGGCCAGCGGGGCGGCATATGCTGGTCTCAGTCTGGCCTACATGTCCCTTCCCCTGTGGATTATTCTGGCCGGAATCGTCGCCTCGGTGCTGGGAATTCTTTCGGTTAAGCTCTTTATCCGATTGAATCCGGCTGCCGTGTTGAGGATTGTCACCTACGTGGCAGCGATCTTGCTTCTGATCGCCAGCTACGTGATAATCAGGCAGATGGCTCTCCCTCTCCGTATCTTCTGGGCCATCTTTGCCGGAACCATGGCCGGTGTCATTATGGGCGGGCTGACCGAATATTACACCTCTTCCTCTCCTATCAGAAGGATAGCCAGATCGTCTGAGACCGGAGCAGCCACCAATATCATAACCGGCATAGCAGTGGGGATGGAGAGTGTGGTTTTTCCGATCGTGACCATATGCGCAGCGATTTTTGTGGGATATAAGTTGGCCGGCCTTTACGGCATCGGCATCTCTGCTGTGGGGATGCTTTCCACCATCGGGATCACCATGTCGGTGGATGCCTACGGACCCATAGCTGACAATGCCGGAGGCATCTCGGAAATGTCTGGTCTGGGACCGCAGGTCAGAAGTATCACTGACCGCCTCGATTCGCTGGGGAATACCACAGCGGCTATTGGCAAGGGATTTGCCATAGGATCAGCTGCATTGACTGCCCTGGCATTGTTCTCCGCCTATACAGCGGCCGTAAGGCTGGATTTGATTAATCTCCTCAAACCAGAGGTTGTTATAGGATTTTTCATCGGGGGCGTTTTGCCATTCTTGATTGCCTCTTTGACCATGACCGCGGTGGGAAGGGCTGCTTTCAAGATGGTGCGCGAGGTCAGACGTCAATTCAAGGAAATCCCCGGCTTGATGGAGGGCAAGGCCAAGCCCGATTCAGAAAGATGCGTGGCCATTTCAGCCCAAGCAGCTCTGAAGGAAATGGTTTTGCCCGGACTTTTAGCCATTCTTGCTCCCGTAATTGTCGGCGTGGGATTGGGCAAGGAAGCTCTGGGTGGGCTTTTGGCTGGAGCTACCCTAACCGGAGTACTTCTGGCTTTGATGATGGCCAACAGCGGCGGAGCCTGGGATAACGCCAAGAAATTCATCGAGGCCGGAAATTTCGGAGGAAAAGGTTCACCAGCTCATAAAGCCGCGGTGGTGGGTGATACCGTAGGCGACCCCTTTAAAGATACCTCGGGCCCCTCTATGAACATCCTGATCAAGCTCATGGCCATGGTCTCTTTAGTTTTAGCTCCCCTTTTTGCTTGAGGGACTATGCAGAAAACCTGTTGTTGTAAGCAATCCAGTGAGACGCAATCACGGGGATGAATGACTGAGCGACAGAGAGGTACGCCATTTCCCAGGAATCTTGCCCGAAACTCAAGAGATGATCGGCAGTTTTGCATTGAATATCGGTAAAGGGGCTGGTCGGCCCGACCAGAGGGATGCTGAAGTTTCCACTCATTGTTTTCAGAGAACCGATAAGAGGCTGTTGATCAATGAGAGGGGAGACAGAATTCAAGCTTGCGGTGTCGGTGCGAATTTCAATTTCTTACTTCTTGTTTTTTGAAACTTTTTTCTCTTTATTGCGTCTAAGTGTTATGAACTTTTAGGAAAGGAGCAGCAGATGGAGGAACAATTAAGCTCCGTGGCCGAGGAAAAGGCCACTATGGGGGGAATCTCCAAGGTCTTCAACACTTACTTTGAGCCAAGTAAGCTCTTTGAATCTTTGAAAATAAAACCAACCTGGTTGGTGCCTTTTATAATCGTTGCCATCCTGGGTATGGCCTCCTTCTGGTTCACCTACCCCCTGATGATGAAGGAGGTTATCACCAATATCCAGGAGAACGAGAGGTTCACAGAGGAACAGAAGGAGATGATCATCGAAAGGGTAGGCTCAGCGGAACACCCCCCTGTTTACCAGCTGGCATTCGCGCCGGTCGGGGTGATCGTCTACCTTTTCCTTATTTCTGGCGTGCTTTTCTTCGTTTTCAACGTGCTTTTAGGAGGGGACTCCTCGTTCAAAAGGGTCCTTTCGGTTTTCTCCTATTCCGCCTTGATAGCCATCCCTAAGTCGATCGTTCACTTGCCCCTGGCTTTTGCCAAACAAACAGCCAATATCCAGACCAGCCTGGCGATTTTTCTGTCGCCCGATGACAAAGGGACTTTTCTTTACAGGGTTTTAGGGGGCTTCGACGTCTTCACTTTATGGCAGGTGCTTTTGATATCGTTGGGGCTAGGTGTCATGTACAACTATACTATGAAGAAGAGCTTCACCGTTGTCTTTATTCTCTGGGTTTTCCTGATCGTGGTGGGCAGCGCACTTTCCACTCTTTTCGGCGGAATGCTCAGATTCGGTTAAAAAGGAGGATTTGAATGAGATTTCGTAAACCTGCACTTGTATTGTCCTTGGCCCTGCTGTTTCTCTTTCAGCTGGCCTGGGCGCAGGAGTCTCCCGTTAAGAAGGCTTTGACCATCGATGAATGCATCAAGATAGCCTTGAAAAACAACTACCTGATCAGAGCTTCCTATGAGACGCACCGGGCAGCACAGGCAGAGATAACCAGTGCTCGATCAAGACTCCTGCCCAACATCTCCACCTCTGCCGGATGGACTCGCAATGATGAGGAGAGATTCGTCTATACCGAGGGTATAAATCCCTATTATTCTCGAGACTTCTACGATTATGGCTTACGGCTGAATCAATCCATATTTAATGGTGGCTACAACTGGGCAAATTTGAACTTTGCTGGTGCCAGAGAGGAAGCAGCTTATGCCGATTACAAACTTTCCCAGCAAGCTGTTTTGCTCACCATAAAACAGGATTGCTATGAGGTGCTCAAGGCAAAGAAGCTTTTGGAGGTTCAGAAGGATGCGGTTAAAAGATCCGAGGAGCAGATGAATATGGCTAAGGCCAGATATGATCTGGGTTCTGCCTCGATGTCCGACTATCTCAAGGCTAAAGTCCAGCTGGGGAATGATAACCTGGCTTTGATAACTGCAGAAAACAGTCTCAAGTTGGCTCATGCAAATCTGAATAACGATCTGGGAATCAATCTGGAACCTGCGGTAGATGTGGCAGCTGAATTGGAGTATCAGAAACTGGAGGTGGACGTAGATCAGGTAGTCAAGCAGAGATTAGAGATTCATCCCGAAATCAAGAAGGTAGAATCTCAGGTGAGCCAGGCTAAATCGAGCGTGACTATGGCTCGAAGCGCACTTCTGCCCTCCGTGTCATTCAGCGGCAGCTATTCCTGGAGTGACGCCAGAACACCTGACAGCTGGTCGGGCTGGAAAATGAATGACTCCTGGCGAATAGGCATAAGCATTGGGCTTAATGTTTTTGACGGATTTCAGAGCATGGCTAACATTCAGAGGGTAAAGGCTAACCTGAGATCTGTTGAGGAAAGCTCGAAGCAGAGGAGAAGGGATGTTGAGCTGGAGATAAGGCAGGCCTATCTGGCAGTGGAGGAGGCGGAACAAAAAATCGAGGTCACCGACGAAGCCCTCAAAGCCGCAGACCAGGACCTGAAGCTGACTCAGGAGAAGTACAACCTGGGTGCCGCTTCCATGCTGGAGCTTCTAGATGCTGATGTGAGCTACAAGACGGCCAAGAATAACCAGGTTAACGCCCTGTACGACTACAACCTGGCGGTGGCCAGGTTCGAAAAAGCCATCGGCAAATAAAAATGTTTTGGATGCGAATAAATTTATAGACACCCGGTCTTAGGAGGATTTATGAAGAAGAAAAAAAAGATAATCATTGTTGCGGCAGTGGTTCTGCTGGTGGTCGTTTTTGTGGTGGCTAACCTCTTCAAGTCTGGAGAAAAGACCTACAAGGTCGAGGCTGAGGAGATCAAAAGAGGCGACCTCACAGCCGAGGTGTCGGCCAGCGGAAGAGTCCTGCCCAAGCGCACCGTTAAAATCAGCGCCTATGTTCCGGCCAAGATCACTGCTCTTCCCGTGGAGGAGGGAGATCGGGTCAACAGGGGTCAGCTTCTGGTGCAGCTGGATCCCACCAGTTACCAGGCAGCAGCAGATCAATCGAAAGCCCAGACCAAGGTCGCCCAGGCTAATCTGGATCAAGCCCAGCTGGTTTTTGATCGACATAAGGAGCTTTTTGGGAGAAACCTGACCTCAAAAGAACAGTACGACGCGGCCCTTACATCACTCAACGTGGCCAAGGCACAGTTTGAGCAGAGCAATGCTTCTTTGGAAAAGGCAAGGGATGACCTTTCCAAGACGCGGATCACCTCTCCCATGGAAGGCATAGTGACTGAGCTGAATGCCGAGGTGGGGGAGATCGTGATGATCGGAACGATGAACAATCCAGGCACTGTAATTATGACTGTCTCCGATCTTTCGGAGATTGAGGTAGAGGTGGAGGTGGATGAAACAGACATTGCTAACGTGGGATTGGGGCAGGAGGCAAACATCGAAATCGATGCTTTTCCGGATACGAGCTATAAGGGTAAGGTTACGGAGATCGGAAACACGGCCAAGATATCTGGATACGGGACCCAGGAACAGGTGACCAATTTCATGGTCAAGGTTCTTCTTGTGGAGGAAGTCTCAGGGATCAAGCCTGGCATGTCTGCCTCGGTGGACATTACCACTGATCGTCGCGAGGGGGCTCTAAAAGCTCCCATTGCCTGCGTGGTCATGAGGGAACTTGACTCCGACAGCCTGGAGGAAGGTCAGGAAAAGGGAAAAGGATCTGAAGCCAAAGCCTCAGAATCGGATGAAGAAAAAGAAGAAGACGAGAAGGAAAAAAAGAAAGAGGTTGAGGGAGTTTTCGTGGTTGAGAATGACAGAGCCAAGTTCCTGCAGGTTGAAACAGGCATTTCCGACGAGCAGAATATTGAGGTGATGTCGGGGATAGAAGAGAAGGATCAGATCATCACCGGTCCCTATAAGACTCTGCGAATTCTTAAAGACGGCAACAAAGTCAAGGTCACCAAGAAATCCAAGGGCAAAAAGTAAAGAGATCGAAAAGGAGACTTTTGTGCTGATCCAAACAGAGGACCTGTGGAAGATTTATGAAGTCGGAGCCGAGAAGGTAAATGCTGTCCGGGGGATATCCCTGGAGGTGAAGAAGGGAGAGTACCTGGCAATTATGGGGCCTTCAGGTTCGGGAAAGTCCACATTGATGAATCTGATTGGATGCCTGGATACCCCCAGCAGCGGGAAGTATTATCTGAACGGGCGTCTGGTATCAGAGCTCACCGAGGATGAGTTAGCTTTCATACGCAACAAGGAGATAGGTTTTGTCTTCCAGACCTTCAATTTGCTGCCGAGAGCCAGCGCCCTGCACAATGTTGAGCTTCCACTCATTTACAACGGAACCGAACCTGAGGAGAGAAAAAGAAGAGCCCGGGCTGCTTTGAAGATGGTGGATTTGGAGGACAGAATGACTCACAAACCCAATGAACTTTCAGGAGGACAGCGCCAGAGGGTAGCCCTGGCGCGAGCCTTAGCTAATAACCCGTCTTTGATTCTGGCGGATGAGCCCACCGGTAACCTGGATACTGCTACCGGAGCCGAGATTATGGCTCTTCTGGGCAGGCTTCACGAGCAGGGGAATACTCTATTGATTGTCACCCATGAGCTAGACGTGGCCAGGTATGCTAACCGGATCATACACATAAGGGACGGCAAGATAGAGAGAGAAGAGAAGTTCGATAAATAGTGCTGTAGGATAAGCTCTTTCGGCCCAGGTGAAACCATGCAATTCTTGGAGAGTATATTAATAGCCCTGACCTCGCTTAAGACTAATAAGTTGAGGTCGATTTTGACTTTGATCGGTGTGATCATTGGAGTGATGACTGTCATTGCCGTGGCCTCCATCATTGCCGGGATGAATCGGTATGTGTCCGATAAGATCTCTACCATGGGTTCCACCACTTTCATAATAGATCGAGTTGGGATTGTAATGAGTGATGAGGAGTGGTGGGATGCCATGAAGAGAAAGAGGCTGACTTTGGAAGATGTGGAAGCCATAAGGGAGAACTGCCAGGCCTGTGAAGTGGTTGGAGCCCGGATGTTTACCCTTAGAAAGGTGAAGCACAAGAATCAATACCTCTCCGATGTTCTTGTCATGGGTGGAACAGCCAATCTGCATGAGATTTCCAGCATGAATGTGGAGCACGGAAGACACGTTTCCGAGTTCGAGGAGCTCCATCGGAGGCAGGTCGCTTTCGTAGGTTGGGAAGTTGCCGATAAGCTTTTCCCGAACCTTGATCCTATCGGAAGAGAGGTTAAGGTGGGGGGGCGTGACTTTAAGATCGTAGGTGTGGCCGAGAAGAAGGGCTCTTTTCTGGGGCAGAATCAGGATAACTTTGTGAGCATTCCCGTAACCACCTTCCTTAAGGTTTTTGGGACCCGGCGCAACCTAGACATCCTGGTGAAGTCCGCTGACCTGGAATCCATGCGAGAAGCCCAGGATCAGGCTCGGACCATACTCCGATTGCGACGCAAGGTGCCTCAGAACAAGCCTGACGATTTTGCCATCATGACTGCCGATACATTCATGCAGCTCTATCGTAACTTCACCTCCACAGCTTATCTGGTGATGATCGGAGTTTCCTCCATAGCTTTGGTGGTCGGAGGAATAGTGATCATGAACATAATGCTGGTCTCAGTGACTCAAAGGACCAAGGAAGTGGGAATAAGAAAAGCCGTGGGCGCCAAGAAAAGACATATAATGTGGCAATTTCTGGTCGAGGCTGTCACCGTAGCCCTGGTAGGAGGGATTATCGGAATATTGATGGGGACAGCAATTGCCAAGATTGTATCAGCCACCACGCCGCTACCCTCGGCAGTGGAGCTGTGGTCTGTCGTTATGGGTCTTTTGATATCCTCATCTGTAGGCATTTTCTTTGGGATCTTCCCGGCCATGAAGGCTGCCCGACTAAACCCTATTGAAGCGCTAAGATACGAGTGAGAGTCTCTTGCGGCATATCCGTTGACCTAAAGACTTTGGCTCTAAGACTTTTGCTGGAATGAATGTCTCTGAGATAAAAGAAAGCATTACCATGGCCTTGGCTGCCATCAAGGCCAACAAGATGAGGTCCTTTTTAACCATTCTGGGTGTGTTGATTGGCGTGACGGCGGTTATCGGAATGGTTTCTATCATTCAGGGCCTGAATAACAGCATGGCCAGGCAGATTGAGTCTCTGGGATCCAATAGCATATGGGTAACCCGGTTTGAGGTGGGAATTCACTTTGGAAGATTGCCAGAGGAGATAAGGAATCGCAAGCCCATAACCTATGAAGATGCCATGGCAGTCAAGGATCTATGCCCTTCGGTAACGGCTGTTTCTCCACAGAACTGGGGGCCGGGAAGGAAGGTTGCGAAATATAGAAACAACGAGACTACCCGTTTCGAATTGATCGGAATATTACCCTCTTACGAGGAGGTCAATAATAATTACGTTAAGGAAGGCAGGTTCATCACCGATACAGACGTCCATTATAAGACCAAGGTTGTGGTCATAGGTGAGGATGTCAAAGAGGCGTTATTCCCTCACCTGGATCCGGTGGGCCAGACGATTTCCCTGGGAGGATCTCGCTTTGCCCCCAAGAAATTTACGGTAATTGGAGTTATGGAGGAAAGACCCAGCATCCTGGGCGAGTCGCAGAACAACTTTGTGCTTTTGCCTTACGACACATATATGACCCTTTATCCCGAGGAAAAGGAGCTGCTTTTGGTGGCCAAGCCCAAATCGGCTGAGCTCATGGATAAAGCCATAGACGAAATTACCGAAGTCATGAGAAGGAGAAGGGGTGTTCCCTATGATAAGCCCAATGATTTCGCTGTCGCCACTCAGGAGGATCTCATGCAGGTATATCGTCAGGTGACCAGTGCCATTTATCTGGTTATGGTGGTCATTTCCTCCATCGGGCTTATGGTCGGTGGCGTGGGAGTGATGAATATAATGCTGGTCTCGGTCACCGAGAGAACCAGGGAGATCGGTATCCGCAAGGCCATAGGTGCCCGGAAAAAAGACATCCTGTGGCAGTTTCTGGTTGAAGCCATGACCCTTTCCGGAACTGGCGGCATCTTGGGAATCTTTGCGGGCCTGGCACTGAGCCAGTTCATCGGGGCGGTCACCCCACTGGCTTCGGGAATTCCCTTTTTCTGGGTCTTCTTGGGCTTCACCGTAGCCGTCTCCGTGGGTTTGATCTTCGGCATATATCCGGCCTATCGGGCAGCCAAGGTGGATCCCATTGTCTCCTTAAGATATGAATAACCAGGGGGTGATTTTTTATTTGCCAATTTCCTGCGAATTTCTTATTTTGAAAAGGGAGATTTGAAAAATGAAGTTCTTTTTGAAATCTATTCTGGTTTTTCTTTTTCTCAGCGGGTATGCCCTGGCTCAGACAGATTTTGGATTTCTGGAGGAGCCCAGGCAAAGGGAACTCTACGTGGATGCGGCCTGGTTTAAGGAAAAGGGAGAAGACAGGTGGAGACTGGAAGCCTACTACAAGATATTCAACCATAAGCTCAGCTTCATAAAATTAGACGACAAATTTCGCGCCTCCTACGAGATCGGTCTGAAGGTCTTCGATTCCCGCAAACGTCAGGTCACCGCCCGCTCACTGGAGGAAAGTTACGAGGTACTGACCTACGGTGAGACCACTTCTCCTTCTGGCTTTCTAATCAATCAACTGGACGCTTACCTCCCTCCAGGCGAGTATAAGCTGGAGTTAACCTTGAACGACTTGAACTCTTCGCAGCGATGGTCCAAGGATATGGATCTGAAGACACCCGAATTGGAAAGAAAAGAACCCATGTTTTCTGCGGTGGAGTTTGCCAGAAGCATATCAGACACCCTGACCAATCCGAAATTCGAGAAAAACGGCAAAGAGGTCATACCCTCTGTTTCACGTGTCTTTGGTGATCCTCAGTTGAAGATTCCAATTTACTTCGAGATCTACAGAGGAAAAAGCGGAGAAGATGACCTTATCCTGGAATATCGCATCTGGAACGTGATGTCAAAGGAAAGAATGCTTGAAGTACAGGACACCTTAGAACTGAAGGAAGATGTGCAGGCCATGTCTAAGACGTTTGAGCTGGAGAGTTTCCCTGACGGCGAATACAGGTTGCTCTTGAACATGCTGAATCGGCAAGG
>Ga0209636_10005175_pt1 | contig 13327 bp, 12 predicted proteins | sample DeeMarSWOR152_54_FD_187464 | JGI IMG/M metagenome (GOLD analysis project Ga0209636, IMG submission 187464) | Marine sediment microbial communities from White Oak River estuary, North Carolina - WOR-1-52-54 (SPAdes) (version 2) | ecosystem: Environmental > Aquatic > Marine > Intertidal zone >...
CCTATATGATATTATGATATATTGGAAAGGCAAACGGCAGATAGTATAGACACTGTGAAAGGAGGGGGGAATGAAAATATTAGCGATAATCATAGCCTTACTTTTGCTGCTTACACTCGTTGCCTGTGTCAGTGGTGGAACACCGTCAAAACCTACGGTTGTTACCCATCAGTGCACAGACCTGGCAACGACCTCTCTAAAAGCCCAGGGTGAGGTAACAGACGACGGTGGGGCAACTCTAACAAGGCGAGGGTTTTACTACAGCACATACCCGCTTTATGGGCTGGAGTTTGATGGGATAGAGGACCATGTAGTATTGCCCGCAGGCAGCCAACCTACCGGAGCATTTACATTGGCAATCTGGTGCAAGCCTACTGATTGGGAACATGCTGACTATCCGAGGCTGTTTGGGGGGAGAGGCTTGATCATTTATGAGGATGGTTTGAGTGGTATAACCATCACCAGATATCAAAAGTGGTTATATTTTGATGTAGCAGATGGGGCTAATGCCGCAAGAAGAACAATAGCCCCTCTTATCGATAAAATTGCTCCGGCTGGGGAATGGAGCTTTATGATTCTAACCAATAGCGGCGTAGCCGAAGCTGGGGGATTGAATTTGTGGAAAAATTCAGCGGTTCCAGTAGGTAACACCACCGGTGCTGCAACAGTGCGATGGCTGGATAACTATTGCACATTATCCCGCAACGGTACAAATTGCTTCAAAGGGATAATCGGCGAAGTTCGCATCTATGACCGGGCATTAGATACAACAGAGATAGAAGCTCTCTATAACGGACAAGATGTAACTGGGGGTTTAAGAGGTCTTTGGAAGCTTGACAAAGGTTCAGGGGACACAGCCTATGATAGCTCAGGAAATGGCAATCACGGCTCACTGGTAAATAACCCTGAGTGGTTTATAGGTGGTGATATTGTGGATGAAACTGGCAGTCTCAGCACTGGCACTTACTCCCTCGACATCACAAGCCTGGAGCCTGATACCTGGTACCGGATAAGGGCCTTCGCAGAGAATGAACTGGGTATAGGTTACGGGAATGTAGTTAGTTGTCAGACGCTGGAATAATCATAGATCCCCATCTTATCTACAGATAATTGCCTGGAGCATACGCCAGCCTCTTTACAGGCGTATGGGGAATTGAAGATGATAAACATTTCCACAAGCTGCCACTTTACAAGGAACTGGGCTATAATGTTAGTATGCCCAACGCCGAGAAAGCTTGTGAAGAGGTGCTGTCCTTGCCAGTGCATCCGTTATTAACAAAGGAGGACTTGAACTATATTGCCGAAACAATCAATAATATCTGAGACCGCAGTCTTCTGTGGTAAAGTAAGGATAGGCGAGGGAACTATAGTGGAAGACTATGTGGTTCTGGGCAGTAAAGGGGACGGAGAGCTGAGCATAGGCAAGAATTCCATCGTCAGGTCAGGAACAGTGATATACTCCGGCGTCCGCATCGGAAATAACTTCAGAAGCGGACACAACGTGCTTATCAGAGAGAATACTGAAATCGGAAATAGTGTTCTGGTGGGTACAAATTCGGTACTTGATGGCGATTGCCAAGTAGGAAATAATGTAGCCATTCAGACAGGCGCCTATGTAACCCGGTATACTGTCATAGAAGATGGCGTGTTTCTGGGACCTCATTGCGTTACCACCAACGATAAATATATGGAGTATGGAAAGAAACTCAAAGGTCCCATCATCAAGAGAAATGCCAGGATTGGAGCAAACACCACCATCTTCCCTGGAATTACCATCGGGGAAAATGCTATTGTCGGAGCAGGTGCGGTGGTGAACAAAGATGTGCCTCCGGAAGATACCGTGGTGGGCAATCCGGCCAGGAGCACAACAGGAGCATAAGCGGTGTATAAAGGCAAAAAAATCGCCGTAGTGGTGCCGGCGCATAACGAGGAGCCATTTATCGCAGAAGTGATTGAGACGATGCCATCGTTTGTGGACAAGATTTATGTGGCAAACGATGCTAGCACAGACAGTACAGGCAATATCCTTAGCAACATAGCAAGTGACAAGCTAGTAATTGTGACCCATGAGCAACAGACGGGCGCTGGCGCAGCTATGCTATCTGGTTATAAAAGGGCTTGCGCTGATAAGATGGATGTGATAGCTGTTATGGCTGGGGATGGACAAATGGACCCTGCGATACTGGATAGGATTTTAGACCCCGTCGTAGAAGGCAAAACAGATTATAGTAAAGGAGACAGGCTTTCTCTTCCTCAGCATAAAAAAGGGATGTCAGCTTGGAGAGCATTCGGGAATTTCCTTCTTACCTATTTAACCAGAATAGCTTCAGGCTATTGGCATATATCCGACCCTCAAAATGGCTATACCGTGATATCTCGAGGCGTCCTGGAAAGGGTTGACCTTAACAATGTGGAAATGGGATTTGCCTTTGAAAATGACCTGCTCGTAAAACTCCATGTCTGTGGTGCGAAAGTAGTAAATGTACCTCACCCAGCTAGATATAGAGGGGAACACTCCAAAATCAAGTACCCGCATTTTATGGTGACCACAAGTTGGCTACTGCTTAAGGATTTTCTGTGGAGACTCCGTGTAGAATATATAAAACGACCCTCTGGCAAGACGCCGGGATGAAGAATGATTAAAGTAGGCGTCATCGGTCTGGGAGCGATGGGGGGAAACCATGTCCGGTTTTATTCCGAACTCCCCGATGTTGAGCCTGTTGGCATTACTGATACAGACCATGGTATGACGCAGGGCCTGGCCAAGAAATATCGCACCATGCCCTTCAGCGATTACAAGGAGAATGACTCTTACCTGGTGAAAGAGTTAAGTGTGCCCTTCGGCGAACCGCTGAAGTTAGAACTAGAGGCATTTATCCATAGCCTCAAGAACAATATCCACCACCAATCACCGGAGAGGACAGCTTGAAGTCTTTAGAGGTGGCAAGCTTATGTCTTTAGCGAAAAAATTAAAGCTTTTATTTATGATTAATACACCAGCGGATGTTCACACCTGGAGATATGTGATTTGCGCCCTCAAGGATAAAGGACATGAGGTTACAATATTGGCACGTGATTATGAAGGCACAGTTGAACTCCTCGACAAATACGGCTTCAAATTTAGGCCATTCAATGCCATCGGGCCCAAGTACCTAAAAATCTTTGAAATCGTGCCTCGTATCTGGAAGGGATGGAAACTATCTAAGGAATTTAATCCAGACATTATCGCTGGATTTGGCGTGGATGCTGCATTTACAGGAGCATTGTGCCGAAAACCATCTATTGTGTTTACCGATAGTGAGCCTCTACCTGTCCAGCATTTTCTAACCAAGCTGCTCACCACAGCTATTCTAACCCCCTCTTGCTTTAGAAAGGATTTAGGCAAAAAACAGGTCCGTCTTGCCAGCTACAAGGAATATGCTTATCTCCACCCTAATTATTTTCGACCTGATTCCTCCATCTATAATGAATTAGGCATCAGTGCTACTGAAAAATATGTTGTCCTACGCTTTAACGCCTTTGATGCCTTTCATGATATTGGCAAGCAGGGTTTTTCGCTCGCCGACAAGCATTGCCTGGTTAGGGAGCTCGAAAAACATTGTCGGGTTTTCATCTCTGATGAGGGGAGTTTACCCCAAGATTTAGAATGCTATAAATTACCAATCCCTTACGAAAGAATCCACCATGCCCTTTATTTTGCCCAGCTTGTTGTCTCTGATACTCAGACCCTCACTGCTGAGGCTGCAATATTGGGGACACCCGCCATTCGTTGTAATAATTTTGTGGGGACCAATGATATGGGCAACTTTATCGAGCTGGAGCAAAAATATGGTTTGATTTACTGCTTTAGAGATTCAAAAAAGGCGATACAAAAGGCGGTAGAACTGGCTAGCCGTCCGGATTTGAAACAGGAGTGGGCAATAAAAAGCCAGAGATTATTAGCCGACAAGATTGATGTTACCCAATTTATAGCTAGCTTTATTGAAGACCTCGCCGAAGGAAGATATTAAGGCAAGACAATGAGAGTATTTCCCAAAATGAACTCATCGGATTTGATAGTTGAAAAGATTGTTAGCTTTGGTGGATGGTAGTAGAGTAGAGTGTAATGCTGAACACACTGAAAAATCTACTAGTAGTGGTCAATAATTTCCCAAATCAAGACAACTCTTATTTAGTCAATACATTTGTGAAAGAGCAAGTAAAAGCCTTGAGCCCGTTTTTTCAGAATGTTTTTGTGATAGTGCCATACCCTGCAGGCCTGGAATATAGACGAAGGGCGCATTATAAAAACTACATTTTCGACAATGTCCGTGTTTATTTCCTGAGATACTTTAATCCCTTATTTCCCGTAACCTGGAAATATCGCAGGGACATATGGATACGTCAAGAAGCGAAAGCAATCACAAAACTCCTAGAAAAAGAGAATATCGCCTTCGATTTGATTAATGCTCATTATACCTGGCCTTCGGGCGCTGTGGCTGTAGAATTGAAGAGGAGATATGACGTACCCCTGGTTATCACAGAACATGCCCACACAACTCTATATCCTCTAATCCAGACGAGAGACAAAATCCTTGTTAATACCTGGAACGCAACTGACGTAATCATAAGGGTAAATAGGAAAGATATACCCCTGTTTTCAACCATAACCCCCAAGAGCAAAATCTTCTTTATTCCTAACGGCTATAATTCTACCGAAATTGGGTATCTGCCAAGAGAAATAGCAAGAGCCAAACTGCGATTACCCTTGGATAAACAAATACTGTTTAATCTGGGTGTCCTGTATCCATATAAAGGTCAAAAGTTTCTGGTTCAAGCCGTGAATGAGCTTGTGAGACTAAGAAAAAACATATTATGTCTCATCGGCGGTCCCGGCCCTCTCAAAAGGAAACTTGATAAGCAAATCCAGCAACTGGACTTAGAGAAATATGTCAAGTTGCTGGGCGAGATTCCGCACGACCGAGTCACATACTGGTATAACGCATGCGACATCTTCGTTCTACCAAGTCTGAGCGAAAGCTTCGGAATTGTTCAATTGGAGGCGATGGCTGGCGGGAAGCCGGTAGTAGCAACATATAACGGAGCAAGTGAGGAGATTATAAGCTCTGAAGAATATGGCTTGTTGTGCCAACCGGCGAATCCCAAAGAGTTAGCAGAGAAAATTTTACTCGCCTTAGATAAGAAGTGGGATAGTGCGAGTATAATCAAATATGCCAGCCAATTTAGCTGGGAGAATAATGCCAAACAAACTGTTTCGCTATATCAGGATATCCTTGATAGTCGCTCACGTGGTTTTCTGCGCAGCGAGCTAACATAAAACAAAACAACCAGTCGAGGAAATGCCAGGCTATGCCAAAGATTAGTAGAATCAATAGCGGGCTCCTTTTCTTGCTATGCCTCGCCTTAATCATCCTGATAGCATACGCGCTCTTACCCCAATCGGTGGGAGGGTACTGGGGAGTACACATGACCTCCAATGCTTATTTACCCGACCTAGGTTTGGATTCAAAGCTGGCAACCGTTAACTCGAGACCGGTTATCGCCTATGTCGTGTTGGTCAATGTTATTTCGACTACGCTAGACACGGGACCTTTAGCAACCTCTCACATCATGGGGTTACTCAGTGTTTTACTGGTTATCCTGTCATATCTTTTGCTGCTCCGTGTCCTGCCCGGTAGCAACAAGGCTAAAATGGCAGTCCTCGGTATATTCCCTATATTCTACATTGCTTGGAACGCACCCGCGCTTTTGTCGGGCTATGTGCTCGGCCCTACCATTATATTAAGCTTTTCAGTCCTGTTTTGCGTCCTCTACCAGCATAGATACAAGTCACAAGACTATACAGCCATATTTCTAATTCTTTTGATTTCACTTGGAGCATTAGGAGTTTTCTGGCACTCGATGTTCACAGCCACGTTTCTTTTGATTGTGGCCTTTATCGTTGTCACCGCTATACCTGGGATTCTTAGGAAGGAGAAGCTTGTTGTCAATTGGCATTTGGTCGGTTTGGTAATGGCTATCTTTATTGTTGCGTGGCTATATCTGAGAGGACCTCAACTGGCTTCCATCTTGCAAAATCTGCACCTTAGTTTCAATTTTGCGGCACTTTTTGGGAAGGGTTCCTTAGTTGGTGAGTATGGCTTTAAATCTGCTTTCCCTATGGCCTATACTGATGTAGTCAGATATGTCGCCTATATATTGGTATATGTGACGATGGGGCTGGTAACAATTAGCTACTTCAGGCGTGTGTTTAAGAAGGACAGCGCGATGTCGAGCGAGGTTTCCCTGGCGTATTCACTAGTCCTGACCTTCCTGATATCAGATATAATCTTCAAACTATTATATTTCCTAGCCACTGGAACGGTAGCGCCAGCAATCCTGATCATATTCTCATACCCTTTTATGTTGATTTATCTCAACAGCAGCGTAGGACAACAAGCAAACTTTGTGAGCAAGCTTAATTTTAAAAAAATTCTCACTATTTTTCTGGTCATTGCTTATATACTCACATCTGCCTCCTCTTTGTATGGCTATGTCAAAGAAGACCCGGCTAGAAACTTGAATGAAGAAATGTATAAGAGTAGTTTCTTTTGGATAGCTGAACACACGGCAGCAGAACGGGTACTGTCGGATGCGCCGACAAGCGGGCAGTATCAACTATTGTATGCCTATCATGCTATTTTCGAGTACCACAGGATTGCAATGTCCTCCATAACCTACAACCAGTATAAAAGGATTATGAACTTAACTTATAAGAACCCGCCAGATTCCCTCCTGGCACTGAATACAGAACTATATGAGAAGCATCTCATATTTGGAGCCTTGCAAGAGTGGAATAGATTTGAGCCGATATCCCCGGAATACATAAGCGCGAATCCGCAATTAGGTATTATCTACAATGATGGCCGGATATTGGTTGCATACTGAAAGGCACATAAATGAATGACATGCGTAAATACCTTCGCTATATGAAAACCGTATCTGCTGTAGTGAGGTATACAAAGACTTGGTCAGATGTTTTCCTTCTATTTGCCAACAGGAAGGATATTGCCGACATTAGATTCAGATCCGGAGTAACCATTACTAAAGTAAAACGTGAGTGTTTTGGATACCCTTTTACAATAGCTGAAATTGGGAGAGCTTCTTATCATCATCGCATGCGGGACGAATGCGGTACAATAATCCTAGATAATACCTTGATTATCCCTAAGTCACGCTTATATGTCTTACCCGAATTCTGTTCTTTTTTCGACAATGGCGGCAGCATTATCCTAAATGACAATGAAAATCCCATCGTGGAGTTTAAATACTTGGGTAAAAAATTGCACTTTACCCTACCTGACGTTATAAATGGAATACACGAGATCGTTGAAGTGTTCCTGAAGCAGGGTTATGACAAATTCGATTTTCGAGACAAGACAGTTTTAGACATTGGGGGTTTCATAGGAGATACCGCAATATTCTTTGCTTGCGAAGGGGCTAGGAAAGTCATATCCTTTGAGCCAATTCCTACGATTTATGAAATTGCCAAGAAAAATATATTGACAAATAAATTTCACGATGTAGTGCAAATATACAATGAAGGGGTTAGCGACAAAAGTGCGACCTCACCCTTTTGGGTTTCTGAAAGAACTGAGTCTTCGTCGTTGTTTTCTACAAAACTTACGAAGGATTTGACAACAAAGACAACAGGGAGGGAAGAGATAACAATTAAAACCGTTTCCATATGTGAGGCGTTTAGTGGCTTTCATTCGATTGACATTTTGAAAATGGACTGTGAGGGAAGCGAATATGCTATCCTGGAGGCGATTCTCAACAACAACTTGCAGCAAAGAATTATGGATGGAATAATGCTAGAAGCTCACCCTGTAAATGAAAAATGGCGTCCTCAATATGCGGCAGAACTGCTAAAAAAGATGAGGTTTGATGTCCATATCAACTCCACTCCCTATGTCTGGTTTATTTGGTGCGAAAAACGCCGAAGGAGATTTTGGGAAGGGTTAACTCAGCTCATTTATGGAAGTGATGCTACTTGAATCGGTTCCAACTCCATCTGAGCAGGATGCTTGGAAGACGGTGGTAGCAGAAAAAGCCCGACAGCCACTCTCGAACAGGAAGGCATATGACCTAGACCGATGGTTTCAGCACAACTGCTACTATCTCGAGATGCCGCACAAGGGGGATGGCCGTTTGGCTGAAGCAAGAATGGCACCGGCCTAAGTTGAGGCGATGAAAGTGACAAAAAAAATAGTGCTAATAAATTCCGATGCCGAATACACGAGCTTTGAAAGAAACAAAGGAGCAGAAGCGGTAATGATTTCTACCGTTGAACTATTGAGGCACTCTATCCCTGAAGCACAGTTTGTAACTACTATGCAGTGTTCACAAAGTTTGTCTCAGAGGCTCAACTGCGAGGTAATTAAAAACAGGATATCTTCAACCACAGTTTATTCACTCTTCGCTTCCTTGAAGTCCAATATAGACGTTTTGCGGTGTATGGTATGGAAAGCGCTACGAAAGTATCTAAGAATCGACTTGAAGGCTTTGGTAAACAACAAGAAGTTGAGGGAATATTCCTCTGCTGATGTGATTATCCATCTTGGCATGGACCTTTACAGTGATGACTTCGGTCCTTTAACAATTATTGAGCACTCGAAGGATATTTTGCTCGGCGTAATGTTGGGAAAACCGGTAGTGATGTGGGCTGAGAGTATCGGCCCCTTCAGGCACAAATTTACCAGGTGGCTTGCGAAATCTACCTTAAACAGAGTGTGTATAATCACTGTCAGAGAAGAACTCTCGAAAAGGAACCTACAAGACATTAGAGTTAACAAACCGTTGATATATGTTACCTTGGACCCTGCTTTTCTCTTGGAACCCGCGCCGGAGGAGCGCGTCCAGTCAATATTGCATAGTGAAGGGATATGCACCAATGCCGGGCCGCTCATTGGAATGACCCTGACATACCCCGTAGATAGCTCTCAAAAGTTAAGTAGGTTTGCATTTATGAAACTCTTGTATCGAACACTCCAGTATGCGTTACCCGGGAGGCTGTTCTTGTCCGCGGTCAGCATTGGGAAGCGATTAGGGTTGTATTCATCGGTGGGAGCACCAAAGGAATTTCGGTACACAAAGCTCATGGCACAGATAATCGTCCACCTGGTGGAAAATCTGAATGCCACGATAATGCTTGTACCTCATCAGGAGGGTGCGGGCCCGTTAGTAAGTGAAAGAGCAATTCACGAAAATGTTCGAGCACAAGTAGAGTACAAAGACAAGGTCAAACTAGTATCTGGTGATTATCCAGCTCCAGAAGTGAAGGGAATTATCGGTAAGTGTCACCTTTTTATTGGGAGTAAAATGCACTCCAACATCGCGGCACTATCCCAATGCATCCCTACCGTTGGCCTGGCATATAGCTATAAATTCAGGGGGATAATGGAAATGCTTGGACAACAGAATTACGTATGCAGTAATATCACCTTCGAAGAGGTAATATCAAAGGTGATAGACGCCTGGAACAAAAGAGTGGAGATAAGGACTGAACTGGAATCCAGATTGAAGGATGTAAGAGCACTCTCCACTCTCAATGCAAGACTGGTCAAAGAGTTTGTAGACTCACGCTAACTAGACCGTAAGTATCTCAGCGGGGGCATATTTTCCTCATCAGCCCAGCTAGAAAGAACCATGACCTGACGTAGAAACTGAGCAACCGCCACCGACGCCTCCTCGATGAGATGTATACGTTTAGATAGAAGATAGGCGTGACTACCTTCGCTCCAGCCTTCACTGGGGCTAGCTCTATATTGTAACTCGGTATATCATGCCGGAGTAGCCTAAGGAATTTGGCACGAATGCTCATACTCCTTTTGAACGCAAACTGACCTTGAGCAAGCTTAACCTTCTCAATGCTGGTGTCACGCAACTCAACCCATGCCTGTGATAATGCTCTTCGCAATAGTTCTTGACCGAGCTCCGTTCGCGATATGACCAACGATATGCCCGTCCTATCACCTCTGAGCTCTGGTAACCACGCATCCCCAAAGGAAATATCAGCTAATTCGGAGCTTTGGTCACAACACAGTGTGCAGCGTACAGAATAGAAGAATGCTCCTAGTAAATTCGTCCACAAGTAATTATGGGGGTAAAAAATCCTATCACCATTGTTCAAGTCAATTGCCACACCGCCAGGCCATCCCTCACCTCGATAACGTATATTGGACACCATTTCAGGTTTCACCCCTGCTTTCCAAAGCAGAAACCGGGTGGCTAGAAACGTGGGGGGATGCCCGCAGAAAATTCCCAGCCGATACGCCACTTTGTTCTTTAATTTGTTATCCGTTAATTCCATCTTACGAATTCCGTGGATATGGCAGGGAAGCCCCACTACAGCAAACCTCTCTCCTTCTTTAGACTTGAGGATTTCTTTCAGAGCTATGTTTGCCGGCACAGGACAATACTTGGATTTGGCGGCTTCGATTATTTCGTCCCTGGTCCTGGCAATGAACGGCTCTGGCTCCAAAGGTCTATCCTTTTTCATCCTGGTCACTAAGGCGCCGTCAATCATTCGTTCTTCCAGAGCGTAGATAAGCAATGCCGTAACCAAGCCGCCGGAGGAAGAGTTAAAGCGGATATTATAATCAGTGGCATATCCGATATAGCAATTAAGATAGTTGCCAATCAAAATATCATCGGGCTCTTTACCAAAAATTTCCAAATCCAATTGCTTGAAATCTACACCATGACCAGGGCACACCTCAAAGCATAGACCACACTGGTTACACTTTTCCTCATCCAGTTGAGGAATATAAATCCCTTTCTTATGCTCAATCACCATCTCAATAGCATCCACGGGGCAGATGCCCATACAGGTGCCACAGCCAGTGCAAAGCCCGCCCTTAACCACTTCAGCGATTGTTTTGCCTCTGCTCAATTTAACCCTCGTTAGCTTATCCTGTGTTTCCCGGCACCGTGATACGGGAGTAACGCCGCCAGAGATGAATGACCACAGCTATGGCGGCAATTGTTTGCCCGGCTACATAGCCTATTCCCACACCTATCAAGCCCATCCTTAGCATCAAAAGATAGCTCAATCCCAAACTAAGGCAAGTTGCCACTGCTGTTACTGTGATTATGCCCTTTATGTTCTTCCTGACCCTTTCAATGCTGAGGTAAAGATAATTGATGCCCCAGGGGATGACTGACACTATTACAATGCGTAGCAGCAGACCAGCATTATCAGCATATGCCTGACCAAAAAGTAGAAGTAGTTTCTCGGCGATTATCAATATTAGTAGAGCTAGCGGCAGTAATAGCAAGAATGTGAACTTCAGCGACTTTGCGGTATTGGTTCGGATAGACGCTTCGTCATTAGAGCCCTCAGCAAATAACGAGTTAAAAATGGAAGTCGGAATAACTTGCAATGCAACAGCAACTGTCCAGGCAATATAGAAATAGGCGTTCATCTCGGCGCCCAAAATATTTAGCACCACAAGGGGCAGAACGTAAGGGGTCATAAGCAATAAGGTTCTGGCAACATAATTACCGGCTGCATAGTGGCTTAACTCATTGAGCACCCTTTTCTCAATCTTAGGGAAGGGACGGTATCCATTTTGCGCTTTGGGCAAAAGCCAAAACGCCGCGAACAATAACGCAATAGCTGTGGCTAAACCTGTGGAGGCGAAGATACCGAAGGCGCTGGCAAAGAACATAGACAAGACAGGAACCAAAGCAATTTTCAATGAGCCAACAATAGCGTTTAGGATAACTATGAACTTAGTATTGAGTTTTGCCAGAAAAACATTACTTGCAAGCGGTTGTAATGCCGTCGCTACAGCAAAAACTACAAAGGCTGTGAAAAAGATAGGATGCTGACGCACTACAAGCAGAGCTGGCGACCAAAAGCGAAGTCCAGCCAGGAAAATTAAGGCAACGGCTACTGATGCCAACCCGCTCAAGGTGAAGCAGCTATTAATCATATCGTTACCATCTTTGCCAGCACCGGGCAGGAAGCGTATCAGCCCTATTCCCAGACCCAATCCAGAGAAGGTAGCCAAAAGCCCCAAGGCTGAGATGATGGCTGAACCCAATCCTACTGCCTCGGCAGGATAGAATCTGGCAGCTATTATCCAGAAAACGAACCCAGTTATACTGGTAACCGCCGTGCCGACCATAAGGTAGGCAGCATTGCGGTAAAGGGAGACCCCGTAGAGCGACTTAAGCCCTTCCAGGGGATGGCGGGCGAGCCGGAAGGCATCGGCATAGCCGTCCCTAACGAAATAAAAGCTGCTCTTCAGCAAGCTCAAGGCGTTTCTCATACTGTGTTGATAGTTTATCACAGGGAGGCTAGGCGGAGAACGGAGCGGCTGCCCTCAAGGCTTCATTTATCGTATCGAACGGTGGAAAGTCTGGCAGTTTCAATTGCTTGGAGATTACAGCGTTTTTGGTGACTGGTGACTAGCTACTATTTGTGTATCTAGCTCACTAGCAGAACCTGACGAAATGTATGGGAAAGCGGAATCCGCTAACTGTGTGCCAGGTCTTCGGCAGAGCCGATATCTCGCCAGGTCTCGGTGAAGGTGCGGGCATGGACCTCTTCCTTTTCTACAAGGTGCGCGATAAAGCTGCCCAGGTTATCTCTTTTCCCTTCAGCGCAGTAGCGGGACAGCAGGGGAAAGATTCGCGGCGGAAAGATATAAATGCCCGTAGAGGCGAGGCTGGAGCGGGGCTGCGCCGGCTTTTCCTGGAACTCAACTATACGACTGCCGTCCAGGCTGACAACACCGAACCGGCTGGCTTTGCTCATACCGCCGATGTCATAGACAGCTACCAAGACGTTTTTGCCGTTGTAGGCAGAGATAAACTCAGCCAGGCTAAACTCGAAGTAGTTATCACCGGCGATGACCAGGAGGTCTTCGGCAATGTTCTTGCTGCTAACCCAAAACTCAAGCGAGCCAACAGCCCCCTTCTTCTGCTCCTCAGTCCAGACATCTTCAACGCAAAACTCTACCTGCCGGGCAGCACTTTTCTGCCACTGGCGGAAATCAGCTTCAAATTTCCGGTTGCACGAGACCAATATATCAATGTTCCCCGGAACTCTGTCCAAGATATGGCTCAGCAGCGGCTTGCCTTTATAGTCCAGCAATGCCTTGGCTTTGTAGATGGTCAGCGGGTAAAGTCTGGTACCAAAACCGCCTGCCAGGATTAAGCATTTCATCTTACGTGCTCAAAAAATCTTTGCCGCCGAAATCAAACCACCACCTAGCATCATCGTCTAGATTAAGATTCAGGCTCTAACTATTAGACTTAATTCTGCCACCTGCTTTTT
>Ga0209636_10005176_pt1 | contig 13326 bp, 12 predicted proteins | sample DeeMarSWOR152_54_FD_187464 | JGI IMG/M metagenome (GOLD analysis project Ga0209636, IMG submission 187464) | Marine sediment microbial communities from White Oak River estuary, North Carolina - WOR-1-52-54 (SPAdes) (version 2) | ecosystem: Environmental > Aquatic > Marine > Intertidal zone >...
CAAAAGTAATCCAACTCCAGAGATGATCAGCACACTAGCTGTCAAGAGCTCAGCCACAATATGGTAAGTTATCAGTCTGGGAGCGTAACTGGCTGGTTTCAACTCTGGCACTTGTTGTGCGGAAAGGAGAGAAATCCATAATCCAATAATCAAAAGTCCGATTAAGACGGCATATATCCCGACTAGATTGCTTGCAGAAAGCAAATCCACTAGTTTCCCACTTTCCCAGGATAGGTGTTCTGATTAGATAATGGTTGTGATAGTAACACTCCCAGTAGTCATAGTCAATAAACGTATTTGATATTAAGTAAGATGAAGTAACAATTGTGCTTTTTCTGATCTGCTGGTTACGTCGAGAGAAGCAGGAGTATATACGGCGAAAGACATAGCATTTTTTTCCAGCAGTTTTGTATCCTCAAGGATGGTATCGGTTAGTATGCTAGTTCTTCTTGTGGATTGATCTTCTCTGCAACTCCACAACATCGGCGCTGTTCTTAGCCTGGGCATACGATTCCAAAAGTGCACGATTCAACACAATGAAGTGCGGTCCCCATTTAAAGATGGAAAGCAAATGCTCGGCTTCTTCCCTATAGCCAACGATATAGAGAGCCGCAGCTAAAGCCTCCACCGTGCTCAACTTGGTGGGTACACCGTAATTCACCGGATTCACAGCAATCAGGTAGGGCAAACAACGAGAAACTCCTCGCACGGAAAGCTCAAACACCTCATCTGCATGAATCCAACTACAGTCTATGGCAACTAGCCCTCTCCTTTCCACCTTATTGCGATCTGCCGGAGAAAAAGCTCTGTCAGAGAAAGGATTCAAAATGACTGCCCCTCGAGGCAACCTCCTACTTTGGCGAACGACCCTAACCATGTTGTGACGCTTAAGCTTCAAAGTTGTACATTTCTTAGGGTCACACTGCTTGGCATGATAGATGCTGATTGCAATGCCTCTACGGCGCACGCTTTCGCACCCTTGAATGAGACATAGGATCTTCCATAACCCGCGGAATCCATTCCAAAATGTCCGTGGGAACCATGTGAAAACCCTTCTTCTCTCGCACAAAATCTCCAGCAGCCCCATTGATGAATGCACCGGCCACTGCGGCCTCGAAGGGATCAGCTCCCTGCGCCAAAAAAGTTCCCACAATCCCACTTAACACGTCACCGGTTCCTCCCACCGTCATCCCAGGATTGCCTGTGAAGTTGAGTTTCACTTGCTTTCCATCAGAGACAACATCGACGTTTCCCTTCAACAGTATCACTCCGCCGAGGTCCTTGGCGCTGACCTGCACTTCTGCTGCCTTCTTATCTAGGTCTTTAGACGGCTCCTTTCCAGTCAAAAGCCGATATTCTCCCTTGTGAGGCGTCAACACGAAGGGGGAACGCATCTTCCATTTATACTCGGCGAAAGCCTTAAGTCCATCCGCGTCAAGCAACAGCGGAATCTTCATCTTCTCTGCGGCTTCGATAATCTTTTTCACCGCATTCTGTGTTTCTCTATGCAGCCCCAGCCCTGGACCTATCGCCACCGCGGTTATTGTCTCAAGATACGGTTTAATCACAGAAACGTTGCGAGAGTTGAGGTGATTTCCCTCCAGCTTTATAGTGATCAGGTTGGGAGACATGGAGGAGATAATGTATGCTGTTCTGTGCGGAGCAGCAACGTAGGCAATGTCTACGCCAGTTTGGAGAGCCGCTAATGCCACCAAGGCTGGAGCACCTGAAAACACTTCGCTTCCACCCACGACAAGTAGCCTGCCAAAATCTCCCTTGTGAGCCCCAGGGGCACGAGACTTGATCACTAGTGAAACGTCCCCAGGACCTGCGAACCGCTCAAATTCGGAGGGCACCCCTATTTCTCTCGCAGCCAGTTCTCCCGTGTACTCCTTGGCTTTAAGCAGTCCTGGCTTGACTTTATGAAATGTGACTGTAAGATCAGCTTTCACAGCTTCACCGAAGGCGTCACCCGAATCCGAGTTGATTCCAGTGGGCACATCCACCGAAAGACGAACAGCCTTCGTTTCATTGATCTTTGTCACCAACTGCGATACTGGTGGACGCGGAGCGCCCTTCAACCCTATGCCGAGCAAAGCATCTACAAAAACCTCTGCTTCAACTTTTGGGATAAGCGAAGAGTCATAAACTTCATGGAGAGTAATACTATCTTTCAGAGGTTGTAGCGCAAACCAGTTCTTTCGAGCCGCTTTGTCCAGAATGCTTTCAGCCCTTCCAGCTAGTATCACCTCTACTCTGAAACCTAGACAATTGAGGTGGCGAGCCGCAACGAAGCCGTCCCCTCCGTTTCCACCTAAACCGCAGAAAACTGCGATTCTTGTTTCTTCAGGTTTGAAACGTGAAGCTATCTCGGCGGCAACTCTCTGTCCCGCGTTTTCCATCAGTTGCAGTCTGGAAACACCGAAGTACTCAGAGTTCAACTCTAGCGCTCGCATCTCTCTGCTTGATATCATGATATCTCAGTTCCGCCTAGCCCTCTCTAATATAGACAGCTGAATTGAATATTTAAGGGTGGAAACGAGTTAATGCATGCTAGTATTTGGCATGTTTTACCCAGGACAAGATCTCTTCGATCGTGGGTTTTTCGCTCTCAGTAATCTTTCCTTGCTCCACATGAGTCTTTGCGATTTCTCCTATCCTTGCGCTGAGCTGAATTGGATCTTGTTCAGCTAGCTCCTTAATGCTGAAAACGTCTGCTTCCTTTAGCAGCTCCGCATCCTTTTCGTCCACTCCCGGAATCATCATCAGCTGAGCCGTGGCTTGCAATTGTTTCGCCATCTCCAGCGACACCCGAGTTTTTTCGTCGATGGCCACTGGGTCTGCGGTTATTAGTTCACCCACACTTGTTATTCCCATGGCCCGAAGCTCTTCTGCCAAACGCGGACCAATTCCCTTCACGTCTTCTGGCTTGCTTAGGCTTGTCAACTTTGGTTGAGACGGTATGAACGTCTTCTCCATCGTCTCTAGTCTAGTCCTGACTTCAGCTAGTTCTGCCATCTGCTTTTCTATCGTTTCGACGCTTCGCTTGTGAAGTCGTTGCACCTTCTGGATCGCTCCTCGTTGTTTTTCTAGCGCATCCAAAGTTTCCTTCTTCGTACTACTGAAGCTTGTTTCAATCGCAGAAAGCAACTCTTCGCGAATACTTTGAATGATTTTACGAATTATTTTGCCGTGCTCTTCTAGTCCGCTCATTACTTCTGTCCCGATGTTGCTGAGGAGTTTTTCATTAGCCTTTCTGTTGACATCCAGTCCATCGAGCAGATCCATTCGCGCATTTTCCAATGCTCCTTTGTTGTCTTCTAAGCCTTCTTTCAACGTTTTTCGATTGGCAGTCAAGTTTTCGTCTAGCTTGACAAACATTCTAGCTAGGGCTGGGTCCAACGGTGGCTTGCGGGTTGCGGCGACAGCAGTGAATCCGAGAAAGATGAATGTCAGAGTTGCTGATAGCCAGAAGTAGATTTCAACCTCCATTCTGTCAATTACGTTGCTTATGAGGTAGGGTGAAAAATCGACTACCCCAAGTGCCCACAATATTGCCGCGTTCACCGCGTTCAAAGCTGCTAGGAAAGTTATGAAACCCAGTATCCACACTCCTATTCCTTTCTTTAAGTAAGCTGACATAGCATATGCTCCTCACTCGTATCTGTTACTCGTTGAACGCTTATGTTATTTGTGAATTACAAATAAATTTTCGCACTAAGTTTTTGCACAAAGAGCTGATTTTCCGTGTTGTTATTTACGAATGTTTCCAGAATATGTTCGGAAAAAGTACACCTAGCCTTTCTTGGTAGTCGCCACAGCTGGTCTACTCTTGAAGTCATCGCAATTTTTCCCTGAACTCCTCCAAACTGTGCATTGTAAGCTCCCCTTCATGTTTGCCACTTCTATCAAGATAGAAAGCCAGTATGCCGAGTCTTGTAGGCACTTCGAAGTCAAAATTTTGGTCGTCACCTATGTGAATCATCTCCTGCGGAATGACTTCGAGGATATCGCATACTCTCCGGTAAAGGTTGACCGTTTTTTTAACCAGTCCGAAATCAGAAGTCGAAGAAAAAACGCGTTCGAAATATTTCTTAATCTTGGACTTCCCAAGTTCCAATTCTACAAATTCGGTGCGGGCATTTGTGACGATGACTAGTCTGAAACCTCTTTTCTTCAGTTCGTCCAAGACCCTTGGCACTTCAGGATAGATTTCTATTCTGTCTTGGAAATTCCTCAAAAGTTCTCGTGGCGCAACGTCAAGATTGAACTTTCTTAACCAGTAATGAACATCATACCATTCCAGTCTCGCTTTGCCTACCTTGTCGTATTCTCTTTTTACGGCGCTCAATGCATCAGCAAGTGAAACTTTTTTCTCAAGAGAGTACAATCGAGGTATTCCCTCGAACCAGATGGAATTGACGAACTTATAATTAACAAGCGTTCCATCCAAGTCAAAAGATATCACTGCTACCCTAGCCACTTTTCCTCACACTCACACGCGCATAGCCAAAGGAAACCTTGGCACTACAGATTTCAAGAGTATAACTATTTCTATTCTTTGCATCAAACTCACGATGAGGAAAACAAAGACAAGTAGCGCATCTCAAGAGACAAAAAGGTCAAGAGAAACATTAGTTATGATGTAAGTAGCTAAATACACGCTTCAACCAAGTGCGTGAGCAAATCCCAACTCTAGCTTGGAACGATTCCAATTCTTGTCACGGAAACACTTCTTTCCTCAAGCTTGCGTATAAAAGGATTTATGCCCACGGAATCGCTTGCAATATGCCCAGTGACTATGAGGTTTCCATCATTTTCTGTTTTCAGTTTTTCCAGATCTCCATGACTTATGTGAATATACACGACTGTCCCGATGCCATATTTGAAGTATGTTTTTGCAATTTCATAGCCTCCATTCGTTCCAGCACCGTGCGACACTACAACTTTTCCAGCAAGGTTATCAGCTTTTCCCAATCGAATCTTGATTTCAGTAACTGCGTTTTTGAATTCAGGGAGCTCTTTCAGAGCGAAAACGGCATCTACTACTGTAGAATTTTTTCTGATTCTTCTTTTAATCTGTTTGCTCATTATCGCTCTTCCAACCTCGTCCAGAGGCGTGTGGATGTTCATGTAAGGCATTTTCAAAAGCTTTGCAACCTCAACTGAATGGCCATAGTTTTCCATATGCATTTCTACCTCCAGTTTTTCAAATTTCTTTCTAACAGTTCTCCTAGCTTCTTCAATCGGAACTCCAGCCGCGACCATGTATTGGATATGTCTTTTGAAAACCTCAGGGAAGTTTATAACGGCTGTCCCACCATGCGGGTGATGTGCAATCACAGCGTCATAACCCAATTGTTTCGCGAGCAATAGCTCTGGCACTCCAGCGTCTATGCCGAACAAGATCCTTCTAATGTCGCTGCCGCTTACGTAAATGGCACTGTCTTTGGGGGCGTCCTCCAATCTTGCAAGTTTCAAAGACAACTCCATTATCTCTCCAGTGTTCACTGTATATTCACCTTCAAATTCTCGCAACACTGTTTACATTAATTCAGTTCATACGTAAAAAGAATGTGTATACAGCGAGAACCATTTTTGTTTGACATTTCGTAGATTCTCTCGCGCATTTCTAGCATGTGCGCCAGCGCGATTTGATAGACGATCCCCACGAGGAAAGAAATCTTCGTCTAAGGAGACCCTCTCTTGGCAACGCGCGCAACAGATTTTGAAGCGCCCGCACATCATTCAATCCAGTTTAAAGGACAATAGCTGCAGTCGAGTGATTTGCCAAAATAGCTTTTACAACCCGCGTAATGCGTGCAGTCTTTGTACTCCACTGCCCACACGGGTAGTAGTTTGGAAGAGTATTTAAAATTTATTGCATGCATGTCAAGCTTTGTTTCCGAACGACTTGTCAATACCATCGCGATTGATAGCGTGTCCATAAACCCTTTGGGCATCGTGTAGAAAATTTGACTGAAAAGTGATTGAATACTTCGAAAACCTACAAGATTTGGCCTTTTCCGAAGGAGTTTTATCTAGGAAGTTTAGACTGCTGGTAGTAACGTTCATCGATGTAGAACACGGAGTTCTACAAGGCGCCACAGCTCTGGGTCGGAGAGCTACTAAACTTGGGGTCGCAAAAGAGGAGATTGAAGGAGCATTTAGAGTAGCCCACTGCATTGAAGGCCATCGAACCCTCTTCAACTCTGCGCTAGTTTTGCAGACTCCCTTCAACTCTGCGCTAGTTTTGCAGACTCCCTTCAAGTGAAGTGGAGCCCCTTCTCCTCTATTCTCTTGTGTGCGCATCTGAAAAAATCGATGAATCTAACGGATTGCACGTCTAGGGCACACAGAAGACGAAGAGATAACGTAGAAACGAAAAAGCGAGTATAGAAAATTATTTAGGGTATCGAACTAATCATAAAGGAAGGAGGGAACTTATATGCCCATAGCCTTCGTGTTGATAAATGCTGAGATCGGGTCGGAAGAGGATGTTCTCAATGCGCTCAAAGGCGTAAAGGGCGTGCAGGAAGCTTACATTGTCTACGGCGTCTACGACATAGTGGCGAAGGTCCAAGGCGAAAGCATGGACAAACTTAAAGACATCGTTACATGGCACATTCGACGACTGGACAAAGTGAGATCTTCCCTAACAATGATCGTTGTTGAGGGAAAATAGACCATCACCCCTTTTTCTGCATGCTTCCAAGGTTCCGCTAGATTACCATTCAGCAACCCTCATGGCATTTGTGAGGTATTTTGCTTTTCACCGACAGGATCGCTGAAAAAAGTTTTCACTTGGCTAACCAGCTAGATGAAAATTCATATTTTGCCCAATCCATTCCAGTTGTGGTTGAGTTAACACAATGACTACGATACACGTGGGGTTCGATGACACTGACTCTCCAAGAATGGGATGCACCACGTACATAGCTGCCGTTCTTGTCGAAAAACTGTGTAAGATAGGCGTTTCCTTTGTAGACTACCCCAACCTCATTAGACTCAACCCCAACGTTCCTTGGAAAACACGTGGCAACGGCGCTCTCTGTCTGAGAATCCGGTGTGATATAAGTCTGATAGAAAAAATCAAGGAGATAGTATTAGAAACTGTCGAGAAAAATTCCGACCTAGACTATGCCAACACTGATCCTGGCGTCGTCTTCTTTCGTAACAAGATACCTAGCAGACTGAAAATCTTTTCTAAACAAGCCATACAAGGGGTCGTAAAGATGGAGGAAGCCCTTAAGCTCATTAGAAAGTTCAAGGCAGAAGCGGCGGGCTTTAAGAAGTGTCGAGGTATTATTGGGGGATTAGCTGCAATAGGTGAAACCTTGGAGGGCGATCATACCTACGAGGCGATAACCTATAGAGCACCCCAAAACCGTGGAACACCTAGAAAAATTCAGGTTTCCTCTGTTATAGAGATGAACGAGAAGACGGCACCTCTAACCTTCAATAACATTGATCCGGAGAAGCGACGAATTCTTATTGCTCCTAGAGGACCAGATCCAGTTCTATATGGCATCCGAGGTGAAAAACCGCAAGTTGTGAAACACGCTCACGAGATAGTTCGTTCTCAAGAACCGATCGAACGGTGGGTTATCTTTCGCACGAACCATGGAACTGACGCCCATCTGCGAAAGATCAATTTCATCAGCGAGATAAAACCCTTTAATCCCGTGATCGCAGAGGGAGTCGTAAACGGAAAGCCTCGGATGATTCCGGGAAGACATGTCATCTTCTCCATTAAAGACAAAACCGGACAAATAGACTGCGCAGCCTACGAACCAACGGGAGCCCTTCGAGAGGCTGCCAAGAAACTGATGCAAGATGACCAAATTGAAGTTCATGGAGGTGTCCATTCTGCCTCTCCACAGCATCCAGTTACTATAAACCTTGAAAAAATGCGAATCCTAAAGTTGGTCCCAAAAATTGACTATCGCAACCCCGTGTGCTCTCAATGCAACAAACGGATGGAGTCAATGGGTAGAGAAAAAGGATTCCGATGCAAAAAGTGTGGCTTTCGCTCTTCAATGCTGAAGAAGGTCCCCGTTGAGAGCGAGCGTTCTTTGGAAAGAAAGCTGTACATAACGTCTCCCAGATCGCAGAGACACCTAACAAAGCCGCTTCTTCGATACGGAAGAGAAAGATCCAATGCACCGAAAAACATGATAAAAAAATGGCATTCTCCATAGAACCCACATGGAGACAAGACTGTGAAGAATAGAGAAAAAAGATAAAACGATGCTCAGATTCTAAATCATCAACCGTAAGGTCGGGATAAACCGATGAAACAAGACTTTTTCAGTACAGTTCCAGAACTGGTTGAGGCGAGCAGAGCACATGAAAGATACAGAGGCGTCGAATGTATATGCATACATGCAAACCTGATAGCGAGCGAGGGTTTGAAGTCCACTGCGGTCAGAGAGATGCCTAGATTGTCTCAGGATCTAGAGTATAAGTACGCTGAGGGACAGAATGATCTAGAAGGGCACGTTAAGTTGCGTTATTATGAGGGACAGAAATACATAGCAAAAATTGACAACTGCTCAGCCGATCTTGTGAAAGACTCATTCGGTTGCAACGGGGTTGATGGAAGCCTGGGTTCTGGTACTCACACTAACTTGGCGCGCGCGGACTCTGCAGCAGCCAAGAACAAGAGGATGGTTGTTGCCTCCCTAAGTTGTGGACCCCATCTCTCTCACGACTATATGCGCGCGCGAAAAGCGTTGACTAGCTTTTTTCACTTCCAAACAGATATCTAAAAAAAGATTTTCTGGTGACTCAGATGAAGTATCTGCTCATAATTGGTGATGGAATGGCTGACTACTCAGTTGAAGCCCTGAACGGAAAAACTCCTCTCCAAGTCGCCAACAAACCGAACATAGACAAACTTGCAAATAGGGGGCGTGGTGGCATCTTGAGAACGATCCCAAAGGGAATGGAACCGGGTTCCGTCATTGCAAACCTTTCCATCTTAGGATATGATCCTGCAAAATGGTACACAGGTAGAGGACCTCTCGAAGCCATCTCCAAGGGAATACACCTTGACAACGACGACATTGCGTTTAGAGTCAACCTGATTACAGTGGAAAACGACGTTTTGGTGGATTATGCTGCAGGGTACATGACAAATGATGAGGCCCGAGAACTAATAAGATGTGTAGAACAAAACTTTGGAAAACCAAACAAAATCGATTTTCACGCCGGCGTTAGTTATAGAAATTTGCTGATCTTAAGAGACAGCCAATACTCAGATGATGTCTTATGCACACCACCCCATAACGCCATAGGCATCAGAACACCTGAAATTCTACCAAAGGCTTCGACACCGGCGGCTGAGTTCACCGTTACTGCTTTGAACAAGATAATTTTGGAGTCAAAAAAGATATTGGAGAATCATCAAGTGAACCTCAGCAGAGTTGCCCTTGGCAAAAGACCTGGCAACATGATCTGGCCTTGGGGTCAAGGCAAGAAACCACACCTGCCAACGTTACAGGAAAGATACGGCATCAGCGGGGCAGTAATATCAGCAGTTGATGTGGTCAAGGGCGTGGGAATTTGTGCTGGAATGGAAGTCGTCAACGTTCCTGGCGCCACCGGGTTTTACGATACGAACTATGAGGGAAAAGCCGATTACGCTCTTGCGGCTTTAGAAAAACATGACCTGGTTTTGATTCACGTGGAGGCTCCAGATGAGGCTGGTCACAGCAGAGACCACGAACGGAAAATTAAGACAATTGAGGATTTGGACCGAAGATTGGTTGGAAGGTTGTTGAAAGGTCTAGATCAAGAGTGTACAATTGCTATTTTGCCGGATCATGCCACTCCAATAAAGGTTGGAACGCACACGGAGGATCCGGTCCCATTCACAATATGTTCTCCTCTCATCGAACCAGACGATATGAAGTGTTTTGACGAGGTATCTGCCAAGAAAGGTGGCTTCGGGCTTTTGGAAACTGGAGAATTGTTCATGCTCTCATTCATGAAAGCCAAGTAGCCTTTTAAGAACTTTTAGAAAAGACTTCTCTAAGCGCGCGCCTGTTTTCTTGTTTAGCCGCCAATTTCCTGTTTTGAACTAGAAGTTTTCAGACGCTTTTGGGTAGGAGCCTAGAACCTTTATGAAGAATGACTTCTTTTCGAGGGCTTTCAGAGCTTCTTGGCACCTCTTCTCAAGTCTGTGTCCTTCGAAATCCAGATAGAAGTTGTATTCCCATGGCTGTCGCTTTGTTGGTCTCGATTCAATTTTGGTTAGGTTTATGTTCCTTGAGGCAAACTCTTCAAGAGCATGAAATAATGCGCCTGGAAGGTGTCTTGTGGAGAAGATTATTGAGGTTTTGTCTTCCCCAGAGGGTGGAGAATCGTCCTTTGACAAGACAAAGAACCTTGTGTAGTTATTCTTGTTGTCCGCTATTCCCTTGACAAGAATTTTCATCCCGTAAATTTCTCCAGCTCTCTCACTTGCAATCGCTCCAGCGTCCATCAGTTTCTTTTCCTTCATCATCTTTACGCTGCCGGCTGTGTCGTAGGTTGGAATAAGCTCGCAGTCTAGGTCTTCTAGAAAGCTTCTGCATTGAGCTAAGGCCTGAGGGTGGGAGTAGACCACTTTGACAGATTCCAAATTTGTGTTGGGGTTGGTTATGAGGCAGTGAATGATCTTTAGGATTGTTTCGCCCTGTACCTTAATGTTATGAGTTTGAAACAGGTCATATGTTTGGTTTACACTTCCCTCTATAGAATTTTCGATAGGAACCACTCCATATGGGGTCTCTATTTTTTCTACGCTTTCAAAAACGTCGGATAGATTTTTGCAGGGCTTCACTTCTACTGAAGGGCCGAAATAAGAGTAAACTGCACCTTCACTATATGCGCCTATTTCCCCTTGGAAAGCGACTCTCAATTTATCACCATGCTTTTCGTTGCAGTCTCCGTTTTCTCAGCAAGACTTTGTTGATGCCATTTATCATGGCTTCAATGCTGGCCATAACTATGTCTTCCCGCGCAGCTCTCGCTGACATGATGTTTCCCTCGTTGTCCTCCACCTTTATGGCAACTTCAGCTATGGCGTCTGATCCTCCAGTTAAAGCCTCCAGCCGATACTCCTTTAATCGAACGTTCACCAAGTTAGCGGTAAGCTTTTGCACAGCCTTGACAGCAGCGTCCACAGGACCTAACCCTGTCTCAGCAGCCACGTATTCTATCCCGTCTAACACTAATTTCACCGAGGCCGTTGGGATGACCTTTATTCCAGTTACTACAGCCAGATCCCTCAAGTCGACAATCTTGTGTTCTTCGACCAGTCTTCCTGTAACAGTTCTGGTTATGGCCAACAAATCAGCATCTGTCACGAGTTTCCCCTTGTCTCCTAGATCCTTAACCCTTCTAACTATCTCTTGCAGCTGCTCCTTGGTAGGTCGTATTCCCGCCTCTTCCAACGCGGTCTTTATGCCCTGCGTCCCCGCGTGTTTACCCGCCACGAGTCTCCTCCTTCTCCCTACAAGCTCAGGTTTGATCGGCTCAAAGGTCAACGGAACCACTGTAACTCCGCGCGTGTGAATACCCGATTCGTGAGCAAAGGCGTTTTCGCCTACTATGGCCTTGTTTGGTTGAATCGTGATTCCTGTTAGTCGGGAAACCAACTGAGAGGTTCCGTAGATTAAACTTGTATTTATCCCAGTTTTCAGACCGTGAATCAGGTGAAGAGCCATTGCAACCTCTTCCAACGCTGCGTTTCCAGCTCTCTCACCCAGCCCGTTCACGGTTACGTGAATTTGAGAGGCTCCACCTTCCACTCCAGCTAGAGAATTTGCCACAGCCATTCCAAAGTCGTTGTGGCAGTGCACGCTTAAGGGTACCTTAACTACGGTTTTGACATTTTCAGCTAGCTTTCGCATGGCTGTTGGGGCCATCACGCCTACGGTGTCTGGGATGTTTATTCGGTCGGCACCTGCTTCTTCGGCGGCTACGCAAATCTGCTTCAAAAACTTCATGTCAGTTCTTGTAGCGTCCATAGGCGAGAACTCGCAGACCAACCCGTGATCCTTGATGTGCTCCACAGAGTCCACGGTTCTTGACAAGACTTGTTCAGGTGTCATTCCTAGAGCGTGCTTCATCTGCACATCGGAGGTGGAGACAAAAGTGTGAACCGAGTCAACTTCGCATTCGATGGCTGCGTCAATATCCTCTTTTAAGGTGCGCGCGAGACCGCATATTTCAGCTTTTAGTCCAGCCTTAGCTATCTCTGTGAGGGCCGTCTTTTCACCCTTTGAGGTTATTGGGGTCCCGGCCTCTATCACGTCCACGCCTAATTTGTCGAGTTGGTAGGCAATTTCCATTTTTTCCTCTGAAGTGAGGGACACACCTGGGGTTTGCTCTCCGTCTCTGAGAGTGGTGTCAAACATCCGGATGTACGCTGGTTTTGTAGGCTTCAAAATTTCCGCCTCCAAACAACATCTTCGAACGTCAACCTCATTTTCACAAGTTCTTCCATTCTACACGGCCTCTCTTCGCATGATTTCCTCGGCAATTGCTTTCCCAACTTCTGCTGTTTTGGCCTTTCCTCCAAAGTCCGGAACAGTTATTCCTCTACGCAACGTTGCAATCAAACTTGCCTCTATTGCCTCGGCTGCCGCCAAGCATTTTGAATCACTGTGTTGATCACTTAACCAGTCAAGCATCATCTTTGCAGCCAGGATCATGGAGCATGGGTTAGCCGTGTGCTTTCCAACTCTAGTCGGGGCTGACCCGTGGACTGGTTCAAACAAGGCGAAGTTGTCTCCAATATTTGCTCCAGGAGCCATACCTAGGCCGCCGACGAGTTGAGCAGCTTCGTCTGAGAGGATGTCGCCAAACATATTTGTGGTTACAATTACGTCGAAATCCTGTGGCGCTTTGATTATGCGCATAGCAGTGGCATCAACATATTGTTCATCGAAGGTCACGTCAGGATATTTCTGGGCTACTTCCCTGCAAGTTTCTGCGAAGAGGCCACAGGTTATCCTCATGACGTTTGCTTTGTGGACTGCTGTAACCCGCTTCTTCTTGTTTCGCTTTCGAGCCAGCTCGAAGGCTCTCTTTGCTATTCTTTCGCTTCCCTTCTTTGTTATCACTCTTAAGCAGACGGCAGTGTCAGGGTTCAAAGTGAACTCCAAGCCTCTGTAAACTCCTTCAGTGTTCTCTCTCACGAACACAAAGTCAATGTTAGATCTTGCACATGGAACTGAGGGATAGGCTTTTACAGGTCGAATGTTGGCGTAAAGATCAAAAATGAGCCTCAGCTTCACGATGACGTCAGCTGCCGTTTCGCCTACTGGCCACTTA
>Ga0209636_10005177_pt1 | contig 13326 bp, 12 predicted proteins | sample DeeMarSWOR152_54_FD_187464 | JGI IMG/M metagenome (GOLD analysis project Ga0209636, IMG submission 187464) | Marine sediment microbial communities from White Oak River estuary, North Carolina - WOR-1-52-54 (SPAdes) (version 2) | ecosystem: Environmental > Aquatic > Marine > Intertidal zone >...
AATGTCCAGATAATTTGGAGAATTAAGAAATTGGAGAATTCGGATTTGTTTAGAATTTAGGGTTTTGTATTTCGTATTTCTCATTTCTACTCCTTACTCTTGGCATTGCCAAGGATGACCTGACCATAGGAGATGCAGCCATCATTTGTCGGTAATTTCCTATGGACATAGACATCAAAACCTGCAGCTCTAAATTTCTCCATCATCAGATTCAAGAGATAGCGATTCTGAAAAACCCCCCCTGAAAAACACACCTTATCTGTTTTATATATTTTACGCAATTTTTTTGATATATCAAGAGAAAAGCACACCGCTGTATTATGAAATTTCGCTGATATTAATTCCTTTGAAAGACCTTGCTCGATATCCTGTATCACACCTGCGATGACGTCAGCCAGCTCTACTATAATGGGCTCTCTATCTGTTAATGTGTAACGATAATACTGCCGTACTCCTTTTGCCGCAATATATTCCAGATTTATAGCCGCTTCTGCTTCATAGGTTATCTCGCTTATGAGTCCCAACAACACAGCAATGCAGTCAAAAAGACGTCCCATACTCGATGTATAAACCACATTCTGTTCTTGTTTGAGCATCTGCAATATGGCCTCTTTCTCTTCTCCATCTATCTTGAAAGGCATTTTGCCGCGTATACGGGGTAGCCTTTTTCTCTGAAACAGTGTAAAGAGATACGCAAGAGCAATGCGGTAAGGTTTTTTAATACTCACCTCTCCCCCAGGCAGTGGCATATATTGTAAATGTGCTACTCTCCTTTGATTGGTCAGATCACCAATAAAAAATTCACCACCCCAAATCTTACCATCAGTGCCAAAACCGGTTCCATCAAAGGTAATTCCAATGGCATCATCATGCACCATGTGTTCGGCAAGGCAGGATGCCATATGTGCCTTGTGATGTTGTACACCGATTTTTTTACCATGGATTTCCTGGGCAATTTTAGTCGAAAGATAATCAGGATGTAAATCATGTACAATCAATTCTGGTTCAATCTTGAACCATCGTTTATATTTGTCGACCATCTCATTAAAGAATCTCAGTGTCTCGAGATTGTCAAGATCGCCAATGTGGGGAGAAACATAGGCATCTTTTTTGTCTGCAAGCGCAAAAGTATTCTTAAGATATGGTCCAACCGCAAGGGTCGATTCAACCGGGAATGGCAGATCTAAAGGCACGGGCACATACCCTCTGGAACGCCTGAGAATTGAAAATTCTCTGTTTTGATGAAATCCAACAGAATCGTCACATCGATTTTCGATATCTCGATTATGGGTAAGATAAAAAGAAACGATTTTACTCAATTTTCTCGTCACACTGCGCTCATCTAACGCAATTGGTTCATCCTGAATATTAGCACTTGTCATAACAAGGTAAGGAATTCTTTCAAGCAAGAGATGATGGACTGGTGTGTATGGAATCATCACACCGAGATAGGGATTATTCGGTGCCACCGCTTCGCAGATTACATCTCCTTTCTTTTTCAAGAGCATTATTGGTGCAACTGGTGATTCCAGTTGCTCTTTCTCTGTGCTGTCTACAGAGGCTATTTTTCTGAGGTCCTCGCTCCTCGTCATAATTGCAAATGGTTTGGTGGGACGTCCTTTAAGTCTTCGTAATTTCCTAACAACTCCATTATTTGTAGCATCACAGGCAATATGAAAACCCCCAATTCCTTTAATCGCAATTATCCTACCACGCTTTAATAACTCCGCAGTCTTTGAAATGGGGTTACCGGTCTTCACCTTTATTCCTTTGATTGAATAGAGCACAAATATTGGACCACATACAGCACAGCAATCTGGCTGAGCATGAAATCTTCTATCCGCTACCTCATTGAACTCTCTCTCACAATCAGGGCACATTCTAAACATCTCCATTGAGGTTCTTTTCCGATCATAAGGTGTATCAATAATAATGGAATAACGAGGACCGCAATTTGTACAGTTTATCAACGGGTATTTGTGGCGGCGATCGTGTGGATTGTATAATTCACTGAGGCAGTCTTCACAGGTGGCAATATCAGGAGAAATTTGAGTAAATCCTTTAGAGATCTTACTTTCTCTAATAATAAACTGCTTATAACCATTTGGAATTAGTTCTTTAGATAATAACGTATCAATCCGTGCAGCCCGTGGTTTTTCTTTAATCAATCTACTCAGGAAGCGCGCAATACTTTTCTTCTTCCCTTCAATCTGAATATCGACACCATCAGTCGTGTTGCAGACAAATCCTTTAAGGTTCAAGTCGTTTGCCAGCCGATAGACAAATGGTCTGAATCCAACGCCCTGGACAATTCCTTTGACTTTTATTTTTTTTCTAATTGGCATTCAACGCTATAGATTAAAATAATTATCTGACAATAGCAAGCTTGCACACCCTACTTCTCTGACTAGTCTTGATAAGGACAAAGTATAACCCGCTACCAACATCGTCTGGTATTTCCCAAACAAATTCACCATATACCACATCAAATTTGAGGTCTTCAGCGATTTTTCGCCCAGAATCAGCGATTTTTCTCCCAGAAATTGAATATATAGTGACACGAGAGTCTATAGGTATATTCTTAATCTTTACAATATTCTTACCAACAACTGGATTCGGATAGATTAAAACATCTTCCAATTCTACAGGTGTCTCATAGTGTACGGTAAGTTTCAGGAGTCCGGTCTGACCACCAAGCCAGAAACATCTCCTTGCTGGGTCAAATTCAAAACCCTGGACTTGAATGATCTCATCTGGGTCGTCGATGAATTCAATGTGTATACCGAGCTCAGCAAAACTATAGCCATCAGTGATATTAAACGCAGGATCATAGTAGTAGATACCTGTGCGTGCCATCATCCAAATCCTCCCCTCAGAGTCAAGCTCTACATCCAATAAATCATCATTGAGTGAAATACCGGTGATAGCAGAAAAACTCACACCATCATAAATGGCTAACCCCGCATCGGTCGCGACGTAGAGATCATTATTTTTGTCTACGGCACAACCGCGCGCATTATCTGAAAGTAAACCGTCAGATTCGGTAAAGTTATGCTCTGAGTTATCATTACGATCGAACATAATCAGCCCAAACTTGGCGAGGGTTCTCCATATCTTCCCAGCGGAATCGACTGCGATCTCAACATTAAACTCAGGCATCCTCACACCCAAAAACGAGACCGTGTTCAATGCTGAATCAATCACCCATAATTTATCAGAAGGCCCAGCAAGCGCAAGGTACATGTTGTTGCTATTGTCGAATTCTATATCCCATATAGCAACTGTATTATCCATCCCATTATAACGGCATCCAAGGAAATTCCATTCGTCGCTTGATGGATCAAACGAAAAAACCATCACAGTATCTCCACCTTGACAACTGAAATAATTAATACCAAACCACACCTTGCCATCTGAATCAGTGACACAGCGGTGAACATGATTACTCGGAATGATGGAATCACAAGTGAAGTTGGTCCATTCACCATCATTATTGAGCCAGCCGAATCCTCTCGAATAAGCCGCTCGCGCACCACATGCTACAAAAATACCCTGTTCGTTTGCGGTTATCTCAGAGATGTGATTCGAAGGCAAACACCTGTTTTTAGTTACATTCCAGATGCTGTCGTCAAAATCAAATCTGCCTATTCCTTCACCGTAGTAATCGTTTGGAAAATCATAACGATTTCCCAAACCGCAGAATAGTTCATTGCCCACACTCGCAACTGAATTGATCTTAGTCCGATACAGAATACCGCCAGTATTGAGGAAAAGGCCACCCTCGTGGTAGAATCCAAATCTTGGATAAGTGTCCCCATCAGCAGTTTTTCTGAGCGATAGGGCAAGTGAGTCCCCTGAAGAAGTAATATCGTTTATCTCATAGTCAACCAGGAGAGTATCGAAGTGATCATTTCGAAAACAATTGAGCCCTTGCTCGGTCCCGACATAAATCATTGTATCTCTGATAAAAACTTTATTTATTCTTTCGCTGAGAAGACCGTCAGAGGTGTCGTATTGTACCGGCGAACCTAAATCTTTCTTGAAATGGACGAGACCTTCACTCGTACCTATCCATATCAAGGTATCATCAACAGCAATCGATAAAACATTGTTAGATGGTAGACCATCAGTATCAAATACATGCTTCCATATGTCATCACTCGTATCAGCAGGTGTCCCTCTGGTATCAATAAATGATAGTCCATCAGTAGAGCCAACGTAGATACTATCCCGTGAACAAAAAATCTCCTGAATATTGGTGCTGGAAAGATTCTGAGAAGGATATACATGAATACTGCTGAGGTCTGGTTCAATGACTGCAAGACCCACCGAAGAACCTACCCAGAGGTAACCTGAGCTATCGAGGGCAATGCTTCTCTGACTATTTATCTCTAATCCGTCTACATTGGTGAGTATGCTAAAAGAACCATCTCGATAATTATAGGCGACTACGCCGCCATTCGTTGCTCCATAAATAATTGAATCCCGACCAGTTAACTCATAGAAATAGTTAGTATTTGTATAGTAAAATGGTTGTAAAGATATACTAGCGAGGAGGAACAGAATGAGTGTCATAAAAGACCTTTTTTACTGAACCAGTTGATATTACATAGGCTAATCGTAACGTGAGTAATAGTCTGAGAAGTAATTTCATGGTTTCAGGTGGTCGGAAATGTTTAACAAAATATCTATAAAATCCCTTTGAGTGGTGCATTGCAGGATGGATATTATCCTCCCGGAAATTTTCACCGCGAAAATGTATTGCGTAGGCCCGGGGTACCCACCATGTTTCCCAACCATGTTTCTGCATCCTGTAACACATGTCGGCATCTTCAACATACAGGAAAAATTGCTCATCAAATAATCCAATCTCTTCGAGAGCCCTTCTCTTTATCATCATCAACGAGCCTTCCACAAAATTAACCTTCTGTGGTTTCTGGTAATCGAGATTGAGATAGAGATATGCTTTGGTACGGGGATTTCTGGGGAAAATACGCCTCGCCAAAGACCTTCGACCAAAGATTACATTGAGGTAATCGGGAAAGCGGCGGCATGTCGGTTCGCGGTAGCCAAAGGGACTCAGTATCTCACCGCCTACCACAGCACAACGAGGATTCATCTCCATAAATCTGATCATCGTATCAACAGTCCCTGGGAACAATGTCACATCTGGATTCACCAATAGAATATACTCACCTTTTGTGTTCTTGACTGCCATATTGACCGCCCTTGCAAAACCAATATTTTTTGGACCGTAGATATAGTGAACCGAGGGAAATGAATTCTCTGCAATCCTCGCACTATTATCAGTTGAACCGTTATCGTATACAGTTATCGTATAATGGCCATTCAGACCATTATTTTTATAAATAGCCTCAAGACAATTCTTTAGATGATGCCCTGAATTGTAGTTTACAATGACAATATTTAATCGCACTTTCTACCGAGCAAAGAAATAAATCGCAATTTCCACACAAGCCAGAATGCCTCCCAGATAATTCGCCGCGACATTTTTGATTCGCCTGCGCGTCTCTCGACAAAGATGATTGGGATTTCTTTAATCCTCAAACCAGCTTTGTACACGCAAAAAACGCTTTGGATCTGAAAGCCATAACCATCCACATCGAATTGTTCCCAGTCAATGCTTTTGAGCGTCTTACTTGAATAGCATTTGAACCCACTCGTTAAATCTTTCACGGGTATACCAGTAACGACACGGGCAAAGATACAGGCAAAAAATGATAGCAACAAGCGCTTCATTGGCCAATTAACAACACTCACACCATCTATGTATCGCGAACCAATGATGAGGTCATACTTGTCCAATAATTCAATAAATCGTGGTAGGTCATCAGGATTGTGAGAAAAATCAGCATCCATCTCAAAGGCAAAACTATAGCCATTCTTTAGTGCGTAGTTGAAACCGATTACGTACGCCGTGCCTAAACCCAGCTTTTTATCTCTTCTTATAAGATGTATACGGTTGTTGTCACGACTCAGATTCTCAACAATATTACCAGTGCCATCCGGTGAATTATCATCAATAATGAGAGTCTCCAGTCGTGGGGAAATTGACAGAATTTTTTTAGTTATTCTCTCTATATTTACGGCTTCGTTATAGGTTGGAATTATTACCAGCCCCTTTTCCATATTCACTAATTATACATCCTAATTTGCTTTTGTCAATCTTTGACTCTTCACAACAACGTGAATTTCCTATATTGACAGAGGAACTGTACGTGATATAATCTAATCAATGGCTGGTGCTCTCACATTGTTATTGGTGTGTAATTTGGGCTCAATAAGCGGATTCATAACTGACGCTTCAAATGGTGAGAAGATTTCTTATGCAAATGTTTCCTTGGAAAATGGTAAATTAGGCGCGGCGACCAATGATAAGGGCTATTATATAATACACAACGTTTCAACCGGTTCATACACCATTGTCTTCTCTCATATCGGTTATGAGTCAAGGACCGTGAAAGTATATATAAAACAAGATGACGATGTAGTATTAAATATGGAAATGATACCTGCTTTTATAGAGATGGAAGAAATACCTGTCTCAGCCGAAAGATCACAATTTGAGACAGGTGTCGCAGTCAGCCACATAAATTTTACTCCAAGAGAAATAAAGGCGATTCCTATGATACTTGAAAATGATTTAATTAGAACCCTACAACTTATGCCTGGCGTCGTAGCACTACACGATTTGTCAAATAAACTCTATATTCGTGGTGGCAGTCCTGACGAAAATCTCGTACTCTTAGACGGCATAACAATATATAACCCCTCGACCCGTCTTTTTGGTCTCTTTTCAATCTTCAATACTGATGCCGTGAGCAATGCAGAACTCTACGCTGGTGGATTTCCTGCCAAGTACGGCGATCGTCTATCTTCAGTCCTTGATGTCACGACAAAAGAAGGTAATTCAAAAAAATATACTGGTGCAGTGAGTGTTGGACTCGTTACCTCAAGATTATTACTCGAGGGCCCAATACCTAAAGGGTCATTTCTTTTAGGCGCTCGCATGATAAATTTCGATCCATTCGTGTGGGCATATACCAAGATAAAAAAAGGCACAATCTCATTACCTCATCAGTTCTATGATGGTATTGTTAAGATTAATCTCAACACATCACCCAAAAATAGATTCACATTTGCGGGTCTTAGTGGTTCTGATGTTGTTGCGTTTGAGCATATCTATGGCAACGAGCAAAAAGACAAGGTCGACTTAGAAGGAGATAATAGAGGGGCTTCATTCCGCTGGCGACGTGTCTTCAGTCCACAATTCTACGGTGAGGTACTTGGTGCATGGAGCAATTTTCAAACCCAACTCAACTATCTCTATCTTGAACATGAAATCGATACCATAAATACTGTAGAAACCTATGAAGAAATAGTTGATTATACTGTGAAATGTGACTTTAATTATTTTGTGAATGAAAAACACACCATAGATTTTGGCGTTGATGGAAAACATCTAGATATAGATCATAATTTGGTACATTATAAAAGAGAGTCCTTCGCCTACAGCCACACGACCAATCTGTTTGCCTTCTATGTACAAGATACCTGGACTCTGAGATCTGGAATTTTGCATCTTGAGCCTGGACTTCGCTGTTTCTATTATGATCAAGGTAGAAAGCTGCGCTATTGTCCTCGCTTGGGTTTGAAATATCGTTTTCAGCCCAATACTGCCATCAATTTTGCCATTGGTAAGTACAATCAATTTCTAGTCACCATCAATAGTCAGGAATCTTTTTTATCGATCTTTGATTTCTGGCGACCGTTAGATGAACGGCATGATGTACCTACTGCCTATCATGTTGTACTCGGCATTGAAAAGTGGCTTGATGATAAAACGAGGCTTACTATTGAGCCCTATTATAAAAAATATTATAACCTACTCATACCTAAAGAGTATGATATAATCATTAGCACACCGACAGAAAGTCTCAAAGTCGGCAGCGGTTACTCAACTGGTTTCGACATTTTCTTCAAAAAAACCTATAAGGATGTATTCGGTTGGGTCAATTATTCACTCTGCTTTACGAGACGGAAAATCGATGGAACATATTATTCGCCGCGTTACGACAGGAGACATAACCTCAATATCGTTCTCGGATTTACCCTTCCTTCGTATATCCCATTGTTAAAGAACGCCACATTGAACCTACGCTGGTATTTTGCGACAGGTCTTCCTTATACAGAAGATTTAGCTCGATATCGATATTTCGGGACTGATTCCCGTGGAAGGCGTTACTTTGTCGATTGGAGGACAGTAAAAAGTCCCCGCGGAGTCTACAGACTGCCTCTATCGCATCGCCTCGATCTTCACCTTGAAAAAAATATGCGATTATTTGGACTCAATGGTTCCTGGTATGTTGATATCATAAATATCTACAATCATAAGGATATCATATTCCACACATGGGACTATGATGAGGATCCCCCCAAAAAATCTGCTTATATCTTATTACCGATTCCTATTCCTAGTTTTGGAATAAATATTAGCTTTTAATATGAAACAATATGCCGAGATTATGAGAATTGCATTAGTACGTTTGAGACAAAACTACCCATTAAAAATATTCCTCTTATTATTGACCTTGGCCGTCTCGTGTGATAACGAAATATCCGAGCCGTATGAGCCTCAATTTAATGTGTATGCTGTCCTGAGAAACGACAAAGTCATTCAAGAGGTCACTGTCGATCGAACGTATCTCATGGAGGAACCATCAGAACTCTACGTAGATGATGCACTCGTCGTCTTATCAGGCGCCCACAATGTCGATACCCTTATATTCTCTGATAGTCTTCTTCGCTATACTACCTCTGATACGTTTACTCTCTCTCCCTTAGAAATCTACAGACTATCGGTTGCGAAAGAGGGATTTGAAACTCTGTTCGCCGAAACGAGGATTCCTGGAGGTTTCGATTTTATCTGGCCACCTGAAGGCGATACCATGACACTAATGGATTCGATTGTCTTCAGAAAAAACATCGGCGTTTCCATCTATTTTTGCTATTTTTGGGGTCTCATTTCAAATACATGGTACACCACTGGTACATTCACTTATGAACCTGTAGCATCTGAAACACTCGTGAAACTATCACTCTATGATTATTTCTCGGATTATCCGAGTGGCATGTACACGATAACGTTTTCTGCCCTCGACAGTAATTTCTACGAATATTACAACGTATCTGACAATGATTTAGTCCAGGCAGGTGTCGAAAACGGTGTCGGCCTTTTTGGTTCTGCCTCAGTTGATTCAATTGTCAATTATATCGTAACTGAGTAGCATTCACCAAAAAATACTGAGAAGGCTTGACTTCTCGCTGGATTAGTATATAGTAAACCATGCACGTCTATATAGATACTATCGCCAAATACGAAGGAAAGGAAGTCACCATAAAGGGATGGCTTTTTAATAAACGTTCGAGTGGTAGTGTTCATTTCATGCTTATTCGTGATGGAACTGGGATTATTCAATCAGTCATGAGTAAAGATGCAATCAGCGATGAAGTTTTTGAAATTGCCGACAAGATAACTCAAGAAACTTCAATGATGATAACCGGAATCGTGCGAAAGGACAAGAGGGCACCCGGTGGTTATGAGCTTGTTGCAAAAAAGCTCGACATAATACAAAAAGTGCAGGATTACCCTATCACACCGAAATCACATTCAATAGAATTTTTGCTCCCTATCAGACACTTATGGCTTCGGTCGAGAAAACAGAATGCAATCATGCGCATTAGGCATGAGATCATAAAGGCAGGTAGAGACTTTTTTGATGGACGAGGATTCATTAATGCCGATACCCCTATCTTGACACCGGCCTCTGTTGAAGGAACAACTACCCTATTTCCAGTAGAATACTACGGTGACACAGTCTACCTTACGCAGAGTGGACAGCTCTACAATGAAGCAACTGCAGCAGCATTGGGAAAGGTGTACTGTTTTGGTCCTACTTTTCGTGCAGAAAAATCGAAAACAAGACGACATCTAACTGAATTCTGGATGCTGGAACCAGAAGTAGCATATCTGGATCTTAAAGGCATAATGGACCTTGCGGAAGACATGACAGTATATATTGTCGAACGTGTGCTTGAGAAAAAGATGGACGAATTAGCGGCACTCGAGAGAGATGCCGCAAAATTAGAGAGAATAAAAAAACCATTCCCTCGAATCACTTACAAAGAGGCAGTAAAAATCATACAAAGGAAAGACAAAGAGTTTAGATATGGTGAAGATTTTGGCGCTCCGCACGAGACCTTGATCTCCGAGAGTTTTGAGAGACCAGTCTTTGTGCATCACTATCCAGCAACAATCAAGGCATTTTACATGAAGCGCGACCCTGAGGATGAAGCACTCTCTCTCAGCGTCGATATGATCGGTCCTGAAGGTATTGGTGAACTCATTGGTGGTGGCCAACGCGAAGACGACTATGATAAACTACTCAAGCGGATAGAAGAACACGGGCTTCCAGAACAGGCATATACATGGTATCTTGATCTGCGAAGGTATGGCACCTGTCCGCACGGTGGTTTTGGTCTTGGACTTGAACGAACTATTGCCTGGATATGCGGCGTCAAGCACATCAGAGAGACAATACCCTTTCCAAGAATGCTGGAGAGGGTATATCCATAGACAAACAAACACCACATCTTATACTTCCTATAAAGAGCAATTGTACATCGAAAAATGGAAATAGATGAGCGCGCTGTCTGCCTTAACCGTATTCCTCTACTAATCTTATGAAAATTAAAATAATTGCATTTTACCCATTGATAAATTAAAAATATTAATTATAATAGGCTATGAATTTAAAAATATTTATTTGTCCATCTTGTGGAGAAAAGATGGTAATCAGTGAACTGAAATGCCCTGCGTGTGATCTACGGGTGAAAAAGGACTTTTCACCATGCGCATTCTGCCAGTTGCCAGAGGACGACTATGAATTTCTCAAGATCTTTTTAAGAGCCCAAGGCAAAATAACTGATATTGAAAAGATACTCGGCATCTCGTATCCCACAATCAAGACAAAGATTGACAACCTTTTAAAAAAGCTGAACCTCTCGCCAGTCGAAGGAAAAAAGGATCCGATCGAGGCATTGGCTCATGGAGAGTTGTCAGTGGATGAAGTCGTGACTATCTTAAAACAAAGGAGGAAAAAATGAGATACTCTTTTTATCGAATCTCGGGTGGAATATTACTCATCGCCATTGGTGTACTCATATGGTTAAGCAATCTTGAGGTCCTCAATATTGCGTGGCGTCGTGACTGGCCTATAATACTCATTGCGATTGGAATCGTTGCACTTCTCAGGCACATAGTACGAAAAAAAGGTTGAAAAGGCTCGCGAAATGGCTCAAGAGGGCTATGATGTCAACAAAGGCAATCCTAAAGCCATTGATAGCCATCTCTCCGCCTTGTCTCAGCCCTTTAATTGGAGGTTTCATGTCAGAAGAGAGAAAAAAAATACTCAACATGGTTGCAGAGGGGAAATTAACCCCTGAAGAGGCAGATCGATTATTAGGAGCATTAAAAGAATCAACAGCAAAGGCACGATTCTTTCATGTGCGTGTCTTCAGTGGTAGCGACAAGCAAAAGCCAAAGGTAAAGGTGGACATCCCAATCGGCGTCTTAAAGCTCGCCTCAAAGATAGGAGCGGCATTTAAGGGAGTCGTACCTGAAGGTCTCAAAGTCAACATCCACGGAAAAGAGATTTCGCTCGATGAATTTACTCCAGAGGTGATCGATGAAATAATTGAAGGAATCAGCGAAGAAGGGAAATTTACTATTGCAGAAGTCACCGATGAAGAAAAAGGTGAATTCGTGGAGGTATACATTGAATGAACGGCTAAGAATCTTAAAACTCCTTGAAGATGGAAAAATAAATGCCGACGAAGCAGCACGGCTCCTAGAGGCTCTATCGCATTCAGAAGGAAGAGAAAAAAGGACCCGAAATAAAATCTGGTCTTCATTCGAGTCTATTCCTGATGTGATTGCCACTGCAATTAGCAGTTCTTTCAAGGGTGCCGTTCCAAAGGAAACATTGCACTTTTCCAAAAAAGAAAAGATAATATTCAAAGGTATCAGTGGTGATGTGGAGATCTTGGGCGATGCTTCAGATACAATCAACATCGAAAAAGATGGTTTTGCGAAAATACTGGAAAGAGATAATCTACTCATGATAAAGGCAATCAGTGGCAGTTTAAAAATGAGAATACCAGTTCAAACTGATTTTGCGATTAAGGGGGTATCTGGTGATATCAAGATCTCCCAACTCGATAGTACACTAGAAATCGCGTCGGTGTCTGGTGACATAGTGGGCAGGGAATTATCAGGAAGCTTCATTGGCGACTTTGTATCTGGAGATGTTGAACTTGATTTTCGAAGATTTGACAAGATTCAGATAAAGTCGAAGAGTGGCGACATAACCCTCTGGCTCGATGAAAACGTAGAAGCGGCGATTGACATAGAGACTGGGAGTGGAAACATTTCATGTGATTTTGAATTACAGAACAAAGAGATGGAGGCTCATAAGCTCAGCGGCACTATACGCAATAACAAAGGCTTGATCGAGATCAGAAATGAGCACGGCAACGTTTCGATAAAAAAAAGGAGTCCGTAACGATATTAAGTATTTAGGCATTTAGGACGTTTAGGTGTTTGTCTTCATGAAGGAGGTCACATGGGTTGCGGTGTGCTGTTTGCAATTTTTTTGATTGTTATCGGCGCCTGGATATGGGCGTCAAACTATAATATTACACTCTTCTCCTTTTATCGTGACTGGCCTATACTTGTTGTGCTTATTGGTATCTATATATTTATACGATTGAAACGCAGAAAATACTAGCGTCAGCAAAGGAGAGAAGGAACTCGCTGAGAATAAAGACGAATGATAAACAGCCGCTTCCTAACCCCCAACCCTGACTATGCAATTGAGGCCTTGACAAAACCTGCTTTTCGGGTATACTCATGAGTAATTGAGTTGTGATCAGAACGCATGCTGCCTCTTAACCTCAACAACAACCCAGGTTGTACCGTGAGGGGAGTCGGATATTGACAAATTCTTATTTTTTATTATAATTAATATTTGCATAAAAATTACTTGACGATTAAGGAGGACATATATGGCAAAGGCAAAGTTTGAGCGGACCAAGCCGCATGTGAATATTGGAACGATTGGGCATGTTGATCATGGGAAGACCGCGTTGACTGCGGCGATAACCAAGGCGTTGGCGAAGAAGGGTTTAGCCGAGTATGTGAGTTATGATGAGGTGGCGAAGGCCTCGGAGTCGCAGGGGCGTCGT
>Ga0209636_10005178_pt1 | contig 13325 bp, 12 predicted proteins | sample DeeMarSWOR152_54_FD_187464 | JGI IMG/M metagenome (GOLD analysis project Ga0209636, IMG submission 187464) | Marine sediment microbial communities from White Oak River estuary, North Carolina - WOR-1-52-54 (SPAdes) (version 2) | ecosystem: Environmental > Aquatic > Marine > Intertidal zone >...
GCTTGTGAGGCGTTGCAAAAAGGAAAAACGATGAAACCTGCCGTAGATAAACCTGAGCCCAACTTTCATTTCAAACTTATGGCTTTAGCCCTCAAACTGCGCGACCTTTTCTTACCCCGCAAAAATATCTTGAAAGAAGTGGGGATAAAGCCGGGCTCTTTTGTACTTGATTATGGCTGTGGGCCAGGCAGTTGTATAAGGCCTCTGGCAGAACTGCTGGGCCAGTCGGGAAAAATCTATGCCCTGGATATTCATCCCCTGGCGATAAAGATGGTCAAAAAACTTGCCGCAAAAAAGAAACTCACCAATGTGGAAACCATTCATTCTGATTGCAAAACTGGCTTGCCCGACAGCAGCATAGATGTAGTTTTATTATATGATACATATCACGACCTGAACGAGCCAAATGAGGTGCTAAAAGAATTACACCGGGTATTGAAACCGAATGGAGTTCTATCCTTCACAGACCATCATATGAAAGAAGAGAAAATAGTGTCTGAGGTAACAAGTGGGGGATTATTCAGCCTCTCACGAAAAGGCAAAAGAACATTTAGTTTCTTGAAAGTGGAATAACAATGTACGGCTTCGCACAGAACAGAATACTTGCCCATACCGCTTTGTTAGGTCAATGGCGCTTTATTTAGTTTTCTGGATTGGTGTTCGCGGTCAATTACTGCCTGGCATTCCTTTTGCAGAAAAAGCCGAATGTTATTCAGCCTGCTTCGCCTCCTTCGATGATCTGTTTAAGCGCGGCAACATAGTGAGCAAAGGCCTCGCGGCCTTTTAGCGTTGTGCTGATGAAGGTGCGTGGCTTGCGGCCTACGAAAGTCTTCTGCACGGCGATATATCCCGCCTCCTCAAGCCTCTGCAGGTGGGCCCCCAGGTTTCCGTCCGTCACCTTCAGCAGGTCGCGCAGGTAGGTGAAGTCAACCTGCGCCTTAGGGGCGACCGTGACCAGGGAGGCCATAACGCGCAAACGAACCGGCTCATGAATGACCTTGTCAATGCCCGACACCGTTACCTCCACCGATTGCGGATGAAGAGCCCCGTCCCGATGAGTGTGCCGCCGCCTGCCGCCGCCATCCAGAGCCAGAAATACGGCTGGATGGCCAAGAGACCCAGGAAGGTAAGAGCCGTCACGGCGAGCCCCAGCCAGACCATAAAACGCGCCAGCCAGAACCCCATAACCACATACGCAAACATAGGAACTGTGGCCAGAATAGCGCCCATATGCCTCCAGAACATTTGAGACTGCTCGTGGCCCCGCACCTTGATGAACGGAAACAACAAGGCAATCCACAAACTCGCATAGAGGTACAGAAGCAGCCAGAACCAGGCGATATTTTTGCCTGCGGGTATCCTGAGCGGCATGCCGCTCCTGTTCACCATTATGCTGATGATGATGCCCGCTGCGACCAGAACCAGCCAGACCCACTGGCAGAGGAGCGGCAGGAAGTGGGTGCTAAGGTATCCCAAAACCCAAATGACGCCCCATACGATAAAAAGCGTGTCCCCGCCGGCATAGGCCACCATCTTCTTTGTCCGTTGGACTGTGTCTTGAATCTCTCCCAGCGATTTCTGAGCTTCTTCCTTGGAAACATCCATATCTTTCACCTCCCGGGTCGGCTTGAAGTAGGATTCTTCCCTTAGTCACTCTATAGTATAGAGCACTCTATATTGCTTGTCAAGCCTAAAATGAAAAAAATCACGATTTTCTAAAGATTTTTTTGGGATATCGCAGGCAAGGTGAACGGCACACGCAAGAAAAGCCCAGCCAGGCCGCGGAAGTAGCGACCGCTGCGGCGCTCGGCAAATCAGAAAAAGACGAGTTCTGACCAACCCATTTCCGCCAGGGGTGGGGCAGCAAGGATCAGCGTCTGAACTTGAGCTTCCAGAGGAAGGAATTCGATCCAGACTTATCCCAAAGAATTGTACTCGTGGCGCAGAAGAGCGGGAATGCAGCCGGCGCCAAATAACACACGATATATGCCGCGGCCTTATGCCTTTGCTCTTTGGGATGCTGAAGTCGGCGCCCGCCAGAGGCGGGTAAACTTCAAATCCCGGCCCTTCGGGCAGCATAGCCAAATATTTTTGGCACGGCTTCGCCAAGGGCGAAGGCACGGCGGCCTTCTCCCGACACGGCTGAATATTTTTCTGTGTGTCGCCGGAGGCGACCCGTGTAAATCCGCATCCTCATTTTTATCTGAGGCTTATTTGATATTCCGGGATTTAGGAAGGGCGCAGGATATGCACTTCTACGCCGCAGAGACGCTGGAATTCCTCGGCGTCCTTCTGGGAGCCTACGATATCGCCGTAATGATAGGGCACCACGGCCTTGATATGCATTCTGCCCACGGCATCAGCGGCCTCGCAGGCATCCATCGTATAGGTCCCGCCCACGGGCAATAGCGCCACATCAGCCTCAATCTCGGACATCTCGGGGATGGCATCGGTATCGCCGGCGTAATAATATCTGGTGCCATCCTCGGCGGTGATGATGAAGCCGAGATAGCCTTTCTCCTTGGGGTGGAAACTCTTGCCGATGTTGTAAGAAGGCACGGCCTCAATTTTTACCGGGCCGATTTCCACCGATTCTCCGGGCTTAAGCAGCCGCACATCGCCGGAAATTCTATTAGCGCAGGCCCCGGTGGTTACGATGACGGTATCGTCTTTCTTTATTTTGGTCACATCATCCGGGGAGCAGTGGTCGTAGTGCTCGTGGGAGATGAGGATGATGTCTGCGGGCTCCTCTTCTCCCAGTTTCCAGGGGTCAATGTAGATATTTTTTTCGCCAGAAATCTTGAAACTGGCATGACCGAACCATTTCAAATTTTCCAACATCTTGCCCTCCTTTCAAAATCCTACTGACTGAATTCAATAAGTTCCATATTCCTGAAGCGTTTGCCACATAGCCATAATATTTTCGGGAGGCACATCGGCCTGGATATTATGGACGCTGTTCAGGACGAAGCCGCCGCCCGGGGCCAGGTCATCTATGCGCCGGCGGACTTCATCGCGCACCTCATCGGCCGTGCCCCGAGGCAGAATTCGTTGCGTATCTATTCCTCCCCAGAAGGTGAGCACATCGCCGAACTCTTTCTTAAGTCGCCCGGTGTCCATCTTGGCCGCGCTTACCTGCACCGGATTGAGTACATCAATGCCCAGCTCTACTAAATCCGGCAGTACATCATAAACCGAACCGCAGGTGTGGAAAAATAAAAAGACCTCGCCCTGGGCCTTCTCCTTCATAAATGAGAAAAGGCGCTTCTGCCTGGGCTTTATGTGGCGGCGATACATATCGGGCGAGATCATAGTGGATTTTTGCACGCCCAGGTCGTCACCTTCGTAGACTATGAGAATATCCTCGCCCACCTCAGCCAGAGCCTTCTCCCAATAGGCCATCTTAAGTTCCAGAAGTTTCTCCAGAAGCGCCTCAACCAGCGCAGGCCGCAGGGCCAAATCCAGATAAAAATTTTCAAAGCCCCGGAGCCAGAAGCACATCTCCGAAAGCCCGGCCATAAGCCCGGAAAGCACCACCGGGAACCCTTGCGCAGTAAATTCCTCAGCCTTTTCCTTGAAGCCGGCAAACCTCGCTTCATCTACAGGGTCGGGCCAGGAGTAGCCTTGGAGTTCCTGTGCCGAGAGGATTGCGGCCAGGGGATGGAAGCACAAGTCGTAGTAAAAGCCGCTATCCCTGGGCTTCCTCCAGGTCATTCCCCATTCATCGGTATAAGCAGTATAGCCATCTATATCTTCTATTTTTAATTGCCAATAGGAAGGGGCGTTTGGCTGAATCCCGCGGGTATCCACCTTGAGCCTTTCCAAAAGGGCTGCACTGGGCGTCGCCAGTTGCTGTTTTATGTCAAATATGGGTATTTCTTTTTCCTGGGTGCCCAGATGCCTTAGAAGGTTCTCATAGGCCAGCCTATGTATGCCGGTCACCTTGGTGGAAGAAAGGTCAAAGGGGATGTGGTCGGGCTCTCTGTGTTTGAGGGTGGAGACAAGGCGCTGGTAGGGTGTGAATTCAGCCACTTTTATTCCTCATATATTAGTCTGGTATTCCTGCACCCTGCGAACGATGCGCTGGATATGCTCCGGAGTGGTTCCGCAGCATCCGCCTATGATATTGGCGCCAGCGGCGATGAGGTCGTCAATGCCCGCTTCCATTTCGTCCGGGCCTTCGTCATAAATGGTTTCCCCGGAGATAAGCCTGGGTACGCCGGCATTGGGCTCGGCCATAAGGGGTTTGTCAGTAAGAGGGCGCATACGCTTTATTATTGCGGTAGCGGTATTTACACCTGAAACGCAGTTAGAGCCGAGAATATCCGCGCCGGCCTGGGCCAAATCCTTTATCGCCTGAGGAATACTCACGCCCATAACTGTGTGATAATCGTCGCTGGTTCTCCCCTTTTCAAATTTCATAAGGGCGATGAGCGGAAGACGGATATTTTCTTTGACAGCGAGCACTGCGGCTTTGGCCTCATCCAGGGCGAGCATAGTCTCGATGATGATGGCGTCTACGCCGCCTTCGGCTAAGGCCTGGGCCTGTTCTTTAAAGACCTGGTAAAAGTTTTCAAGGGGGTCTGGGCCTAAAGGGGCTACCAGACGGCCGGTGGGGCCTATATCGCCGAAGACGAAGTGTTCTTCGCCAGCCTCGGCTCGGGCAAGCCGCGCCGCGGCCATATTTATTTCTGCCGTTCTTTCCTCCAGGTCGAAATACGCCAATTTAAAGCGGGAGGCGCCAAAGGTATTGGTGAGGATGATGTCCGCTCCGGCATCGAGATATGAACGATGGATTTGGCGGATAACCTGGGGATGGGCGATGTTCCACAAATCAGGGGGTTCGCCTGGTCCGAGGCCGTGGGCTTGAAGTTGGGTGCCCATAGCCCCATCGCAGACGAGAATTTTTTTCTTCAGGGTTTTAAGAAGGTCTGGTTTCAAAAGTCTTTCCTACTGTCAAATGGTGGAGGCATTCACTTGCTTGCGGCAGCAGCGCTCTTTTTGGAGCGATAATCTTTGATCGCCGCCTTGAGGGCATCGGCGGCCAGATTGGAGCAGTGCATCTTTATAGGCGGCAGGCCGTCCAGGGCCTGGGCCACGGCGCGGGCAGAAATCTTCAGGGCCTCATCTATGGGCTTGCCCATCACCATCTCGGTGACCATACTGCTGGTGGCAATGGCCGCGGCACAGCCGAAGGTCTCAAACTTGACATCGGCAATCTTTTCGTCATCTATCTTAACATAGAGTTTCATCACATCTCCGCAGATGGGATTGCCTACCTCGCCCACGCCATCGGGGTCTTCTATTTGCCCCATATTTCTGGGATTGCGAAAATGCTCCAGCACCTTGGCGCTGTATTGCATCTACGGCCTCCTATTTTTTGGCATATAGCGGGCTCATCTGGCGCAAATCTTGCACGATGGGCGGCAACTTCTCCAGCACATAATCCACATCTTCATCAGTATTCTCACGACCCAGGCTAAATCTCATAGAGCCGTGGGCCTCTTCCGGTGGAATGCCCATCGCCAGAAGCACATGGGAGGGCTCCAGGCTATCCGAGGTGCAGGCCGAGCCGGTGGAAACGGCTATGCCCTCCATATCCAGCCTCAGAAGAATGGATTCGCCCTCCACATACTTGAAGCCTATGTTCGCCGTGCCCGGAAGGCGTTGGGTAGGATGACCGTTGAGTCTTGTCTCCTCAACTCTTGCGGCCAGGCCCTCATAGAGCCCATCACGCAGGGCCGTGAGACGCTTCCTTTCCCCGGGCATCTCTTTAGCGGCGACTTCGGCGGCCTTGCCCAGTCCGATGATGCCCAGGGTATTCTCAGTGCCGGCGCGCAGGCTCATCTCCTGGTGTCCGCCTTCAATCAGGGGGCAAATCTTGCGGCCCTTGCGTACATAGAGTGCACCGACACCTTTGGGCCCATAAATCTTATGGCCGGACAGGGTGAGAAAGTCCACGCCCAGTTTATTCACATCTACCGGGATTTTGCCCACGGCCTGCACGGCGTCGGTGTGGAATAATATGTCGTGTCTTTTGGCGATTTCGGCAATCTCTTCGATGGGCTCAATGGTGCCCACTTCGTTATTGCCAAACATAATGGAAATGAGGCAGGTGTTGTCTTTTACGGCCTTTTCCACACCGTCCGGGTCTATGAGGCCGTATTGGTCCACGGGAAGGTAAGTAACCTCAACGCCGAGAGATTCCACACATTTGGCCACATTAAGCACGGAAGGATGCTCTATGGAAGAGGTAATAATATGATTGCCGCGAGAACTGATGGAGCAAGCCCTTCCCTCGCAGGTTACGCCCTTGACGACATAATTATTCCCTTCAGAGCCGCCGCTATTAAAGACAATTTCCTCGGGCTGGGCTCCTATAAGCCGGGCTACGCTTGCTCTGGCCTCTTCCACCTTTTCCCGTGCCTCGGTGCCGAAAGAATGGTGGCTGGAAGCATTGCCATATAGGTCGAGCGACTCTTTAAGGACTTCCATTACCTCAGGATGGATGGGCGTGGTAGCGTTATTGTCCATATAGACTCTTCTCATCTGGCCACCTCACCAAGACTTCAAAGTCCGCTTTGTGTCTTTGTTTGGAGAATATCACACTTCAGAAGTTACGAGGATAGAGGCACCTATCCCCAGAAATTCCCCTTTCCCCGGCCAATAATTATAATAAAAGTGAGACAAAGTGTCAATATAATAAGAGCGCAAAGGGACAAATTTCCTTAAGCGCCCCCCCAAACTCAGATAACGGAAAGATAAGGGAACCGAGGATGGCGGCCGGTATTTTTGGTAGTTTTGCCACCAGAGCCTCGGGTTTTCGTTACGCCAGAAAATAGAGCAAATCGGATGCCAAATATCCGAATTATCGGGAATTTCCCTGAGGCCCTTAGATTTGCGCTATTTTTCGCCATTTTTTCCTATCTCGAAAAGATGGCTATCTTTTTGCTGAGAAAGTTCTGAGTCGCAAATTGGCAGGTTTTGTGCTCAGCAGAGACAACCTATGCCAAAATGTCAGTCTATGGGCATACTGCCAGGCGAAAGCCCGCGTCTAACATTGTCTTGTTCCGCAAGCCGAAATTTGGTATAATTAATAGTTTGAGAGGTATCGCCATAACACCTACTCAAGGGGGAGAAGTTGAAGGACAGTCCCGAGGAAATCCATAAGTATCTCAGTCCTCTGCTTGAGGGCGAGGTGCTGGTTGACCGGCTATCCCGGCTACTTTACAGCACCGATGCCAGTATCTACGAGGTGGAGCCCAAGGCGGTGGTGCTGCCGCGCACAGTTGAGGATGTGTTGCGCGTGGTCAAGTTCGCCGGGGAGGAGGGCGTCCCGGTGTTTGCCCGGGGCGGAGGCTCAGGGCTGGCTGGAGAGTCCCTCGGACCTGGTATAATCGTTGATTTCAGCAAATATATGAACCATATCCTGGAGGTGAATGAGGCCGAGGGTTTCGTAAGGTGTGGGCCGGGAATAGTGCTCAGCGTCTTGAATGAGGCCCTGGCAGGATATGGTAGACTTTTCGGTCCAGACCCGGCAAGCGGCAGTCGCTGCACTCTCGGCGGAATGCTGGGCAATAATGCCGCCGGAATGCATTCCATCTATTATGGGGTAACGCGTGACCAGGTCATTTCCTTGGAGGCCGCACTTCCCGATGGCAGTCTACACTCCTTCGGCAAGGAAAGTAAAGAAAAGCCCCAAAGCGAGCCTAAGGACAATTTCCATCTGGCGGTGGTCGAGCCGCTGGTGGGACTACTGCAAGAAAGCCAACCCCTTATTCAAGCGAAGGCACCCAGGACGCGCAGAAACACCTGTGGCTATCTCCTGGACGGCGTTCTGAAGGATGGCCAGGTAGATTTAGCCAGACTCCTGGTTGGCTCCGAAGGGACACTTGCTCTCATCACCCAGGCGAAGCTGCACATATATGACCTTCCCAAAGCCAAGGCGCTGCTCATTCTTCACTTTGATGATTTGGATAAGGCCGCCCGGGCGGTGCCGCTGCTTCTTCCTCTCGAGCCCTGCGCAGTAGAACTTATGGACCGCTCCGTGATTGAGGCCACGCGTGAGGCCTTTCCGGAATACGCCTCGCTTCTTCCAGGCGAATTGGCTGCGCTTCTTTTAGTGGAATTTCTCGGCGGAAGTCCGGATGAGGTGGGAGCGCGGGCAGAAGAGGCCAGAAAGATTACCGAAAGTGCCCGCCTTGCTTGCGGAACCTCTATGGCCCTGGATGCGGCTTCTCAGGATAGGCTCTGGGAAATGCGCAAGTCCGTTACCCCGGCGCTTCTGAGACTGCCCGGAGACAAAAAGGCCATTCCTTTCATTGAAGATACGGCCGTTGCCCCCGAGTATCTGGCCCCATATATTCAGGGTCAGAAAAAAATCCTGGAAAAGTACGGTTTCCAGGCCGCCATCTTCTCGCACGCCGGTGATGGGCTTTGTCATACCCGCCCGTTGGTGGACATTCGCTCCAGCGAAGATGTGGGGAAGATGCCCCAGGTGGCGAGCGAAATCTATGACCTGTGTCTTTCTCTGGGCGGCAGCATAAGCGGTGAACACGGCGATGGTCTTTCCAGGAGCCAATTTATCCCCCGGCAGTATGGTGCGCTTTATGAGGTGATGCGCCAGGTCAAAGACATTTTCGACCCGCAGAATATCTTTAACCCGGGCAAGATTATAACCCGCGGCCAGGATATTATGACAAGTAATTTGAGACGCTTGCCGCGCGTGGAAGGCTTGTATCCTCAAAACCGGCTTGCTTTTTCTGCGGGAGAGTATGTCCGGGAACTGGCCAATTGCAACGGTTGTGCTCTGTGCCGTTCGCCTCTGCCCGAAGTGACGATGTGCCCTATGTTTAAGGCCCTGGCCGAGGAAGGCGCCTCTTCGCGCGGGAAATGTAACCTGCTGCGCTACGGTCTTATCGCCGCTCTCGGGGAGGAGGAGTGGGCAGGCAGCGAGTTGCAGGAGATTTTTGATAAATGCTTAGCCTGCGGGATGTGCACGGTGGACTGTCCCTCAGGGGTGAATGTATTGAAACTGGTGCTGGATATGCGTGGCAGGCTGGCCGAGGAGCAGGGGATTTCCCGTGCCAGCCGCGCCCTTATAACATTTGAGGCCTTAAGTCGATTATGCAGTTGGTTTGCTCCACTCGTTAATTATTTCTCTGCTCAGCCTATGTTGCGATTTATGCTGGAAAAGATAACCGGTCTTGATAGCACTTGCGAATTGCCCCACTTCAGTCGAAATAACCTCAAGAGGCATTTGAAGAACAATAGCCCCGGCTCGGACCACAAGGTGGCCTATTTCGCAGACACCTTCGCCAGTTTCAGCGACCCGGAAATCGCCCGGGCCCTGGTTTCCATCTTGGAAAAAAGTAATATTGAAACGGTCCTGCCCAAACAAAAGGGTGCCGGTATGCCGGCCCTTGCCTATGGCTCGCTCAAACGCGCCAGAAGGCGGGCGGGCTATAACATTCGCCAACTGGTTCCCGCTGCGAAAGCGGGTCTCCCCATAATCGCCACTGAACCCACTGCCGCCTTTTGCCTTAAAGAGGCCTACAGGTTCCTGCAGGATGGTGAGGATGCAGAGTTAGTGGCGGAGAATACTTATGAGGCCTTCCAATATCTGCGAAGGTTGAATGAGCGAGGCGAGTTCAACATTGATTTTCAAAAAGTCAACCGCAAGGTGGCCTATCACACCCCCTGCCATCTTAAGGCCCTCCAGATAGGAAGGCCCGCGCTGGAAGTCCTGCGCCTGGTGCCCGGCTTGGAGATTATAGAGATAGATGAGGGCTGCTGCGGGATGGCCGGGACATTCGGGCTCAAAAAAGAAAACCGGGCGGTTTCCTTGAGGATTGGAAAACGCCTCTTTGCGGCCTTGAAGGAAAGCGGCGCGGAATTGGTGGCCAGCGAATGCAGCACCTGCCGCCTTCAGATTGAAGAGGCCACCGGCCTTAAAACAGTCCATCCTCTTCTGCTCCTTCGAGAAGCCTACGGTGGCTGAGAAGATAGTCAACGCAGGTTTTTTTCCAAATGATAACCGGTCCACCAGAAGGCCTCATGAGCCTCTTCATAACCCAGTTGCTTTAGTCTCTTGATCATTCGGGACCGGTTTTCCGTAACACCTACATAGCGCCGGCCGCGCTTGGAGGTTTCATATTCAAAGGCCCGGATCATAGCCATTTCGACTTCCCTGGTGCGGCCGTAGAGAAACCTCAATTCCATTAGTTCACGACACATTTCGTTGGCCTTTCCCGCCGCCGCTGCCACAGGACGCTGGTTTGAAAAGCCCAAAATCTGCAAACGCTCCTCGGCCTCATAATCTTCATAAAAGGTGATGAGAAATTGTTCCGCGACCTTTTTGGGAAAGGCCTGGATAACATTCGGGAGGTCTTCCACATCGGCGCGGCGGATTTGGGGGGTCTTTGGCCTTTGGACTTCGCTACAGGTAATCTCGCGGATGAATTTGTGGCGAATGCGAACACATCTATAGCCGCATTTTTCGTAAAAGGGGAGGGCAAACGGGGTGCCCAACTCAAGTTCTGTTAATCCGTCCCTTTTTGCTTTTCTCTCAATGGCTCGTAATAACTTGCTGCCTACCCCCTGGCGCTGCAATTTCGGATGCACGCCCAGGAGTCTCACCCCGGCAGTCTTTCTCTTTCTATCGACCTGGCTCTGGAGAACCCCGACTATCTCACCACGAGCAGTAGCGACAAGTTGATACCGGGGGTGTTCCTGAAGTGAATTGACGAATCTGGCCCCCACCCCGGGGCGTCTTGCCGATTCCAGAAAGGCCTGATTGCAAAGTCTCACTGCCTCCGGCACATCGCCGAGCCGCATTTGCCTTATGCGAATCATTTTAACGCCTCCTAATACTTCATAACCCCAAGTCTGGCCGTTTATCTTCAAAGCAAAAATTAAGAGAAATCCTATAAAAATCCCTGAGCCTTTTCAAGGTCAAAAGGCAGGTTAACTATTCTTCTACATATCGCCTATCTTCTGAAAAATAAGTTTGGTTGCCTGCAAAATCTATGATATAAGTTTCTCTTCCGGAATAGAAATACTCAAATTTGTTCGAGGGCTCAAGAAACTATGTGGCAGTCCGTGAGCGTGATTATCGCGGGGCTTGTGGTAATATTCTTTGCCGGCCTAATTCAGGGGCTCACCGGCTTCGGATTTGCCCTGGTTGCCGTTCCCATAATGACCCTTTTTCTTTCCCCCAAAGAGGTCGTTCCGGTAGTTTTGATTCACGCTATCTTAATCGTCGCCGTCATACTCTACGAGGCCAGAAAATGGGTTGACCTGAAGAGGATTTGGCCCTTGATGATTGCCGGCATAGTGGGGATACCCCTGGGCACCTACCTGTTGATCTTTTTGCAGGAGGGGACACTAAAAATTCTCATCGGTTCGGTCATTGTTGTGTTCGCCCTGGCCTTTTTGAAAGGCTTCAGGAAGCAAATTAAGGCCGAGAAATTGGCCTTTGCTCCGGTAGGATTTATCAGCGGGCTTTTGGCAGGCAGCACAATGATGGGCGGCCCGCCGGTGATACTTTTTTTCACTAATCAGGGTCTGAGCAAAAATGTCTTTAGAGCAAATATCGTTTTATACTTCACCGCCGTGAGTTTGGCGGCTATACCTGCTTATGTCGCTGGCGGCCTTATAACAAAAGAGGTGATGAAGTATGCCGTTTTGCTCTTGCCCGCACTGATTGCAGGCGGGCTAACCGGCATCAGGCTTGCTCGCGCAGTCCAGGAGCAATTGTTTGAGAAGATTGTACTCATTATACTAATAGTTGCGGGTTTAATGTCTATCGCTTCCGGCTTCGGATTATGGTGATGGAATACCTATTGCTTTTGACATAAGGGGTCGCCTTTTGAAGGGAGGAACATCTATGAACATCGTTTTGCTCGCCATCGATACCCTGAGCGCAAGACATATGGGTTGTTATGGCTACGAAAGAAACACCACTCCTTTTATGGACGAGTACGCAAAGAAAGGAGTGCTATTCAAGTCACTCTATTGCCAGGCCATACCTACCCAGCCTTCATTCACCAGCCTCTACACAGGCCAATATTCCATCACCCACGGCATTGTCAGTCACAGTGGAACGAGCAGTCTGGACAAAAACGCACCTTTCCTTACTGAAATACTGCAGCGCAATGGCTATACCACCTGTGCCGTGGACAATCTCTCCAATCACAAACCCTGGTTTGTGAGGGGTTACGAATTCTACATCAAGCCCAGGCCTAAAGATTCCTCTCGAATAACTTGCGAGCATTACAACGCGTACGCTACCGCCTGGCTTAAGGCCCATAAAGATGAGAAATTCTTCCTTTTCGTTCATTACTGGGACCCACACGCACCCTACATCCCGCCGGAAAGGTATCGAAACTTGTTCTACGATGGTGACCCCTGTGACCCCAAAAATAAATCACTCGAAGGTCAGTTCAGGCATCCCCTCAGAAAATCACGCAAGACGCAGTGGTTCGATAAGTTAATGCCCGGCATCACCGATGCCGAATACATCCTCGCTATGTATGATAGCGAAATCCGCTACGCCGACGACGGAGTGCGCCAACTTCTGGGTTCATTGGACGAACTCGGCCTTATGGACGAGACTGTAGTTATCATCCTCAGTGACCACGGAGAGATTATGTATAAGCACGGCATATTCTTTTCCCATTATGGGCTTTATGATGATGACATCCATGTCCCGCTCATTATCCGCTGGCCCGAAGCGAGGAAAAAGAGAGCGCAAATCCCGCACCTGGTGCAGCATATTGACATTGCACCTACCATCCTGGATATGGCAGGTATCCCCATCCCGGAGGCGATGGAGGGTAAGAGTCTGGTGCCTTACCTGAATGGAGAGTCGGACCAACCCATGTATCCTTTTCTGGTGACGGAAGAATGCAGCCGGATGATGAAATGGGCCCTCAGAACCGACGAATACAAATACATCCTGGCCCGCGAGCAGGATTATCGCGGAGGTCCGATGCGCGAGTTATACGACCTTAAGGCCGACCCGCACGAGATGAAAAATATTGCCCCGGAGCGCCCCAGGGTGGCCCGGGACTTAGAAGAGACGCTGGAAGGCTGGATTGCCGATATGATGAAGAAAAACGGCCTGACTACCGACCCCCTTATCGCTCACGGCCTCACCCTGGGAGCGGCCTGGGTCCAGTGGGCCAAAAGACACGGCTATTGGTAGTTTCTTGAATTCAGGCCAAATTCCACTCACTGGCCTTTGTGGAAATCCTTTAGCCTTTCACTTTAAAGGTTCAAGTGGGGAAGGGGGGAATCAGACCTCCCGGATTTGAAGCGCCATC
>Ga0209636_10005179_pt1 | contig 13324 bp, 11 predicted proteins | sample DeeMarSWOR152_54_FD_187464 | JGI IMG/M metagenome (GOLD analysis project Ga0209636, IMG submission 187464) | Marine sediment microbial communities from White Oak River estuary, North Carolina - WOR-1-52-54 (SPAdes) (version 2) | ecosystem: Environmental > Aquatic > Marine > Intertidal zone >...
TGAGGCGTGGTCATCGCCGAGAGAGAATTCTTCACCGCTATGATTAACGAAGAAGACCATCTGAGAATCCAGATTCTAAAAGGCGGCCTGCAGCTATTCAGATGCGCCGAGCAGATAAACCGTATCGACGATATGATAGAGCAAAAAACAGACTATGCCTTTAGCCAGCGATACGGCTACCTGACCGCCTGCCCGACCAATCTGGGAACAGGTGCAAGGGTCTCGGTAATGCTGCATCTTCCGGCACTGAAAATGACCGGACAGATAAACAAGTTCCTGGACGCATCAAGGGATATGGGCTTAGCCGTCCGGGGCCTGTTCGGCGAAGGAACAGAGGCCGCAGGTGACTTCTATCAACTCTCAAATCAGGTAACGCTCGGCGTCTCTGAAACCGATATCGTCACGCAATTCGAAAACAACATCATTCCGGAAATTGTCGAATACGAAAATGCAGCCAGAAAACAACTGCTCTCGCATCAGCCCGACGTCCTCGACGACAAAATCTCCCGCGCTATGGCGCTGCTGCGAAACGCACATTTGATAAGCTCGCAGGAGGCATTGCTTCTGCTGAGCCATCTCAGACTGGGAATCAATATGCACGAACATATGGGAGCTTCAACACCGGCGATAAAAAGGCTCTGTAATCTCAGCGGCACCGAAGCAGAAGAAAATAAGCATAAGGGTCTTTCCATCACAACAATAAATCGGCTGTTTATGCTCACCCAGCCGGCTCATCTACAATTAAACTATGGAAAAGTCCTCGATGCAGCCCACAGAGACGCACTGCGGGCAAAAATTATCCGCTCGGCACTTAACGGATAAAAAATCGCATAGCAAACCGGCCGTTTCACGGCGGGCTAAATATCTACCACGCTATACACTACACGCTGCCCGCTATCTTCTGTCTGCCAAAATGGCACAATAAATTGATATCCGGGCAGTAAAAAATCAGTTGAAAATACAATCTAATCCCTTGCAATTAAACAGCTTAAGCAGCCCAAGCTAAAAACAACCTCAACTGGCACGTTTTTTGCGTGGTTTAAATAAGGCATTCTGTATATACTTAAAAATAATAACGAAAGGAAGTCGGATATGGCTAAAATAATTGGAATAGACTTGGGAACTACAAACTCCGTGGTCGCCATAATGGAAGGCTCAGCGCCAAAGGTCCTGATTAACTCTTCCGGCTCTCGTCTTACGCCTTCGGTCGTAGGCTTTACCGACAAGAGCGAAAGACTGGTAGGACAGATTGCACGCCATCAGCAGGTAACCAATCCGGAAAATACAGTATTCTCAATCAAGCGATTTATGGGTCGGCGCCACAATGAAGTTGCCACAGAAGAAAAACTCGTGCCTTATAAAATCGTCGGCAGACCCGATGAGCTTGTCAAGGTCAGCGTCCGAGGCAAGGAATATACCCCTCCCGAAATCTCAGCTATGATTCTTCAAGACCTGAAAAAGACCGCTGAAGATTATTTAGGTGAAAAGGTTACCGACGCCGTCATTACCATTCCTGCTTACTTTAACGACTCGCAGCGCCAGGCAACAAAAGACGCCGGTACTATAGCAGGACTGAATGTCAGAAGGATTATAAACGAGCCAACCGCATCAGCCCTTGCTTATGGCGTGGAAAAAAGAAAGAACGAAAAGGTCGCAGTCTTCGACTTTGGCGGCGGCACATTCGATATCTCAATCCTCGATATAGGCGGATTCGATGAGGAAGGAGGGGTCCTGGAAGTCCTCAGCACCAACGGAGATACCCACCTTGGCGGAGACGACCTCGATGCGGTGTTGATAAACTATCTGGCCGACGAGTTCAAAAAGAAAGAAGGCATTGACCTTCGCCAGGACCCGATGGCCCACCAGCGGCTCAAAGAGGCGGCAGAAAAGGCTAAGTGCGAATTGAGCACCCAGCTCGAAGCAACAATAAATCTGCCTTTCATCACAGCCGATGCCTCCGGACCAAAACATCTGCAGATGACGATTACTCGCAGCAAGTTCGAATCGCTTGTAGAACACGTCCTGGAGCGATTAAAACAGCCCTGCTATAAAGCTATGGAAGACGCAAAACTATCACCAGAAAACATCTCTGAGGTGTTGCTCGTGGGTGGTGCTACAAGGATGCCGAGAGTCCAGCAAATCGTCAAAGAAATCTTCGCAAAAGAGCCGAACAAAAGCCTCAACCCCGACGAGGTTGTTGCTCTCGGTGCCGCAATTCAGGCTGCTGTCCTCGCCGGCGACGCAGGCGTAAAAGACATCCTGCTGCTTGACGTAACTCCGCTTTCGCTGGGTGTGGAAACCCTCGGCGGCGTTATGACAAGATTGATTGAACGAAACACAACCATCCCTACCAGCAAAAAAGAAATATTCTCAACCGCCGCTGATAACCAGACCACCGTTGATATCCACGTCCTGCAGGGAGAGCGAGAATTCGCCAGGGACAACCGCACACTCGGCAGGTTCCAGCTTACCGACATCCCCCCAGCTCCAAGGGGCATTCCACAAATTGAGGTGGCGTTCGATATCGATGCCAACGGCATCTTAAACGTCTCAGCAAAAGATATGGGCACAGGCAAGCAGCAATCTATCGAAATTAAATCCAGTTCCGGTCTTAGTGAACAAGAAATTGAAAAGATGAAAAAGGAGGCCGAAACCCACGCCGCCGAAGACAAGAAAAAAAGAGAGGTCGTCGACCTGAAAAACCAGGCAGACCAGTTGATTTATTCGACCGAAAAGACCCTCAAAGAGCACGGCGACAAGGTCTCTGCAGAGACAAGAGGCAATATCGAAAATGCAGTAAACAACCTCAAAGAGGCTATGAAAGGCGAAGATGCCGGCGCAATAAAAAGGGCCATCGAAAACCTCGGTGTTGCAAGTCAGGAATTAGGCAAGAAGCTCTATGAAGAGGCCGCCAGGAAACAAGCCGCTTCTGCTGCATCCGGACAGGCCAAACAGAAAACACCGCCGGCTGAAGGCGAGGTCAAAAGAAAAGGCGGTGATGACGTAATCGACGCCGAATTCGAAGCTAAAGACAAATAACCAAAAAAAGTTTTTGACTCCTTAAACAGGTAGCTACTAAAAAAGCCGGAGTCAGGCAGCTTAAGATTTTAGGAGGTTTAAAAAGCAAAACCAAAATCGGCTGCCCCTCCGGCTAATTTTTTTCAAACACCATTATTGTAAAATACCCAAACCTTGCTACTATGTCAGCAAGATATCCCGTTTACAGATTTTCGGCATCTGGAGAATAAAACAAAAGGGTAAATCCCTATGATGTTAAAGCGAGAGCTTAATTTGCTCGATGTTTTTTGCATCGCCTCCGGTGCAATGATTAGCTCGGGACTTTTTATTCTGCCCGGACTTGCCTATGCCAAGGCCGGTCCTGCAGTTGTCATCTGTTATTTTCTTGCAGGTCTTCTATCGCTGCCCGGTATGCTCAGCATCGCCGAGATGACAACGGCAATGCCCAAGGCAGGCGGAGACTGCTTCACCATCATCCGAAGCTTAGGACCCGGCGTCGGAACCGTCGCAGGACTCTTGAGCTGGTTCTCACTGTCTATGAAAAGCGCATTTGCTCTGGCTGGAATGTCTGTCTTCACAATTCTCATCGTAGATATCGATATCCACATAATTGCCGTCGCATTCTGTATCATCTTCCTTGTTATCAACCTTATCGGCATCAAAGAAGCAGGCAGAACACAGGTCGCACTGGTCGTCGCCCTGTTTGCTCTTATGCTTTTATATGTGGTCATTGGTCTGCCGAAGGTCAATGTTCAGAAATTCGACCCTTTTGCCCCTGGGGGCTTAGCCGCTGTATTTTTTACCACCGGCTTTGTCTTTGTCTCCTATACCGGCCTTCTAAAGATTGCCAGTATCGCCGAGGAAATAAAAAATCCCGCCCGGAATATCCCCCTCGGTATGGTTGTCTCACTTCTTGTCGTCAGTATTTTTTATACCCTGATGGTCTTTGTAACAACCGGTGTGGTTGAGCCGGATAAACTGTCCCATTCACTTACCCCTATCTCCGACGGTGCTGCTGTCTTTATGGGCGACTGGGGCAAAATCGCACTTGCCATCGCTGCTATCCTTGCATTTCTCTCCACTGCCAACGCCGGTATTATGACCGCCGCAAGGTCGCTTGTGCCTTTAAGTAACGATGGTCTGCTGCCCGAAGTCTTCGGGAAAATAAACGCAAGATTCAGAACCCCTCATAATGCCCTGCTGATAACGGCACTATTTATAATCATAGCGCTATTTCTTAAACTTGAAATTCTTGTAGAGGCAGCATCTGTTGTTTTAATACTCACCAATGTCCTTTCCTGCCTGTCGGTCATTATATTAAGGGAAAGCCGGGTGCAGAACTACCAGCCCAGATTCCGAACACCGCTTTATCCCTGGCTGCAAATCGGCGGAATTGTCGGATTTTGTTTTTTAATATTCGAAATGGGAAAAGAAGCACTTTTTATAAGCTTCGTCCTGATTGTAAGTGGCATATTCGTTTACTGGTTCTATGGCAGAATCAGAACAAACAGGGAATATGCCCTGCTGCATCTTATCGAAAGAGTTACCTCCAGAGAAATCACTAAATACTCCCTCGAAGCCGAGCTGAGGGAAATCATCAGAGAAAGAGACGACATCACCAAAGACAGATTCGACAATATAATCGAAGACTGTGCCGTCCTTGATATTAAAGAATCCATCCCGGTGGAAAATTTCTTCAAGTTGGTTGCCGATACACTGGCCGATAAACTAAAAATCGAATCTTATGAAATCCTAAACTTACTTAACGAAAGAGAAATGCAAAGCAGCACCGTCCTGCGAGCGAACCTCGCAATACCTCATATCATCATCGAAGGACAGCACGTCTTTGATATCCTTATCGCCCGATGCAAAGAAGGCGTCATATTCTCCGATTTAGAGCCGAATGTCCAGGCCGTATTCGTCATCGCCGGTACAAAAGATGAAAGAAACTTTCATCTATTCTCCCTGTCGGCCATCGCCCAGATTGTCCAGGACCCAAACTTCGAAAAAAAATGGATAGCGGCAAAAAGCAAAGAGGCTCTCCGGGATATCGTGCTGCTCGGCAAACGAAGAAGAATTTAGAACACAAACACCGCAATAAACCTTATCTAAAACTTTTTGCTTATTAACTGAAACCAGCATAGACCGAAATCTTATTTGCCTATACAGAACCGGGAAAATATCCTCTCCAATATCTGCTCGTCGATGTGTTGGGGCTGTATTGCAGATAATCCCTGATAACAGGCACGCAACATCATAGCAGCAAGTTCATCGTTGCCGACTTTTAATTCTTTAATAGATTCAACAATATCTGTAATCGCATCGGAAACAGCCTGCCTGTGCCGGCTGGTTAAAGCAATTCCATATTTGGTATCCGGAATATCAAATCCTCTTCCACGCCCAGAACTTCCCGTTGCCAGCTCGATTATTCTTGCATCGATTATTTCCTTGAGCTGCTCTATGCCAACACCGGTCTCTGCGCTTGTAGCTAAAAAATCAGCGCCAAACAAATCGCTCAACTTGTCAAGCCTTTCGGCCAATACATCTGCAGGCAACAAATCTACCTTCGTCGCAACCGGCACTAAAATTTCCTGCCGGATTAGTCCACGTATTACGATATCTTCAATCCAATCCGGCTTTGAAACATCAACGCAAAATACAACCACTAACGCCTTTTGCAGCGATTCGATTGCCGCCTGCTGTGCCAGCTCATCGAGAATTGTTTCCGGCTTCTCCATCAGCCCTGCACAATCGAACAGAACGCACTCGCAGCTTCGAATCGCCAGCTCACCGTTCAAAACATCTCTTGTCGTTTTACGCTGGGCCGAGACAATGCTCCTGGCCTTACCGAGCAGTTTATTACAAAGGCTGCTTTTGCCGGCATTGGGCGCTCCTGCTATACCAACAGCAGGTAAATCAAGCACCGCTTCATAACTAACGCTGCCCGACAGCAACCTCTCAAGCGGACCCTTTATTCCATCAAGTCTCTCGACTAACTGTTCCCGTGCTATAAACTCAATATCCTCGCCGCTAAAATCCAGTCCTACCTCAATTAAGCTAAGACAGTCCATTATAGATGAACGCACCTCTTCGGTGGTTTCAGCTAACCGACCGGCAAGCAGTTTCTCCGCCGCCGCCAACTGAAATTTATTGGAGCTGACGACGACCTCATTCACAGCCTCTGCCTGAGCAAGGTCAATCTTTCCGTTTAGAAAGCTGCGGGCGGTAAATTCGCCCGGGCCGGCTGACCGAAGACCCTTCGACAGTAAACTCGAAATTAAAGCCTTCGTAACAGATGCATTTGTATATATGTGAATCTCAGCAACATCATCGCCGGTGTAAGAATGCGGTGCTAAAAACAAATACAGCTTCGCATCGATACTTAGCTCCGAGTTAATGGCAATACTACCTGATATAAGACCTTCTTTGACATCCGAAACCATCGGACTAAAAATCTGATGTAATACACCGACCGTCTCAGGCCCGCTTATACGAACAATTACTCCCCCCTGCGAACCCGGAGAGCTTACCGCCACAATCGTGTCATTAAGTTCATACATTCCGCAATTTTAAGTTTTGAGCTTTGGCTTTAAGTCTTATATCTTGAAGAAGGGTTTGGGCTTTTTCTTTTTGACCTTGCCGCCGGTCTTGCTCGTCGCAGAAACCAGACCTTTCGACTCAGCCTCTTCCTTTTCATGAATATGTTTCTTGATAACGTGCTGCTCAATAACACCGGCAAATACGCTCGACATAATATAAAGATTCAAACCCGACGGTGCCTTATAAAGCATAAGCGGGAACAATATGGGCATCATAATCATCATCATTTTCTGCTGCTGTGCTACCTGCGGGTTCGATGACGCCGCCGGCTGAGACGGCATCAGCTTCTGCTGAAGATAAAAGGCCACTCCCATCAAAATCGGCAAGAGATTAAAAGAATCCAACTTGCCAAAAAGAGGTAAATTTACCGCAGAAAATCTAAATAACGCATCAGGAACTGAAAGGTCGGTTATCCAGACCGGCAAAAACGCAGCTCCCCGCAAATCAATACTCGCATATATCGCACTATACAGCGCTATCCAGATAGGCATCTGCACCATCATCGGAAGCATACCAATAAACGGCGAGGCTCCCTGCTCCTTGTAAAGCGCCATTAGCTGTTTGTTCATCTCCGTCTTGTTATTGGCATATTTTTTCTTTATCTCCTCCGCCTTCGGCGCAAGCTTGCTCATCTTGCTCATCGAGACCTGGCTTTTTTTGGTAAGCGGATGTATTGCAATCCGCAGCACAAACACCAATATAATAATCACCACTCCATAATTGCCGATGAAACCATACATCCATTTCATTATCGCCAATATCCCAAACGCAAGTGGGTGTATAATCGCCGTTGGGCAGCAAAAACAGGGCATAAAATCTATCGTCTGCACAAATCCCAGACTGCGATACAACTCGTTCTTATCAAACAGGCTTTTATCTTTCGGACCAAGATAGAGCATAAAGTTATATGTTTTTGCGCTGCCTTGCTGACCAACTGCCGCTAAACTGCTCGCTCTAACCCTCATATCAAAACCAAGGCTCTCACTATCCTCATCCGTACGCGCTTCTTCACCCGAGCGGTAGTTCTGAACCCTTTGCTCTGCCATCCACCGGCAGTAATCCTCCCTCTCAGCCGGAACGGGCACCACTATAGCTGCAAAATATTTATTCGTAGCCGCCGCCCAGAGTAAATCCACCCCGGGCCCACTCAGCCGTTTAGCTTCGATACTCTTGGCTTTCTTGAATTTCCTTAGGTCAAGCCTTGTGCTGATAACCTGTCCCTGAGAACCTCGAAAACCGGCTACAACCTTTCTTACGTCGGACCTGATATCCTCTCGACCCAATCCAACCGGTCCAACCAAATTAAACTGAACCTCTTGCTCAACAGCCGATAGATTCTCAACAGTTACACCGCAATCTAAGTGATAGCTACCTACAGATACCTTATAGGTCTTGGTCAACTTCACAGCAAGCTCACTCGACGAGGTTTTTATAATCGCCTCAAACCTGACCGTTTGAGAGCCATCACTATCTTTTTCGACATCAAAGCTCTCCCATTGCAATCTGTCCAGAGGCAACTGCAATCCCTCATCGACAAACACAAAATTCGTATTAGCCATAGACAAAACTTCATCGCCGCCGACTGTTTGCACTGGTGAAAGGAGCACCAATGGCTGCGGGTCTTTATAATCACGGTCATCAAATTCGCTAAAGATAGCTTTGCAGATAGCAGCCCCCTGCGAACTCAATTCCAACTGGAACCTAAAACCGCTCTTGGGGTCAACTGAACCAAGGATAACGCTCCTGGCCTCAGCATTATCAGCTCTAAAACCGCCAATATCAGCCGCCTCCAGATGCTCCTGCCCCGAGGCAGGCGCATCTAAAATCCCCTGATTTTCATCAGCCATTGTCTGTTGCAGTAAAACGCAGGACCGCCCGTCGGTATCGCTTATGTCGAACAGCCCGGACTTGAACACAAGCACACCGCAAAAAAAAACAAAGCCAATTAAAATCAAAGCTAAAATGCCTTTCATAATCTCGTATCTTTCACTTTATATGATTTATCCCCTTCGAGGCACGAACCACGATTCACGAACCACGATTTCATCTTCCGTCCCGAAGCCGCTCCGCCTGGAAGCTATCCAGTTGCTCAATAGCTCTTATCTTCTTTGCAGTGGTCTCAAAATCATACTCCAGCCGGACAAAATGAACCTCGTTGCCTTCCACATACACATAACTTGCCCGGTTGTCTTTATCCCTCGGCTGACCCACCGAACCAATATTGACAATCGCCTTCTCCCCATCCACAATCGGATAAACATTATCCAGCTCATCAGGCATATAGAAATCCGGCTCATCAAGAAACACGCCCGGCAAATGAGTATGACCCACAAAGCATATATGCTCCACTCGCTCGAAAAGAATTCGAACCTTTAGTGGGTTTGTATAAACATCGTCCGGAAAGATATATTCATTAATCGGCTTCCTCGGACTGGCGTGAACAAAATCTATCATTGATGTGTCTGGACCCAACTTTATATTTAGCGACTGCCGCATCGGTAGCTCGCCCAAAAAGCTCCAGCGCCTGTTACGCTTCGCCGCCTCAGCCTCCGCTTCCAGACTAAAACGTGTCCAGAAACTTGCCTGCTCCGCTCCGTAGTTAAAATTCGTCGGCTCGTAAAATACCGCATAATCGTGGTTGCCAAGAACGCACCACTTCGTCTTCTCAATAATCAAATCCAGACACTCTCGTGGGTTCGGACCATACCCAACCACGTCGCCAAGGCAATAAATCGTCCCGATACCTCGCTCTTCTATATCCGCCAGAACCGTAGTCAAGGCCTCTAAATTTGAATGAACGTCACTTATAACTGCAAACATACCAGACAGATTAAGCAAAAACTGCAAAATGTAAAGCGAAAAACCATAATGAAAAATTCAAAAGTTTTAAATTTCGAATCAAGGTCTTTTATTTTTACTTCTCAATTTTAATCAAGAAGACAGTTTGCTTCGGCTGCCGGTATTGCTATAATACCACCCACGGGATACGAAAATGATAGATATGACTCTTCTTGAAACCTGCGAGTTGGTAAAGAAATACTCCGGCCGGGCCGTGGTCAACAAAATCTCCATCTCCATCGCACAGCGAACTATCGTCGGGCTGCTCGGCAGAAACGGCGCCGGAAAAACCACCACCTTCAGAATGATTATGGGTATGATTACGCCAAACAGCGGCTCAGTCATCTTCCAGAACACCGACATCACAAAACTGCCGATGTATAAACGAGCAAGGCTCGGCATCGGATACCTCTCTCAAGAACCCAGCATCTTTCAGAAACTCAGCGTCCGGGACAACCTGTATGCAATCCTCGAAACAATGTCTATCACAAAAGCCGAACGTATCCGAAAAGCCGATTCGCTCATCGACCGCTTCGCTCTAAACGAGGTCGCTGAAAGCCAGGGTAGATTCCTCTCAGGCGGCGAACGAAGAAAACTCGAAATCGCACGCGCTATGGTAACAGACCCATCGCTGATTCTCCTCGATGAGCCGTTCAGCGGCGTCGACCCCATCGCCGTTGAAGACCTGCAGCACGAAATTCGCAGGCTCATCACCTCCGGCGTAAGCATCCTCATCACCGACCATAACGTTGAAAGAACTCTCGAAGTCGTCGACAAGGCTTACATAATCGACCACGGAAAGGTAATAGGAGCCGGAACGCCTGCCGAAATCGTCCGAAACGAAACCGTCAAAAAACTCTACCTCGGAAGCACCTTCGACGGAAACGAATTCGACTAAAAATAACAAAAAAGCACAATGACAAGCAAGATAGAAGATTCCAAAGGCAGAAGGATGCTCAAAAGAGCTGGGCAACTTGATGTGTTTTGGGCGTATAACACAAAACCATTGCCTGAGGATACGCAACTGGTGCTTCTTGATAATGTCCAATTTATCTATGAGTTAGCATTAGCCCAACTCGAGCTGCATTCCTTAGGTGTAAGATTTGAAGTAACTAACGGGCTTAGGGAATTCAGGTTGATAAGCGCTAAAGACGAAGTAAGCCTTAGAAAAAAATTGGCATATTTCAAGTATATAAAAGGGAAATATACCGATTACTTTCAAATCATTCAGAAAAACAAAACTCGTTCTGTAAACCAATACCTCACTCACTGGATTTATCCATATAAGGGCAAATTCCATCCCCAAATGATAAGGGCACTTCTGAACATTATAGGGCTTGAGCAAGGAGATACAGTCCTCGACCCTTTTATAGGAAGCGGAACAGTAGCAGTTGAAGCTCAACTCTTAGGAATAAACTGCATTGGAATTGACGTTTCGCCTCTTTGCGTCCTTCAAAGCAAAGTAAAGACCGAATCCATTGATGTTCTACAAGAAATTACGAAATGCAAAGAGGGAATAACTGATAAAAGAAAAGTGAATTTATTTAACCTTGAAGGCAAGTCTCTTGAAGAAACCATTGAATCAACACCAAATGAAAAGGTAAAAAACTTCTATAAGATGGCCAGATTAGTTGCGATAAGTGATGAGACACGAAGAAACAGGGATTTTTCTAAGGCCTTCCTGAAGAACCTTGAGCTTATGATTGCCTCTGTTACGGATTACGCTGATATTACAAAGAATCTTAACCTAAATCTTGGAGAAATGAATATAAAGGTTGGAGATTCCAGAGAACTACCTCTGGCTACTGAAAGTATCGACGGCATTATAACGTCCCCACCGTACTCAATTGCTTTAGACTATGTCACAAATGACGCACATGCATTAGAAGCATTAGGATATAATCTATCTGAAATTAGAGAAGAATTTATTGGAGTAAGAGGTAAGAGACATACAAGGATTAACCTATACAATGAAGATATGAAGAGAAGTTTGAAAGAGATGTTTAGAGTCTTGAAACCTAATAAATATGCTGTAGTAGTTATCGGTAACGCAACTTATCTCGGCAATGAAGTAAGAACGGTTGAATTCACAATAAACCAAGCTGAAAGAATAGGATTTAAGCTCATAAAGAACGTAGATAAAATTATTTTTGGACTTTACAACATAATGCAGAAAGAAAATATTTTAATCTTTCAAAAGATGGGAAAATATGAGCAATCAAGGTGAGTATATAGGACAGCTTGAGCAAGTCATAAGGAAATTTTTAGAGCCGTTAAAAGGCATCCCTTTCCCAATCGCAATAAAGGCGCTTACAGGTTTTAGGGTCTTAACCTTCGAAATATCTGATGAGAAAAACAGGAAATTACTAAACCAACTCAGCAAAGCTGCACAATTTGCAGGTAAGAGTGCTTTTGATGTGGGAATATTTACAGCAAGACCCAATGAAGCAGGCAACCATATTGAACCTTTTGTTATAGGTGCAATGAGAAATGTCGGATTAACTGCGAATAAACCTGTCGCAAAAAGTGGAAAAAAGAAAGCAGCAGGTTATCCAGATATCCAAATAGCAGATGAGTTTGGTAGAATTACATACTTGGATTGCAAAACATACAATACCCTCACCAAAGACCAAACCTTCAGAACTTTCTATTTTTCTCCATCCAAAGATCCCAAAATCACCTCTGACGCTTTCCATATTATAATGAGCTTCGAGCTGGATACAACAGAAAGGAAGGGGAAAAGAGCATTCATCCCTGTTTCCTGGCAAATCTATACTCTGGATAAATTACTGATTCAGGTTAAGCATGAGTTTAATGCAAGCAATAAAAACCTTTATACTAAAGAAGCGTTACTCGCTCAGGGAAAAATAAGTGGGGATAGATAAGTGGTTAATATCGAAAAATGTCGAATTACGCACTACCCGGCTGGCGTTTTAGCCAAGCCTGCTGAGCCGGTCAAGAAAATCGATGATAATATCCACCGGCTCATAGAAAAGATGACCGATATTATGCTCGAAAATAAAGGCGTCGGCCTGGCGGCACCTCAGGTCGGCGTCCCCCTTAGGCTGTTTATAATATCACTCGACCAGACAAAAGATGCCGTCAAGGTCTTTATAAACCCGACCGTTACGCCCATCGGTGAACTTGACGCCGTTGAGGAAGGCTGCCTGTCGGTGCCGGGAATCCACACAAAAATCAGAAGATACAAAAAATGTAAAGTTACCGCCACAGACCTGGCCGGAAACGAATTCACCGAAGAAGCCGATGGACTTTACGCCAGAGCCCTGCAGCACGAATCCGACCATATCGACGGTATGACAATTGCCGACCGGATGGGCTCCGCTGCTAAAATCGCACATCGAAGACAGCTAAAAGCATTGCAAGACGCAGCATCTGAAAAGCAAAATGAAATGTAGAAACGTAAGAACTTATTGCTATCATGGAACGACGGATGAGGGACGAAGCACGACAGACGAAAAAAATACGCAGTGTTAGGGAATTAGACGTTTATAAGCTGGCTTTTGAAACGGCGATAGAACTATTTGTGATATCAAAAGCCTTTCCGAAAGAAGAAACCTATTCACTTACTGACCAAGTGCGCAAATCATCCAGGTCTGTTTGCACAAATCTCGCAGAGGGTTGGCGCAAACGCAGATACAAAGCCGTATTCATTAGTAAATTGTCAGACGCAGCACAGGAGGCAGCAGAAACACAAACATGGCTGGAGTTTGCTTTAGCTTGCAAATATATTAACAAAATAACATTTGAAAAACTGAATGAGAAATACGAGCACATATTTGCTATGCTATTTACTATGGAGCAAAAAGCCAACAGCTTTTGTAACGTTCGATAGCTTATTCTATCATTG
>Ga0209636_10005180_pt1 | contig 13322 bp, 10 predicted proteins | sample DeeMarSWOR152_54_FD_187464 | JGI IMG/M metagenome (GOLD analysis project Ga0209636, IMG submission 187464) | Marine sediment microbial communities from White Oak River estuary, North Carolina - WOR-1-52-54 (SPAdes) (version 2) | ecosystem: Environmental > Aquatic > Marine > Intertidal zone >...
CGCATTGCATCCGTTATGCCGTTACCTTGTGCGTTTATATACTCAGGCGGTACTTTTTTTTCTCCGTTTGCCACATCACTTAGCTCTGCAAGACCGGTAGTACATTTGTATCCCCTTCCATCCTGGCGAGCGAGGGTTACCATTTTGCCATTTTCGCCAGCCATAGCTGCTTTAACGGCTGCCTGTCCGCACATATACGCCTCATTGACGTCGGTCAAAGAGGCAAAGTGCATAGCACTTCTCTGATTAGTGCCAAGTTTGTTAAAGCGGGCCTTTATGCCTACCTCTTTTTCAATCACGGCTTTTAGCATATCAGCCACACCGCCGAGCTGAACATGGCCGAAACTGTCTTTTCCGAAGCCGCCGGTATCAGCAGTTATATAATTGCCTTTTTCGTTTTTCAGGCCTTCACCTGCAACGATAAACACCCTTGCGAATTCTTTTAGTACCTCTTTGACATCGCTCACAAGTTTTTCGAAAGAAAAGGCCGCCTCAGGCATATATATGAGGTGCGGCGCATCCTCGGAGCATCTGGCTGCAAGACCCGCTGCTGCTGCTATCCAGCCGGCGTTTCTTCCCATCACTTCAAGTATAGTGCAGGTATCGGTTGTGTATAAGGCCTCGGTGTCTTTGCCTGCTTCCATCGTGCAGGTTGCGACGTATTTTGCCGTACTGCCGTAACCGGGACAATGGTCGGTGTATGCGAGGTCGTTGTCAATTGTTTTCGGAACGCTGATACAAACGAGGTCGTAACCTATATCCTTCGCCAGCTTGTTGATTTTGTCGGCACTATCCATCGAGTCGTTACCGCCAGCGTAGAAGAAGTAATGGATATCATGCACCTTAAAGACATCCAGTATGCGTTCGTAGTCCGCCTTGAAATCATCCAGAGATTTGAGTTTATATCTGCACGAACCGATAGCGGCGGCGGGTGTTTGCTTCAAAGCCTCAATAGTTTCTGGCTTTTCGGCGCTGATATCAAACAGGTCTTCTTTTAACACACCCAATATACCGTTTATTGCACCGAGGACCCTTCCGATTTTGCCACAGTTTGCGGCTTCCTGGATTACTCCACAGGCACTGGAATTAATTACCGCCGTGGGGCCTCCGGACTGGGCTACAATAGCGTTTGGTTTTGAATTCATTTATTCACCTCTTTAATACTCGGAAGCGATTCATTTTGGCTCGTTATTGAAGGGCTATTTCTAAAAAAACTGCGTTTCACGGTGATTAAATCTTATCCGCTTATCTTAATTTCTTCAACAACTGTCCGCGCAGCAGCCTCATTCGAATCCAAAACAATAACTTTTACATCGATTTTAACCAATGCTTGAGTCATTGCTCCGCAAAGAACACAGCCGGCATCCACAATCACGGTCACTTTACTCAACAAGTCGAATAATTCTTTAATTTTCATTCCCCATCTAACAAAATAAACTTTTACACTTTTAGCTTATTCCGCATCAGAGGAAAATGCTGATGTTCAACTGAGATCAACAAACTTTTGTCCTAAAGCAGATGTACATATTGCCTGCATTACTTCCACCCTTTGTTCGCTTTGCACAACTACGCCCGACAGGATTCGAACCTGTGACCTTCGGTTTAGGAAACCGATGCTCTATCCTGCTGAGCTACGGGCGCTGAAAGCTTTAAGCTCCTCCAATTTAACACTTCCCCTTACAAATTGTCAACTCTTTTAGAGGTCAGAAGGTTACAGCCCTCCTCAAAGCTTCATTTTGTGTCAGTTTATCTACTTGCTGTTCAAAATTTTTTTAACAGTTGTCTATGGTTCCCAAGCGTCCTTTATTGCTGTTGGTGTCCAGAACTATTCACAAGATCGATTCTTTTACTATAAGAGAACTCCTATTCAGAGAGATTCTCAAACCAAGCGTCTCTCCAAACTAAAAAAGAGGATTACAAACAAAAAGACCTTGTTAATAATAAGTGATATGCAAAAATGTGGCAGGGTAACTGGCTCTGGCTATGAATCATCTACGATAGCTTGCAGGATATCAAGCTGGACTCAAGAAAATCCGGTGTGTGTGCTAAAAAACTAAAAATGACCACACAAAAACCCTTGATTACTGGTTGTGGAAATGATATTATCTCTGCCTAAATCGATTAGGCATAAAAAAGTCAAGGAAAAATAAAAATAACTTATTTTTTGCAGGGCCTTGAGGATTTTGTGTATTCTCTCATGTTTCAGAAAAGGAATTAATAATATCGGGAGTTTACAAAACGACATTTCAAATAGCCAACCAGCCCCAATGAATGTTCAAGAAAAGTCCCATTTTGAAGATGAAATAAATCTGATGGACTATTTCAGAGTTCTATGGAAGTGGAAAAGCCTTATTCTGCTTGGATCAGTCTTACCGGCACTGTTCGTTGGTATAATCCTTCTCTCCTGGCCCAAAAAATACAGACTAACATATGTTTATAGCAATCTAAACCTGAACGATAAAGACTATGAAGTGTTCCTCAATAGGTTTTACGGGGTTGAGAATATAGATAAGCTCGTAACCAAATTGGAGGAAAATGGCCTGAATCAGTACGCTAAACAAATAAAAAAAGTTCGAGGAAGAGATGACTTGAAAGGTTTTATTGACTTCCAGACTTTGCAGCCATATGAGGATCTTATCAAAAGTAAAAACGTAGCAATCACAGTCACCGAGCCAGCTAAATTGGGGGAGATTATGCAATTAAAAGCTCCATTGCTCAATATGACTATAATTGCAAGACCTAAAGAAGATATCCCTATAATAGCCTCAGTCGTGAGAGATAATCTCGAAAATTTAATCCCTGTTTATTTGATAGAAGAGGAGTTGAATACCGCTGCGACGGAATGGAGAACCAAGATGGCCAATATCGAAGAAAACAAATTTGATTTGGAGCTTGACTTGAAGATGAATATATCAATTTTGGCCAAACTGAAAGATATAAAAGCTGGAACGTCAGATGAAAACGAGAGCAAAATTACACTACAATTCGATGTCGGCAGCGGAGGTGAATATCTGCCTTTAGGGTACCAGATACAGGCGGCCGAGTCAAAGATCGTGCAGCTTGAAGAAAATATCCGAGCAGATGAGGAAAAATACAATTATTATAAGGATTTGTTGACCCTAAACGGTAAGCTATCTGCCGAGTTAAAGGACAAGGCATCCTTGCACTATACAATTCAGCAGTTTCACTCATTTTTAACTAATCTCATTGATGGTTATAACAACAAGAAATTAAAGGGCTATTTAAACTCATACATTAAGAAGATAGAGAATAAAATATCTGCAAGTGCTCCTGTTACGGAAAACCCAGAAGTTTATGCCGTCCCCAGGGGCACAGTCAAAAAAACTACCATTGTATTTGTAATATCGTTAATGATATCGATATTTGCGGCTTTTTTATTTGCAGGTGTCCAAAAAAGCCAAGCTCAAGCTTCGCAAAAGGCTTGTTGATACGTTAACTAACGATTGGTTCCGTTGACCCGCCCCGGCAGTGGGGTTAAGGGTTGCTAACATCTCCTGCTTTGTATGTTTCTTTCAAAGATGTTTGTTTGCAACCCACGGGGACGGAGTCTAAAAAGATTTTAATAATAGTTGATTATCGATTCGTTAGCAGGTGGTTTTGTTATCGGTAAACTAAGAGCTATCTCTGATGATAAAAAAAGACTTTTCAGCAACTTCTTTTCTCTTTCTGTCTTACAGGGTGCGAACTATTTACTGCCGTTGATTACTCTTCCGTATCTTGTTCGGGTCTTAGGGCCCGAAAAGTTCGGCCTCGTCGCGTTTGCTCAAGCATTTATTCAGTATTTTGTTATCCTTACGGATTATGGCTTCAACTTATCTGCTACCAAAGAAATATCCATTCATAGAGAAAACAGGCAAAAAGTGTCAGAGATTTTTACTTCTGTGTTGACCATAAAGTTTGTCTTGATGGTTTTGAGCTTAATTCTTTTATGCGCAGTAGTTTTTAGCTTCAGCAAATTCAAAAGCGATTGGCAAATATATTTCCTAACCTTTGGAATGGTGATCGGGCAAGTTCTGTTTCCTGTATGGCTTTTCCAGGGAATGGAAAGAATGAAATACATAGCTTTCTTAAATATATTGGCCAAAACGATCTTCACAGTAGCTGTTTTTATATTTATCAAACACTCTTCGGATTATTTCTATGTTCCTTTGATAAATTCAGTTGGATTTTTGGTTAGTGGCGTATTGGCATTAAGAATTGCTAAGAAGAATTTTGGCATTGGAATTAATACATCAGGTATTACTGCAAGAGGGATGTACACATATCTCAAAGAAGGATTTTCTGTGTTTTCTTCTCTCGTCTCTTCAACACTTTTATATAGAAGCCCTACGGTATTCATTGGCGTTCTCCTGAACTATTCTATGGTTGGTTTTTATTCAGCTGCGGAGAAAATAGTTTCAGCTTTAAAAGGGATCATACTAATATTCAATCAAACAGTTTACCCGAGATTGTCAAAATTGGTTGTTGAGAGTAAATACAGGTATTTTAAAGCCTGGTATAGGTGTTTATGGGTTGGTCTGGCCCTATCCACCTTGTTATTTATATGTTTGTCTATCTTTGCTGAAAAACTTATTATCACACTCTTTACCGCTGAATACGAGTACAGCATATTCATACTTAAGTTCTTATCTATTTCTCTGATCTTTTGTAGCATAATTAATTGGTTAGGATTACTTGGGATGCTGGTGCAGGGATACGCAAAGCAACTGGCGTATTCACAAATTGGTCCGGTCTTACTATTTATTGCTCTCTCTCTGTTTGTTCTCAAGTATTGCAATCTCCCTGTGTACATTGGTTTCTTTTTGTTTACAGAAATACTAATAATTTTTTATAGATTGTGTTTCTTGCACAAAAAGGGCGTTTTCAAGGAAGCCTTTAAAGTTTTAGCAAATGGATAACAAGGACATACACATACAACATCCACGGTTTAGATATGAGCCTCAGACTTTGTATTCCAGTGATGAGAAAACCAGATACCAAGGTTCTTCGGGCGGAGTCGTATCTACCATCGTGCGATACCTGTTTGAAGAAGGGAGAATAGAAAATGCAGTAAGCTATGAATTTGATAAGTATGAGTGGTTCAAACCTAAACTTATAAACTCATATGAGGAATACCGCATTGTGGGTTCTATATATCACGATGTGGAACTGATAAAATTTGTAAAAGACAACGTAACCAATATAAAAGGCAAGATATTAGTTACATGCCTTCCATGCCAAGTAAAAGCAGTTAGAAAAATCTTAGAGGAAAATAAGGTAGAATCTTTTATTGTTGCGTTGACATGCTCTGCTCAAATGTCGAAGGAAGCCACTCATTTTTTATTCAATAAGTTTGGCATAGAAGAAAAAGATATAGAGTTTTTCAGGTACAGAGGGAATGGATGGCCTTCTGGTGTGCAGATAAAAACAAGGACTAATAAGTACTTCTTTCATAATACTAAATCCATTTGGACGGATATCTTTAATTCCCATCTGTTCAACCTGAAGCGGTGTTTTTCATGCAAGGACACTTTTGGTTTGGAGGCGGATATATCTGTGGCCGATCCTTGGCTTGAAAGATACACAATACCCGACAATATTGGAGCCACGACAGTTTTAGCACACACCAGCAGGGGTAACGAGCTAATTAAAGAGGCACTGCAGGCAGGAGTTTTAAGTTTCAAGGAAAATTTATCACATTTAGAAGTTATAAAATCTCAGGCGTGGACTCTTAAGAGAAAATATGTTTTGAGAAAATATAAGACTTTATTAAATCCCATCTTAAAGGTAATGCGAAGCAAAATATACGTTTCTCTCATGTCGCCATTCAATTTAATAAGAATACATACCAGAATCTTTAACAAGATGATTGCGGTTCTACTAAAGTTGGAGAAGGTAACTTGAGGTTTCTGATTGTAAATCAACACACATCAAATCATGGGGATGAAGCTGCCGGTAAAGCGCTGTTGCGAGCGTTGGATAAAGAAAACGACATTGAGCAGGTTGATATTCTATATAACGCGCCAAGAAAGATGTTTGAAGATGACAAACTAACACTTAAGTCAGCACTACAAATAACACACTATTTACCTACTGTTTTATCCTATCTCGATAAAGCCTTAATAAGGACTTCATTCTTACTACCTCTTCCATTAATAAGAATCCTTTTGAGAATATCGCCGCTAAAACAAGAATTCAAACTCATAGAAAGTGCTGACATAGTCATTAACGCCCCCGGTGGAGTAAATATAGGCCCATATAAGGATTGGCAATATTTGTGGAGATTATATATTTCAGTGAAGCTGGATAAACCCCTTGCGATTTATTCAATTTCCTTTGGCCCCATCCCGAAAAACAGGTTATTTAAGTTTGTATCTTTGTATGTTTTAAGAAATAGTGAGTTTTTGTCTCTAAGAGATAAGCAAAGCCAGACATACGCAGAGGAATATAACTTAAAGCATATTCCTTCGATAGACACTGCCTTTCTTGATAATACTTTCAGTAAAGACCTTCCAACTGAAATCAACAACATAAAGGAGAGAAAGTATGTTGTTGTAGTGCCCAATGACCTTTATTCATGGCATCCATGTTACCGAAACCTCAGCAAAAAGTACTTGGATAACATATACTTAAGTATCATCAATCTCTTTACGAGCAAAGGACTAAACGTTGTGTTACTGCCTCAGCTTTTCGGCATTCAGAACGATAGTAGATACTTTGAAAGGCTATGCCTACAACTACCAAATAAAAAGAATGTCTGCATTATTCCTGCTGACTACAACTGTGACATGCAACAAGCGGTAGTTAACAAAGCTGAATTCTTGGTCGGTGCAAGGTATCACTCGATCGTCTTTGCTATAAGAGGAAACACACCATTCATTGCCCTCTCATACGAGCACAAGGCAAAGCACATGTTGTCTTTGCTATCCTTGGATAGGTACGCCGTGGATTTAGAACAAGTTCTGGACCAAGACTTCTCCAGCGAGCTTGTTGAAAAAATCGAAGCCTGTTCGCACAACTGTGAAACGATAAAACAAGAGTTATCTCTCGCTAAGAACAAAGCAAACGATATCGCCCAAAAAACGTTCTCGGCTTTCAAGCAATTTCTTAAGGACGTTACTACTTGGAATAGTCAAAAGTCCGCATAATAATCCTGAACTACAATTACTGGGCATACACTATAGCCCAACACCAATAGCAACTAAGCTTTCGTTATCCTAAATCCAAAGCCTGGTATAGGATTAAGATGTGTAATACGCATTCTTTTGAGGAAATATAAAATTTGGATTTAATAGACTATCAATCAGACGCTAATGCAATCATTGCAGTTTAAGTGTTATCCATTACAATTAAATCAGCACGGGAGGACCGAACGCTGAATAATATATTACAAACTAACCCCTTGTCATTCGGAAGAATGCTATTTTTGATCACGCTCGGTGAAATTGTCCTTATGGGGACAGGTAGAATTATTTGCCTCTGTGGAATACCATTAAGATGGCTTTTATTTCTGTTAAACTTTTACGTATTCGTTCTCTGCGTTTTCCTGAGAAGAAGCTTTCCATTTCCCAAGCAAACAAAAATTTCTGTCCTCTTTGTGTTCACAAACCTTGTTATCTGGGGTTTGTTTTTGTCAATAATCAACCGGAATGATTTCCACTATGCTTTTGCGGACTCAAACGGTTTGGTGTGCCTGCTCTACACGCTACCGTGGTTCTGTTTTGCTTTCTATGAAAAGTGGTCGCTCAGATTCGTGGTAGATTCTTTTACTAGTTTGACATTTGTACTTTCACTCGGAGCCAACTTAGTAATTCTACTTTACGTCTTAGGCCACGTCGACTTGTATGTATTTGCCGCGCACATGAGGAACCTGAATTTTGAAATATGTTCGGGGCTTATGCCGGGGGGATTCCCCAGGATTTATTTACCGCAGAGCTTACTTTTTCTTCCCGCCTATCTTTTTCTTTTATCAGAGGGAATCTGGAAAGGACGGCTATCTGTTTTGAAATATCTTATGTTAACAAGCATTATTACGGCGTTGCTGTTCTCTTATGCGAGAGGCCTGTGGCTTGGGCTTGTTTTTGGTGTTGTGGTGTTATTGATAGCGTCTGCGCAGAAAATGCCGGTGGGGAAATATTTTCCAAGAATAGCTGTCTTCCTTTTGTTCCCTGTTTTAGTTGTCGGATTGGCTAACGTCAAGTATGTGAAGTTACTGCGACTGCGCTTTTTGTCCACATGGGACACGACCAACGACGTTAGTAACGTAACAAGATTTTCTCAAGTACCGCCCTTGTTAGGTGAATGGCAGAAATACCCGCTTTTGGGCAAGGGCTACGGAGCCACGATCGAAGGTTTAGTCAGAAGCAAAAAGGAGCCTTACTCTTTTGAATTAGTGCCTCTTTCGTTGTTAATGAAATTGGGTCTACTCGGAGTCGTGTGGTGGGTCATTTACTTCCTTCAGCTTATGATTGCATCCAAGGCGAGTAGGGACAAGATAGAGAGAACCCTTAGGACGACTTGGGTACGTAAAGCCATTTTCAGTTCAATAGCAGCCGTTATTATCTCTTCAATGACGAACCCTTACTTGCTTAATTCGGTAGGCATGGGAATCATAGCTATTTTTGTCCTGACTTTGGAAATCGACAAAGCAAATCAAAGATATCAGCCTTTGATCAACTAAATTTTTCAGGAAACACACATGTCAAAAATTTCAATTTGTATGGCCACATATAACGGCGAAAAATACCTGAAAGAGCAAATAGACTCTATTCTGGCTCAGTCAAATCAAGAGTGGGAACTTTTAATCCGAGATGATGGATCTCATGATAATACAGTCAGCATTATAAAAGACTATGTCGGGAAGTATTCAAACAAGATTAGTTTAATTGAAGGCGACAAATCTTATCTCGGAGCAAGTTTGAATTTTGGACAATTATTGGAATACGCAAATGGCGAATATATTATGTTCAGCGACCAGGATGATGTCTGGTTGCCAAACAAAATAGAACTGACGTTAATCGCAATGAAATCAGCTGAGCAACTCTATCCGGACAAACCTCTTTTGGTACATACCGACTTGAAAGTTGTCGACCCCAATTTGAACATAATTGCTGAGTCTATGTGGGGTTACCAGAAACTTTTCCCTGAAATAGGTGATAACTTAAGCACGATGATGGCTAGGAATGTAGTCACAGGGTGCGCAACCATGATAAACAGCAAAGCCAAGGCAGTTTCAACACCTATTCCAAAAGAAGCGGTAATGTATGACTGGTGGATTGGCATTAGCGTTGCAAAGCATGGGAAAATTATTCCTGTTGGAGCACCTTCCATCCTTTATCGGCAACATTCTGACAATGTGATAGGGGTGCAAAAAATGAATATTCTCCTGCTTCTCAAAAAGGTTTGGAGCCTTAGACAACTCATATCAGCTAATTACCGAATGATCAAAAAAGCTGTTCCACATGCCAGTTTTGCCTCGCTGTTACTAAACAAATTTCTCCTCAAGTTCCATCGACCGAACTGACTAAACGTGCAATTTGAGCAAGAAAAATGAGGCGTTATCAAATTACAGCTTCGGTTATTGTCTACCAGAATAACACCGATATCCTGAAGAGGTGCATTGATAGCATCTTAGGGACTAATTTGAAAACAAAAGTTTATGTTGTTGACAATTGCCCAACCGATAAGATGAGGAATATTTGCTCCAATTCGAAGATTTCGTATGTACCTAACAGAGCTAACGTTGGTTACGGAACTGGCCATAATGTGGCAATTGGGTGGACGTTAGAACACATAATTAAATACCATTTGGTTTTAAATCCAGACATATATTTCGAGAAAGGAACCATAGAAAAATTATATGATTTTATGGAGAACAATCCGGATATCGGATTGGCTATGCCTAAGATATTATATCCTGACGGCTCCATCCAATATTTATGTAAGCTTTTACCCACCCCTATGGATTTAATATTGAGAAGATTTTTCCCCTCTTCAAAATATTTAGACAAGAAAAATTCTTCATATGAGTTGAGATTCACAGGCTATGACAAGATGATGGATGTACCTTACCTTTCGGGTTGTTTTATGTTTATAAGAACGACGGCGCTAAGACAGGTTGGTTTATTTGACGAAAGATTCTTCATGTATATGGAGGACCTGGATCTCAGCAGAAGAATACATAAACATTATAGAACGGTATACTATCCCAAGGTATGCGTCTTTCACCAGTACGAAAAGGGCTCTTATCACAATTGGAAGCTGCTTGGGTATCACTTGCTCTCAGCTATCAAATACTTTAATAAATGGGGTTATTTCTTCGACAAAGACCGGCAAGAGATAAATAAAACGATTCTTAAAAAACTAAACGCATTATGAATATACAATTTCCCCTATTCCTAATAAATATTATTTTAGTAAACCTTGGCTATCTTATTTCCTTTATAATTAGATATGGCTTGTCAACCCCTGAACGCAGTTTCCACCCTTACAAAAAGAGTTTTGTATTTCTAACGCTAATATACTTATCAGCGTTATTTTTATTCAGAGTCTATAAAAACAGGTTCAAATCCTCGTGGGATTTATTCAAAAGAATTTTCTTGGGTCTGTTATTCGGCACTTTGCTTAGCGTAGCCTTTATTTATGTCTTCAGGATCAGATGGGGAGCTTTTCCAACAAGCGTCTTCATTATTACCTTTTTTATAAACCTACTATTGATTTTTAAGGTAAACCAGCGTGTCTTGAAGTTTAGGAAAAGGATCAAAAAGATGGTGATTATCATCGGCGAAGAGGACCTGGAGGATGTTGTAGTAAAAAAGGCTAATGTGGTGAAAAGCAAGATTGATGACATTGAAGAACTGGTGCAATATAACGACATAGATGAAGTTGTTATTTATGAGAAAATCCAGAACCAAAAAGATTTAAATCTTTTGATGTATCTCGTGCAGAAACTAAAGGTGAATGTAGTTTTCAGTCCCTCTACATACCTATCTATGCTGCCAAAGCAAATTAACAACAACAATTCCATTCATTTTCTGAGGACTTTCGTGGGGATGAGACCCGATGTCGAAGAATTTTTGATAAGGAGCTTGGACACAGTGGGCAGTGGACTCCTTTTGTTAATTTCCATGCCATTGATGATTTTGATCTCCTTTCTTATTAAAGTAGGTTCCTCGGGTCCTGCTCTTTACAAACAGCAAAGAGCGGGAAAGGACGGCAACACTTTTATCCTATACAAGTTCAGGACTATGATACAAAATGCGGAAAGGCTTTCCGGCTTGGCACCCGCCATTGAAAATGACCCCCGCGTCACAAAAGTAGGAAAGTGGCTAAGGAGAACGCGACTGGATGAGCTGCCGCAACTGTTCAACGTGATAAAAGGGGAAATGAGTTTGGTTGGCCCTCGTCCGGAAAATCTTTATCGTGTAGCAATTCACAAAGGCTTACAAGGACTCCGATTAGCGGTAAAACCCGGAATTACGGGTCTGGCGCAAATCAGAAGCTTTTACGATTTAAAGCCTAAGCACAAAATAAAATACGATTATTTGTACGTACAACAAAGGTCTTTGGCGCTAAATCTGTACATCCTCGCGAAAACCGTCCCGGTAGTTTTTTCAAGAAAAGGCTGGTAGCAAAAACATTCACCTTCAATTAAACTTCGATCATAGCACCCTATAAATTACAACTTTTTTCCCCTCTTTCTCTCGCTGATTTGCCCACGCTGAATATACCTCTCTCACAGTTCTATCGAACTTCGGCCCTTCCTCATCTTTAGCAATTTTCACAATATACTTGGCCCGCGCATCAAATTTCCCGCTCTCATATACGGCCCCTTTGCGCTCTGCATAAAAATATAAACGCCTATCCGGCACAGCAATAATATCTTCTTGGACAGCGTTTTCCCTCAGCCACCCCGCAGCTGACAGATATCCTTGCTTCTCAATACGAATAGGTCGAAGCAGCTTCGGCAAACAGATACATAGCCCGATTATAAGCAGGACAGAGAAAAACTTTTGAGCCTTGGCTGAAGAAATAGGAACTGTCAATTTATTCCTCTGCTTTATGTTTACAAGCCAGCAACTCAATAGCTCTAATCCTCGCGGTATGTAAAAGATTGTGAAGACCGTTAAGGGCAAGATATATCTGTGAGTTAAATCCAGCTCTACACAACAATATCGCAGAAAAAGGAAAATTACATTAAGCCCTACAAAGGTCGGTATCAAAAGCCTTTCTTGATATGTAGCAGTTTTTTTAAAGTGGTGATACGTGCCGACTAGCCAAGGTAAAGCAAAAAACCACATCAGGTTTGCACCGGCTTTCTCAACAAGGTTGCCGGCTGCTTCGAGAATCTTATTGTTAATACCTGCGATATATTCAACCGACGCTTTATAGTCATAAATGTTGGCTTTTGCTGTCTCATCGATTCCAGCACCTAAGGAAAAAGACTGAATGATAGGGTAAAGCTTCTCCGGCAGTATTTTCCCCCTTATTATCGCATATGGCCCAACTGGGATTAGAAACCCAGCAATGAGTAACACCGTGGCCAGTGTGGTTTTACTTCGGCTGAATGTTCTCACTGCTCGGAAGAAACAATATACTAACCACACTATTCCATACACAATCAGTTGCGCACATACCGGCCTAATCATGTATCCAAGGCCGGCGGATAAACCTACCAGAACAAAAATCCACCAATTCCGCTTTGTAGCTCCCCACAAAATCGCCCAAAAACCACATGCAAGAAAAAAAATATGCGGCCAATCTCTTAATGCATCGCTTCCAAACTCCGTTGGATATGGCAATAATGCCAGAATTAAAAGAGACCAAAAGCTGTTGCGGGAGCCAACAAGTATTTTCCCCATGAAGTAAAGGGGTATGAAAGAAAATATTCTGCACAGCAAGTTCACGCCTTGGGCGGGGTATATCCAGGTATACACCGATGAACTGTCGGTGAACAAAGTAACCAGTTTGTGAGATATAAAAATAAGAAATGGATATCCAAAAGGATGCCCCTTGATAATCCTGACTGGATTACTTGAAAACTCTTGCGCACGCTCAATATAAAAGACACCGTCCTTAGCAATGAGTACGGTCGTTGCGATTAGATAAATTCCCACTGCAGATGCAATAAAAATAAGAATAAACAAGTTGATAGCGTCATCTTTTCGCTCTTTGGAGTCGGTCACTAATTTAGCTGTCATCATATATCATCCCTGATAGTTCAGAAACCCAGCTTCTGTATCTGTTGCTGATAACTACGGGTAACCTCAAAATAATCTATAACTCTCTGATTTACAATTAATTTCCTTAGTGGTAGTGATTAT
>Ga0209636_10005181_pt1 | contig 13321 bp, 14 predicted proteins | sample DeeMarSWOR152_54_FD_187464 | JGI IMG/M metagenome (GOLD analysis project Ga0209636, IMG submission 187464) | Marine sediment microbial communities from White Oak River estuary, North Carolina - WOR-1-52-54 (SPAdes) (version 2) | ecosystem: Environmental > Aquatic > Marine > Intertidal zone >...
ACGGCCCGCCAGGAATAGGCTGCCCCGTTATAGCTTCAGTCACAGGAATAGATGCTGGTTTGGTGGTTACGGAACCAACCATGTCTGGGATTCACGACCTTGAGAGGGCATTGCAGCTGCTGAGACATTTCAATGTGACACCGTTTGTTTGCGTAAACATGCACGATATAAACGAGGAAAACACTGAGAGAATTGTGAGTTTTTGTAGGGAAAACGACATAGAGGTTGTTGGGAAAATTCCTTTTGACGCTATGGTTACGGAAGCTATGGTTAACGGAAAGCCTATAGTGGAGTATGCTCCTGAAAGCAATGTTGCCAAAGAAATAGGGAACATGTGGAAAAAGGTTCTTTCGGCTTTGCAATACAAGAGTGGCTAATCTGGAAGCTATGGGGGAAATTAGCTTTCGTCTTGTTTCGTCGAGACGTTTGAAAAAAAAGTTTGGGAATAAGTTTTCTTTAAGCTTCAGGATGGTCTAGCGTGAGCCAGTTGATGTTGCTTGACAGATAATTGTTTATACGTTCTTTAATGTGATAATGCACAAAATTTATATGTCGCACTGAATCCTAATCGTTCCGAAAAAGGAGATTTATGATATGTCTGCGCCTCAACTTGCTGGAACCGCACCATTATTAAGGGCTATACCCAAGCAGCTGAACAAATCCTCGAGGAAGTGATGCATCATGGTTAAATGGTGGGAGAGTAAAGAGTACGAGAGCAAGTTGAAGAAACTAATAGAAGAAAGCGAAAGACTAAAAGAAGAGAGACTGAAAAAGGAACGTAGAGCCTTGAAGGACGAAGAACTAGAAAGGATAAAACAGGATAAGCTGAGGCAACTTATGGAAAAAGCCACTGAAACCCAGAAGAAATCAGCTGCGAATAAACCCGTCGACTTAACCGATGCCAGCTTCGCAGGGGCTGTTCAGAATCATTCTCTGGTGGTGGTTGACTGTTGGGCACCGTGGTGTGGTCCATGCCTTTATGTCTCCCCAGTCATAGAGGAGATTGCGCGTGACTACGCTGGGAAGATATTCTTTGGGAAACTGAATGTGGATGAGAACCGAAGAGTTGCCATGCAATACAGTATCATGAGTATACCGACGCTTTTGATATTTAAGAATGGTAGGCTAGTCGACCAGATCATCGGTGCCATGCCGAGAGGAATGCTAGAACCAAAGATAACACGCTACCTTTAATATTATTAAGGAAACACTTGTTTGCCAGTAAAGGCAATATTTGCATGTGTCGGGGTTGTCTTTGAAAATTCTTTCTTCAATTTTTTCAATTTTAAGCAATGCTTTTCCTTCTTTGTAGCATGACTTGCAGATATCAAATTAGAAAAGCAAATATACAAGCCGGCAAGAAGCGATCTTGACGAGTTTACAATAAATTCTTCCTTTGTTTAGAACCCAAGATGGATGTATCAAGCCCTGTCTCTGATCATGCTTTCTAAGATCAACATTTACGGAGGTTTTCCTTTTGACAGGACCCAAGAGTATATGATTATGATAACTGGCTTCATGAATATGGCTGTTGCTATGAGTGCGGAATAGAGAGCTAGTGAAATAAGTCCTGAACCTAACAGGATAAACTGAACAATCAGGCTTGTGCTGAATCTTACACTGAGACCTAAACCCATCAGCAGAGAGTATTTACTTCCAAGTAGTTTGTGGAAGAACAGAAAGGAAGATAGAAGTTTTGAGCCTTTTGCAACAACCCAGACGAGCGCGATTAAAGAGGGGTAAATTAGAAGAGACGTTACGGAAACTGAGGCACCTATGCTTAGAAAGAAAATGGGAGAGAGAAAGATATAACCCAAAAACTCGACAGCCCTTTCGTTTTCAGAAAGACTTTCCTTAGGTAGTAATTTTCTAAAGACCATACCACCGAAGATTGCACCCACAGTCGCCAAACTCTCGAAGACCAACCCGCCTAAGGCGATGAAGGAAAAGCAGACAAGTAGAGTAAGTAGGGAAGGGATGTAAGATGGAGGATGATTCTTCTCCAAAACCCTCTGAACCTTGCCTCCAAACTTCATCATCACAAAAGTGAGAAGAAGCAGACAAAGTAAACCTGAAAAAATCAGCAACGGATCTGGAATAATCTGGACTTGCGACGTCGGCACGAATCCGGGTAAGACAGCAACAACCGCAAGCATCAAAACCTCAATGACGTCATCAAGAGTCCCTATTCCCAGCGTAAGCTGACCGAAAGTTGTTTTAATGATTTTGAACCCAGCGAGGATTGGCAGTAGAACAGCCTCGCCGACCGTTGCAAAGGAAAGAGCTGTAACTAAAGCAACCAAAAGAGAATTGCTCACTTCAGATGGGAATACGAGATAAAGAAGCATGCTTCCAAAAAAGCCTTCAAAACAAATTATGAAAAAAGTGCCTGCTACAACGTATTTTTTAAGCCTCCCCATTGTTTTAAAGTCCAAGTTAAAACCTATTATGAAGAGGAGAAAGTACATTCCAAACGTTTCTAACAGCTTAAAAACGTCGCTTTCAAAAGTGCTCCTGAACAAACCGAGTGCAGAAAGCACGAGACCGAAAAATAGAGCAGCAAACATCCAAGGTATTTTTAGATATTTCTGTAGCAAGTGGCCGAAGCCTAGCGCAACGCTATAGGAAATGACTATTAAAAGCAGCACATCTTCCATAACTCTCTCACCAATTCTTTCTTGAACAGCCCTTACATTCGCTCTTTCGGAAAACTCTTTGCATGTGTAATGCTGAGCCTGTTTCCGTGATAATCCCTTTTTTTCGCTTTTACAAAACTACTGGATTGCAGAGAGTTGCGTATAAGCATTGTGCTAAATAATTCCTCAGTTCCTATGAAAGCCTGTAGATCCAAAGGAAAGCCCAACCGACAATATACTTAAGATTCTGTTGCTTTTGGAATAGTATGGCTAAGCTTATCCCCGCAATAATACGCTTTAAAAGATTTACCACGTTCATCGCAAACATACATCTTCACATGGAAAACAGAGTAATCCCATTCTTTTTTAAACTCAGCATCTCAGTGTGTGTGCATTAAAAGGGAATTGAAAGGAACGCTCTTCTGTCTTAACCGATAGATTAATACTGTGAGTGGATGTGCGTTCTGTCATGAATGATGATGAAATGAAAGATTATCTAGAAAAATGGCTAGATGGAAAGGGTGAAAGGGTTTTACGGAAGATCGGTATTAGAAAGGGGCAGACAGTTTTAGATTTCGGATGCGGCTCTGGAGCATATACCGTTCCAGTTGCGAGAATAGTCAGTGAAGAAGGAATAGTCTACGCCTTAGATAGGGATAAGAGAGCTTTAGATGAATTGATGCAAAGGGCCGAGTTAGAAGGGTTAAGGAACATCAGGAGAATGGATACTTCTGGTGAAGTAGAAATTAGGTTAGATGATGAGTCTGTCGATGTAGTTTTACTCTACGACATCTTCTGGTACTTCCCGTTGTCGGATCCTAGATTAACAAAATTACTTGTTGAAGTTTACAGGGTTTCGAGACGTCAAGCATTAATCTCTGTCATTCCCAAACACATCAATTCAGAATGGCTCAAAGATAAAATGGAAAATGCTGGATTCCAATTAAAAAAGAAAAATGCTGAGACGATTATTCATGATGGTGCCTTTGAAAGAGGTCAGATACTGAATTTCGTAAAGAAATATTACTCACAGTAGATACCGATAGGTAAGTTCTTAGACTCAAATCCAGCGCGCGTTAGACTACAGACTGCACTTGATGAGGTAGGCTTCATAACTCACAGACGAAATGCAAGGGCTCGGACCAATTACGGTGTTTTGGAAAAACATAAGCGCACTATAAAAAAAGACGGGGCTAACGTTATCAATCCCTCTCTATCTTTAGGCTAGCGTTTTTTATGAAGTTGTTGTAGATGAATAGTTTTTTATAGGATAAACTTTTCCCAGTAATGATGGTAACAAAAATGGTTGTTGGAAAAAATTGATGAAAGCATACGCTATAACAAATTTAAAACTTTGCTTTCCAAACTACGCTTTGCCAAAGATGCCACGCGTACTTGTCACTATGGAACTAGTGAGAACATGGAAAAATCTATCAATTTTGAAGCATGGAAGTGGCTGACTTGGAAGACGTAAGGCTGGCTTTCGGTCCTGTTCCATCAAGGCGGTTAGGAAAAAGCTTAGGAATAAACAACATTCCAGCAAAAACATGCTCATATTCATGTGTTTACTGCCAGCTGGGAAGAACCATAAACATGACAACCGAAAGGCAAGCCTTCTATAAGCCTGAAGACATCTTTGTGGAGGTTAAAAGGAAAGTTGATGAAGCAAGCTCAAGAAACGAGAGAGTTGATTACTTAACCTTTGTTCCAGACGGAGAACCAACCTTGGACATTAACCTACGCAAGGAGATATCCATTTTAAAGCAGATTGAGATTCCAATAGCTGTTATAACCAACGCTTCGCTGATTTGGCGGAACGATGTAAAAGAAGACTTGCTTAAGGCAAACTTAGTCTCTTTAAAGGTGGATGTCGTCAGCGAAGATTTGTGGAGGAGAATAAACAGATCACATAAAGACTTGAAGTTAAACGCCGTTTTAGAAGGCGTAACCGAGTTTGCAAACGAGTTTAAAGGAACGATCATCAGTGAAACAATGCTTATAGACGGCATAAACTACGGTGACGAATTTGAGAAGACAGCGGACTTCCTGAAACATCTGAAAAGGCTGGAAAAGGCTTACGTTGCAATTCCAACAAGACCGCCAACAGAAAGGTGGGTTAAACCCGCCAAGGAAGAAACCTTAAACACTGCTTTTCAAGTATTTTCTGAAAGACTCGGCGCGGACAGAGTTGAATATTTGATAGGTTATGAGGGCAACGCTTTCGCTTTTACGGGAAGGGTTGAAGAAGACTTGCTGAGCATAACGGCTGTGCATCCTATGCGCAAAGAAGCAGTTAAAGAATTTTTAAAGAAAGCAGGTGCGGATTGGCGTGTCATCAAAGAGCTCTTGGAAGAAAATAAACTCATAAAGCTTGAATATGAGGGAAACAAATATTACATGAGAAGACTACCTAGTGGAAGAAAAGTCAAGTAACATTTTTAAAAAGCGTTGCTTTTTAATGAATTGAAGGCGCTGAGATGACAAAAAAGAAGAAGAAAAAGAAAAGCTGGAAAGAAAAAAGACGCCAAGCAGCGATAAAACATCAGAAGGCATTAGAAGCTGAACGCTTAAGAAGAGAAAGAGAACCCAAAAAAAGCAAAGGATGGTCCAAAGGCAAAATCTTCGGCGTAGCATTCATGTTTTTGTTAATAATAGGAATTTACGGCGCTTGGCAATATACACAACCATCACCAAGCGGTAATTCTAACGATAATAGACAAGAAGCTCCTCCTTTCACACTAACCGATATAGACGGAAATGAAGTCAAACTTGAAAATCTAACGGGAAAAGTTGTAATCCTTGATTTCTTTTATCCCCAATGTCAATATTGCGATAACGAAGTGGTACATCTAGAGGAAATATACAAAGAATATAGTCGAGACAAAGTTGAGATAATATCTATAAGCGTCAAAGAAAATACGATACAAGATCTTCAAGAATTTAAAACTGGACCGAATAGTTTTAGCAATTTAGAATATGAGATGAGCTGGATTATTGCTAGAGATACAGATACTGCAAATGCAATAGGCAAATATGGTATCTCAGGTTACCCAACAACCGTAGTAGTTGATCAAGAAGGCTTTATATCTCCAAATAGCCCTTTTGTTGGGTTGACTAGCGCGTCAACATTATCACAAGAAATAGACTATTTGCTAGGTCGCTGAAATAATGATAGGACATGCTTGATTTGAATCGCAAATCATATTTAGTGTTGAGGTTCCTCTTATTAGCTGTGTTTATTCTTATGGTTATGCTAAATGCAAATGATTATCCTCTAATACAAATTTTAGTTAAGTATCCTTGTATTTCTTGCACAGGCTTCGGATAGGTGACGACCTGAACTTGAAATTAAGAGATACACGAAGGCTCACTCAGATTGCTGTTTTAGCTGTTTCCAATCTGGGGTTTTTCCAGATTCTGCGAACAGGTTTTGTTTGTCCTTTTCTTTATTGTCATGGTTGTCCCTTCGCTGCCTTCGGTTGTCCAATAGGTGTAATTCAAAACTTTATAACATATAGACAGATTCCGTTGTTCACAATTGGTTCCCTTGGAGTTTATGGAATGCTTCTTGGAAGAGCTTTTTGCGGTTGGGCTTGTCCCTTCGGAGCCTTGCATGACTTGCTAAGTTATTTCAGAGGTGACAAAAGCTTTAAAATCAGACCGTTCTGGTACACGAAATTCATTGTATTATTCATCGTGCTGGGAGCAACATGGTATGCCATGGATACTATTTTCTGTAAGTATTGTCCATCGGGTTCCCTTTTCGGGTCTATACCTTTCCTTATGCAAAATCCGAGTGTTTCAGTCGGTAAACCTTTTGGTATTCATATGTTTACGCTCGCGTTAACGATTGTTTTGGCTTTGTTGATTAGTCGTTTCTGGTGTCGCTATTTATGTCCAATAGGAGCAATCGCTGGGGCATTCAATAAGGTAAGCATGGTGAACATGAGCCTAGATGAAAAGAGATGCAAGAAATGTTTTGTTTGTCTTGAAGCATGTGGAATGGGAATAACTAAACTAGAAGACATTGGGGGTTCAACGGACTGTATATTATGTGGTCGATGTGTTGAGGCTTGTCCTGAAAAGGCTTTAAGTTTCGCAATTAAAAAGTAGATGTGGCGACTGCGTCATGTACGGGAAAGGTGAATTAAAGTTTATTGGAATCGTTGAAAGTGCTAGTGAAGAAGAGGTTAGGGTGCGCGTTTTTCCAGAGTTTTGTAATGCACTGAAAGGGATTGACGATTTTTCTCACATAATAATTTTATACTGGATTCATTTACGAGATAATGAAAAAGAGAGAAGCGTATTACAGGTTGTTCCAAGAGGACGTACAAACGGTGTGAAAGTCGGGGTCTTCGCTTGTCGAAGTCCGTCTAGACCAAATCCGATAGGCTTATGCGTTGTAAAATTGATGAAAGTTGAAGACTGCAGGTTAACCGTGAAGGGATTAGACGCCTTTGAAGGCTCACCAATAATCGATGTCAAACCGTACATTCAAAGAAGAGACGCTGTTCCTAAAGCTTATACTCCAGAATGGATATCAAACTAACAGTTTGCAAAAATGAAGGGTGAAAAGAATGAAAAAAGTAAATTCGGTTAAAGTAACAACAATTGTAGATAATGACGTTTGGGAAAAAAGTTTATCCTCAACTTGGGGAATCTCGTTCTACGTTGAAACGTTCAAAGAAAACGAAAAGCACACGGTTTTGATGGATACAAGTGGCTCCTTCGAAACATTCCATAAAAACGCTTTAAAACTAGGCATAGACCTGACAGCAGTTGAAGCGGTATTCATCTCTCATTGGCATGGAGACCACATGGGAGCCTTAAGCCAGATCCTACCATTAATAAAGCGTTCAGTGCCAGTTTGCGTTCCATCAGCAAACTCCTCCGGAATAAGAGAGATAAAAAACGCGAACGGAAAACCAGTTGTATGCTCTGAACCAACAGAATTTATAGAAGGCTTAATGTCAACAGGTGAAATGCCAACGGGAATAAGTGAACACTCGCTTATAATCAACGTTAAAGACAAGGGCTTGGTTGTTTTGACTGGTTGCAGCCATCCAGGAATAATCAACATTCTAAAACGTGCAATGAAAGCTTCAGGCGTAAATAACGTATATGCAGTTATGGGAGGCTTCCACATTTCAGGCACAAACGTAGGCGTAAGAGTAGGCGAGTTCCTAAAAGAATTAAACGTTGAAATTGCTTCTCCATGCCACTGCACAAGTCAAGATGCAAGAGACGGAATAGCAAAAATTGTTGGAGAAAAATACGTCAAAATTGGCTCTGGAAAAATCATAACAATTGGTTAAAATTTCAAGCCTAAGCCTAATTAGCGTGCATCAGCAATAGTTTTTCAGAGAAGTAAGTGGCACGTATGGAATCTGCAATAGAAGTCAAAGACCTAACCAAAAGTTACGGCGAAATCACCGCAGTGGACCACATCAACTTTGAAGTTAAGAATGGCGAAATTTTCGGTTTTTTAGGACCGAACGGAGCCGGTAAAACCACGACAATCCGCATACTAACGGGAGTGATAAAGCCAAACAGCGGAACTGCAGCCATAATGGGCTATAGTATCCTTAAAGAGCCTTTGAAGGCAAAGCAGATCATAAGCGTTGTCCCTGAGATGGCTAATGCTTACATTGATCTCACAGCTTGGCAAAACCTCATGCTCATCGGCGAATTATACGGAGTTCCAAAAAGGAAGAGACAGGAAAGGGCTGGGCATCTGCTTGAGGAATTCCAGCTTTATAAAAGAAGAAACCATCTTGCAAGGGGCTTTTCGAAAGGAATGAAACAAAAACTGATTCTATGCATGGCTATGCTAACTGAGCCGCAAGTTCTCTTCCTCGATGAGCCTACTAGCGGCTTAGACGTGGAAAGTGCACGACTGATCAGAGATGTCATCCGACAATACAATAGGGACGGAACAACCATTTTTCTCTCAACCCACAACATGGAAGAAGCCAACAAGCTCTGCGACAGAACAGCCATAATAAACCATGGAAAAATCGCAGCCATAGACAGCCCTGAAAATCTCCGAATGAAAAGCAGTAGCTTAAAATCAGTTGAAGTAAGCTTCAACAAGTCCGTGCCAGTCAATGAACTATCTAAAATTCCCAATGTAGCACAAGCAAAGAAGATAGGTGACAAGATAAGGCTATACACAGATGAACCGCACATCGTTATAAACCGCCTAATAGATCATGCACATTCCAAAGGCTTAACAATTATCAGCCTCAACACACTTGCACCCACTCTGGAAGACGTATTCATCAAACTAATAAAAGAGCACAAAGTGGACTAAGTATGGTGGAAGACGTGTTCTTAGAACAACTGAAACGTGCATTTGCAATTGCCAAAAAAGACCTACGCATTTATTACAGGAGGGGGCCCGTGGTAATTTTCGGGCTGATCATGCCGTTTTTCCTTTTTCTAGCATTTTTCATCGGTCGAGAAATGCAGATAGAACAGTTATTTAAAGGATTGCTGGGGATGACCGTTTTCTTTTCCTGTATGTCAATCGGCCCAGCAATTGTTCCTTTTGAGGCAAGATCCAGAACTTTAGAAAGACTAGTATCTACACCCGTTTCGATTTGGGCAATTTTCATAGGCGATGTTACCGCCTCTTTTCTTTATGGCATTTTAATCTCTGTTGTTCCACTAGTAATAGGTCTAGTTCTAGGCGTAAACATAAGTCACTCATTAGTTCTTTGTTTAGGCGTTATTCTTGCAGCTTTTTGCTTTGCATCTTTCGGTGTTCTCTTGTCTGCCTATCCTCCGACAGACGTTCCCTCAACGGTTATGATGATATCAAACCTAGTCAAGTTTCCACTAGTCTTCATCAGCGGAATCTTCATGTCAATACATGGCTGGGGAAGAATTCTTGCATCCATTTCCCCATTGACATACTTCACAGATTTAGTGAATTACTGCACTCAAGGAAATAGCTATTACTCAGTGTTTGTGGATTTTGCAGCGTTAATAGGATTCACCTTGATATTTCTAATACTCGCCATCAAAATCCACGAAAAGACTCTACCCGAAAGACTATCGTAAAAGCTTAAGTTTTCTACTTGAATTTTCCAATCCTCATGGCGACAAACCCAGCATTCTTATAACAGCCCTTTCTTGGATTCTCAAAATGAAGTGATTCTTCGGTTGGAGCTTGAAAAATCGTAGAGCTTGTCTCCGCAATTCTAAGGTTCGTTTTCTGCAGCATCACTTCCAGCTCATTTAAAGAATAAAACCTTGCAACTTTATAGAAGACGTTACCAGCAGAGCCTTTCTTCATATAAAAACTCGCCCATGGGCTTTCTCCAAGTATTAAACCAAGAATTATACGTCCATCATCTCTCAGAACTCTTGAGGCTTCTTCCAAAACTTTAATCGGTTCATCAACAAAACAAAGAGTAACTATGATGAAGACTGCACCGAAGGATTTATTTGGAAATGGAAGTTTTTCACCCTTTCCCCTGATAACGGTTATTCCTCGTTTCTTTGCGAACCTCAGCACGCCAACAGAGTTATCTATTCCATATTTTATTTTTAATGCTTCAGCAAATCTTCCCGTGCCAACACCTATTTCGAGAAACGGTTGCCTCAAATTCTTACACAGCGATGCTATGCAAGCCTTTTCTAGGTTGGATGCTGATTTTCCAAAAGGTTTGTCATACCATATATCGTATCTTTCTGCGAAAACGTCAAACACATGCTCCACATTTGAGCTACTCTTTTGTCTGCTTCTTCCCTCAACCATAACGCAAACTCCATGAACAACATCCATGCATGCGCTGCACCTAATAAATGAACAATTAAAACTTAAGCACTCTTGCAGAAACAGTTAATGGCTCCCATATAGGTGTGAATGGCGGAGCATAAGCTAAATCGGCGAAGAATAAGTCTTTCGTTGTAAATCCAGCTTGTAAAGCTGCCGCCATGGTGTTTATTCTCATAGTAACCATCTCGTAACCAGCAACTTGTGCCCCGAGAAGCCTTTTCGTCTCCTTGTCTGCGACCACCTTCAAGAATATCTTTCTTGAACCAGGATAATAATGTATTTTTGTGTTCGCTTCAACAAATGCTGAAATTGCATCGAATCCTTCTTTCTTGACTTGTTTTTCGGTTAAACCTGTTCGACCTATCTCTAAATCGTAGAACTTTGTCATCTGCGTCCCGAGAACGCCCGGAAATTCCAGAATTCCGCCACATACATTTACGCCCGCGGTATATCCCATCTTGTTTCCTGCAGGTGCCAGTGGAATCCAAACTTTCTTCTTTGTGAGCATATGGGTCACTTCAGCACAATCTCCTGCCGCGTAAACGTTTTCAACACTCGTTTGCATTTGGCTATCTGTCCAGATCGCCTTAGTCTCACCTATACGGCATCCAAGCTGCTCGGCGAGTTCGACATTTGGTTTTACCCCTATTGCCACTATAACGATGTCGGCGTTGCACTCTCCCTTGTTTGTAATAACTCTCGTTACCTTGTCTTTTCCCTCTAAGGCAACAGTTTCCTCGCTCGGCCTGAAATTTATCTTTTCGTCCATCTCTTTTTTGATTATGTTTCCGATTTCTTTATCGAATTTTGGAAGGGGATGCTCGTGATGCCCTATAACCGTTACTTTCTTATTCAGTTTCGACAAGGCTTCTGCCATTTCAACGCTTATGTATCCTGCCCCTATAATTACGGCACTTTCAGCATTTTTAGTCGCACTCTTAATCTTATCTGCATCCGGAGGCAAGTCTGCCGTAAACACATTATCTAAATCGGAGCCATCCACTTGCAGTTTTTTGGGAGACGCTCCTACCGCTATCAAAAGCTTGTCCCATTCGTATTTCTTCTCGGTTCCATTCTCTCGAACTCTTAGATATCCGTCGCCAGCTTCTACTACTTCGGCATTCATATGCAGATCGATGCCTCTTTTTTTGACAAAAACGTCGGGACTGTAATACATTAAATCCATAGAACTTCCTGCAAGTCCTTCAACCACGTATGGAATCCCACACGGCGCATGGCTTACATACTCGGTCGCCTCAAAAACAGACACGGTCCAATCAGGCTTCAAACGTCTAACTCGGGATCCTGCACTCATTCCAGCGGCCCCACCGCCAATAATAGCAACTCTCATTTTTATCGCCTTTAAGCCAGATAGAAACAGCTTCTCAGATAATATTTTCGATTCTTGTTAGTTTCTCTATTTCCACTGGGCTTGCCCAAACGCGCGCAGTGGCTTTTTATAATAGCGCACTCTAAAACCTTATCTTTAAATCATTAAATGTGATAATCTTTTTGTCAAGTACACGAGGTGATTATTGTGAGTGGAAGAGGCTTTGGTAGAGGCAGAGGAGGACGGCGTCAAGGAGTTGGTGGACCATCTCACTGCATTTGTCCAAAATGCGGGTACAAGGCACCTCATACGAGAGGAACTCCGTGCCTCTCTACTAAGTGCCCTAAATGCGGAACGGCTATGATGCCATCATCTTAATTCCCTTGAGACAATGATGTACTATCCACTCCAAATATGTTGCTAGTGTAGAAATCTCTCCCGCAAACTCCTCTTTTTTCTGTTTTTGGGTAATATTAATCTTTTTGCTTGGCTCAAGCAAAAAGTGAAAGATACGGTCAGTAAAACCAGTGCTACGTAAAAAAAGAGAGCGTTTTTGTTTAAGCTTATTCATCTTTGAATTTTGCCAGATTCTCTTTGATGGAATCTGCGACTTTTGTGTTAGGCTTAACTGAAAGCTGGCTTATTTTATAGTGCTCAAGTAAACCTGAGGCACCCGGACCAAGCTCAGCAGCCATTACCAAATTCACTTTAAGGTCTGCTAACGTCTTTACCGCAACTGGTCCAGCACCATATTCATAAGAAGCCGCTGGATTATCAATCACTTGCACGTTCTTAACTTCGCCATCCTCAACATCCACTATAGTAAACGTTTTGGCTTTGCCAAAAACTTCAGAAACAACATCATCTAAACCTTCATGCGTCTTGGTTGGAACAGCTATTCTCAACTTCCCCATACTACTCAACTCTTAACTAACACTTAATTTAGAATTTAAAACTTTAATAAAGGATAAAGTTATGGCGAAAAGCTTTGTCATGGGAATCCTCCGTATCTTGGGGTAATTAGGCGGTTTTGGGAACTTTTTGGGTAACCTCTATTATCTGTTCGTAGTTGCCGTATTGATTTCAATGATAAACTCGATAGTTTCATGGTCCCGGCGGTTGCCCTTTTTCCTGCTCAAGCCTCGTCTTTAACTCTTTGATTCTCGCTTCGATTTCGTTCATTTCTTGTTCGAGGTCTGCTCTTTCTGCTTCTAACCCTTTCTTGTATTCTTCTATTGCTGCTAATTCCCCTTCTGGAGACTGCGGCGGTGCTGGCGGATACATTTGCGGTGGATATGCGTATTGCTGGGGTGCATAAGCGTATGGATATTGCGGCGGGTAACCCCACCGTCCTCTACCGTAGCCTCTACCAAAACCTCTACCGTAGCCTCTGCCCCATCCTCTGCCGAAACCTCTGCCATATCCAGGTATTGGATTCATGAGTCCAGGAACGGGATAACCTGCACAGTAGCCTGCTGCTCTTCCGGTTCTGGGTCCTAAACCCCAAGGTCCTGTTCTATCTCCTCTTGGCATTTTTCTGTTTCACCTCTATTTTTGTGTTTATGCACG
>Ga0209636_10005182_pt1 | contig 13320 bp, 10 predicted proteins | sample DeeMarSWOR152_54_FD_187464 | JGI IMG/M metagenome (GOLD analysis project Ga0209636, IMG submission 187464) | Marine sediment microbial communities from White Oak River estuary, North Carolina - WOR-1-52-54 (SPAdes) (version 2) | ecosystem: Environmental > Aquatic > Marine > Intertidal zone >...
TTTATTATTGCATTACTAATTTATAATTTCCGTTCGAAAACCGAACATGGGTGGCGGGTCCGCGGGGATTTGAACCCCGGATCTTCGGCTTAGAAGGCCGACGCGCTTTTTGGCTATGATTTATCCAAGCTGCGCCACGGACCCTTTGGCAGTAAAAAGAGGTTTACGGTGATATATTATTTTATTCTATGAAAATCGCTGGGCGATACGGTTTAGCAAGCTTTGCTCTTTGCTTCGGATCAAATCTTTGCGAATCATTTTCCTTGAATACGTGAATTTTTGCCTTGAACTCTTCGCTTAAGAAGATTTTTGCGTTTTCAATGATTTCATATTCAGCTACTGCTCCAATGTTCAGCTGCATTTTTCTTTTTTCTTCTGGCGTTTTCATGATTTCCTCAGTCATCTTCGGAACTATGCTGGCGACCTCTTTTGCATGTTCTCTCAGCTCGGGCTCCTTTAGTAGTTCTCTAATCAGTGTGCCCGTTTCTAACTTTCCTGTAGTAGCTTTTTCCAGCATCGTTAGATAGAGCTTCCATTTCCACGGAGTAGAGGTGTAATAGCATATTTTCGACGGCGTGGTTTTTGTTGCGCGTATGATGTTTTGGGTGTCTTCCATCACGCTTTTGATGAAGTTTTCGCTTTCCTCCACGCTTATATCCACTAGTTTTTCATCCGGTTTTGGCCATAAAGCAAGGGAGATAAAGCCATTTTCACCCAGCATGCTCCATATTTCCTCGCACATGTGTGGTGCGAAGGGCGCCAGCAGTCTTACCCAGATTTTTAGGGCTTCCTTCAGAATCTTTGTTTTTATTTCTCCTCTTCTGCGAAGGTACCAGCGGAAGTCGTTCCAAATTTCGAAGAAGGCTATTTCTGTGGCTGTTCTCGTTTTCATCTGTTCAAGGTTTTCAGTAACTTCTGTTATACGATGTTGCAGTGTGCTCATTAACCATCTTTCTGTATGCTCGTTTTCTCCGTCTCTTGCATTCGCGATTATGGTTTTTGCGAAGTTGTAGAACGATTCAAGCCTGTTTCTCATATCCTTAACGTTTTCGCTTCTCCAGTCTGGATCGTCCATGCCTTCTGCGCTTAACAGTAGTGCGCATCTTGTGGCATCTGCACCATACTCCTCAATGGGGTTTTTCATTGCAACGAAGTTTCCCTTTGATTTGTGCATTTGTCTTCCTTCAATCATCAGCATGCCGTTTACTCCAATTGCTTTAGGCCATTGTCTCTGTGGAAAAAGCGCAACGTGATGGAATATGAAAAATGTCAAGTGGTTCGGAACAAGTTCTTTGGCTGATACTCTTAGGTCAAGTGGATACCAGTATAAGAATTCTTTTCGCATTTCCTCCAGTATTTCAGTGTTTGTGCCTGACCTTGATGCAACTTTTTCTGGGCTTTCCTTTCCGTAGAAAATGTAGTTGAAAACTTCTTTTGTTAGCATCTCAGGCTTTATGTCATATTGTCTTATGTGTTTGTTTATGGTGTAGAATGCCATGTAGATTGTGGAGTCGCTCAAGGTTTCAATTATCCAGCCTGGACCCCACGGTAGCGGTGTTCCAAGCCCTGTTCTTCTTGCACATGCCCACTCTTTCAGCCAGTCAATCACCGTTAGGAACCATTGGGTTGCTGTTTGCGGATAAATTTTCATTTTGTTTAATGCTTCTTTCACTTTTTCCTTCCATTCTGGGTCTGAATATTTTAGGAACCATTGGTCTTGCAGAACTTTAACTATACATGGCGTTAGGCACCGGCAAATAACCGGCTGTGGTAAGTCATACATGGAGTCGGCAATTCCACGTTTCTTAAAATCTTCTATCAGAGTTTCTTTAACTTCCCGAACCGTTTTTCCAGCGTGTTCCATGCAGATTTCTTTTAAGACTCCGCTGTGGAACTCCTTTTTGTAAATGATTTTTGTTGCTTCTTCAGCCTTTGGGTCATGTTGGTCTTTCACGTCTAATTGTTCCACAATTTCGATAGCGGGGTATTCGCCGAAACCCTCGACTTTGATCATGGAAATTGGCTTTATGTTCTTCACAGTTTTTGGGTTTATGCCGAACTCGTGTAGGGTTTCTGGTTTTTGCTGTAGATCTTTTAATGCTAGCCAGTCGTAAGGTGCATGGGCGGGGACGCTGTAAACTACGCCTGTGGCTTGTGCTACATCAACGAACCATCCCGGCAAAATGAGCAGTTTTTCTTTTGTTACGGGATTTTCAAAGTTTTTTCCTACAAGTTCTCTGCCTTTCAGTTTCCGTTTTACTTCCACTTTTCTTGCTTGTTCTTTCAGTTTTTCAGCTGCCTTTTCGCTTATTATCCATTTTTCGCTGTCCACTTTTACTTCTACATAAGTTGCGTCTGGATGAATCCAGATGTTTGTTACTCCGTAGATTGTTTCCGGTCGGAACGTGGCTGATGGCAGATATGTTTTTTCATCCAATTTGAATTTTATAAGCGTATATTCTTCGGGTGTGACACCTTCTCCTTCTTGCCGGTCATGGTCTCCTGTTGGGCTTTTGCATTTTGGGCACCACACAACGGGATGGGTTCCCCTTGTGACGTAGCCTCTAGCTTTTAGGTTTTCATATTGCCATTCGATAAATTTCTGGAAGGTTGGCGTAACGGTGTTGAATTCCCTTCTCCAATCAACTGAGAAGCCTGCTCGTTGTACAGCAACTCTGCTTTCGTTTGTGTAGTATGTTGCCATATGGATTGGGTCAACAAATTTTTTGAGTTCTTCTTCTGGAACGCCGTCTGCTTCCCTTAAAATTCTTATGAACGCTTCGTCGCCCTTTGTGACTCGTTGGCTTGCTCCTATCAGCGGCTGTCCTGTCCAGTGCCACGCCCATGGAAACAGCACATTGTAGCCTTGCATTCGTTTAAATCGTGCGTGTGCGTCTACTCTTGAGGCTGTGAAGGCGTGACCCACATGGATTGGTCCGTTAATGTATGGATATGGAAAAGTGACAAAGAACTTTTTCTTATTTGGGTCTGGGTCTGCCTCGAAAATCTTTGCTTTTTCCCATGCTTTTCGCCATTTTTTTTCGTTTTTTCTTAAAAACTTCATGAAGGTTTCTGAACTGGTTTGAGGGCTATTAAATGTTTTGTTTTTATGGGTTGAGAACGTTATCCCTCAAATTTGACACCGTAAAATAATTATGCAGAACTTGCTTTAATTCTTTACTCCGATTTCTAACTGAAGCAAACTGAAAGAGATTCGAGAGGATGCCAAGTTGTTAATCAAAAACGCGCGTTGAATTAAACTGTTTGCTTTTGTTTAGACTTCTTCCTACTCCTTTCATGTTCCAGTTTTTCTTTTTTCAGATGCAGCTCGCTCTCTAAATATCTCTGATTGTACATTCTCTTGATCTTCAGGAATTTTTCCAAACCCTTTTCTGTTTCTTTCTCGTAGATGTTTATTTCTCCTTCGAAGAGATCTAGAATTGCACGGACCTCTCGGGCAGGATGCATCTCAGGATCCATCACTGCTAAAGTGGTGAAACCTTGCAACCCTAATTCCGGAATAACTCCACTCAACCATCTCCTAGAATGAACCGCGTGATGCTGGAGCAGAACATCTGAGATAATTTCAACGCAGGCCCTTCTTGGACCTTTCAGCGACTTGTCTAATCTGCGAAAAGCTAAGGCCAAAGCAATACTGATATCAGTCAGGTTCTCAACACCTTTCAGTTTTGACATGTTGGGCAGACTTTTGATCATCGAGTCTGCCTGAGGATTGCAAATGAGAAGGTAAAGGCTTGACTGAAATTCTTCCGCTAAAGCCCTTACGTCACTCACTCTTGTGGTAATGTAAAACGTGATTTGGCCCTCTTTTGCTCCTGCTTCAAGGAACCTTTTGATCAGCAAATCCTTTTCGTCGCATGAAGGCGAGGTTAATATGACTGCATAGTTTTCAGGTATCCCGCCAAACAACAGGCTGTCTAGGTCTCCATATCCAGTACTAATGTGACTTGGAAGAATAATCGCTGATACCTCAATCTCTATGGGTTTGGGCTCGTGGGACTTGTATTTCGCAGTTTCATCGAGATATATTATTCTTGGTTTCAGAATGAAAGTTCCTTTGGTTGCAGGCCTGAGGACAAGTCTGATTTCTTCTGTTTTGAGTGGTGCAAGCCTTTTTCCTTTCGTGTTGAGGTTGCAGTCTTCTACGCGGTAGACTCTGGGTTTCTTGATGACCTTGAAGCCCTCTGGGATGATCTCTTCTACCCTCATTAGCAGCGCTGGTCCTTTTCCGGCGTTTACAAGCTCGATTTCCAAGTTGATATCTTCTCCGATTTTGGCCTTCTGTACGCCAGCTGTCAAGTTTGCTTGGATGTCTGCATGTTCAAGTTTTTCTAAGCCTTTCGCGCGGGCGATTCGTGCTATGTCGGTAAGTGTGACGATGCCTACAAGCTTTTTGTTCTTTGCGACTGGCAATTTCTTAACTCTTCTTTCAAGCATTAAGAAAGTCGCTTCTTCCAAGCTTGCCTCTGGCTCCACAACTGTTAAGGACTTGGACATAACGTCTCTCACAAGTGTTTCATCTGGGTTCCGAGCCTCGGCTACAACTCTTTTCAGAACGTCGCGCTCGGTCAATATTCCAACAAAGCTTCCTTTCTCCATGACAATCAGACAGCCTATTTCATAGTTATTCATCCTTTGAACTGCCTCTCTCACGTTCAATTCAGCATCCGCAGTTACTACCGCTGTAACCATTACATCCTTAACCTTCAGCAAAACAGATCCCGAAAAATATTCAAAGGATTCAACTCTTAAAAGCCTTTACAACCATCCCACGATGACTAAGCTGCGCTCGCTGAGATAGGTTGTAAAGGAACTTGTTTACAGTTTCAACATATAATTAGCCATTGTAAGTTTCAAAAGAATGTATCCAATAATCTATGATTCACCACAATAGTCAAAGTGTTTCCGTCAAATCCAATACTCTGCCACTAAACCTGTGCACGCGTACTAGGGTTTTAGTTGCTTCTTCAGCACTTCCTCAGCTTTTTTGATGGCTTCTGACAGCTTTTCGATTTGAGTGCCGCCGCCTTGAGCAAAGTTGAGTTTTCCGCCGCCTCCGCCACCTATGATTGCTGAGGCTTCTCTAATTATTTCACTCGCATTTACGCCCTTTTCTAAGGCGGTTTTTCCAGCCATAACCATTATCCGCGCATTTTTCCCATCCGTTCCATAAAACATTGTAACGATTGCTTCGTCTTTTTTGATCATTTCGTTTGCTGTTTGAACCATGCGGTCAACGTCAATTGTCTCTTTAAAGTCACGGATCACAATTTTGATGCCTTCTATTTGTTTGATTTCTTCGCCTTCTGGTCTACCGCCTAGAACCGTGCTTTCTCGTTCTGCTATTTCCTTGATAAGCCTTCTTTTTTCTGCATTTGCTTCCTTTAATTCTTTAACAATTTTTTCTGCTGTCTTATCCAGTTTCTCAAGAGGTGCATTCAATATCTCTGAAAGTTTCCAGAGCCTTTCCTCGTTTTCTTGCACTGCCTTAAGAGCTGGAATTCCAACAGAATAAACAATCCTTTCTACACCGTCTTGAACTCTTTCTGAATGAATTATTTTGATGAATCCGATTTCACCTGTGTTTTTCAGGTGAGTCCCAGCACATGCTTCAACATCCCAGTCTCCAATCTTTACAACCAGTATCTCTTTTCCTGGAACCGCTCCGCCTTGGTAAAGTCTGAAGCCATAGAGTTTTTCCGCTTCGCTTCTTGGCATCCAAGAAGTTTCCACTGGTATATTTTGTAGAATTGCTTGGTTTGCCAATTTTTCTATTCTCTGTATTTCCTTCAATGTTAGCCTGCGATAATGAGAAATGTCTAGCCTAGAACGATCCACGCCTTTTTGTGTTCCGAACTGCCAAACATGTTGTCCTAGAACTCGTCTCGCAGCACCGTTAACTATGTGCGTTGCTGTGTGATTTTTCATGAGATCATATCGCTTATCCCAGTCAATCACTCCTTTAACGATGCTGCCCTCTTTTGGAGGTACGCCATTTACTTTGTGGACAATTACCTTGCCGACTTTTTGAACGTCAACAACTTCAACTTTACTTCCATCAAAAACTAAGTAACCAGTGTCTGCTGGTTGTCCTCCGCCTTCTGGATAGAAGTATGTTTTGTCAAGAAGAACATATTCGGTGTCTAACGCCTTAACAACTTTTGCCTCAAACTCTCTGACGTATTGGTCTTGATAGTACAGCGGTTCTGTTTCTGGAATGTTCGAAACTGCTGTTTCCAGTTTTTCTTCTGGTTTTGCTTCTTGCACTTTTTCGGGTGTTTGCATGTGTCTTTCTGCGATTAAAGAGTAGAAGTTTTCTGGAATCTCCGCTTTCAATTCTTCTTTTTCGGCGAATTGCTTAACAATTTCAGGTGGAAGTCCATGTGAATCATACAGTTCAGTCAATGTTTCCACGGGGATTTCTGGAATGTTCTTTGTTTTCAGTTCCCCAGCAATCCGTTTTACTAGTCCTCCGCCTCTTTTTATGGTTTCTTGAAACTTTTCTTCCTCAACTGAAAGGATTTCCATGATCTCGTTTCGCATTTCCTTAAGATGCGGATAATCCTTGGACCAGAAGTCGATTTGCATGTCCATAACATCGTAAAGCTTGTTTGGTATGTCCAACATCTTCAATAATCTATAAGCTCTGCGGAACATAAGTCTCGCCAAGTATCCTTCTTGAATGTTTGATGGAACAATGCCTTCAGAAAGCACGAAGCTTAAGCATTTGGTGTGATCTGTAACGGCGAAAACGTTTTCTATGGGACGCAAGAATCTGTCTAACTCGTTTACTTTCATTCCCACAATTTCCGCTATTCTCCTTCTAGCTTCAAGTCTACTCGCTGTCCTGTCCAAGCTTACTAAGCCGGAAACCTCCGCTACCTTCATCAGCAAATCGTTGTCAATTTCGCCTATCCCAGCCATCTCAAAAATCTTGTCAAGCAAACTTCCGTAAACTGCGTGAAAACAACTTGGCACACCTTGGGAAAGCCATGCATAACGGTCTATGCCATAACCAGTGTCAACCGTTCGTATGGGCAACTTGACGAATTCGTTGTTGACTACTTTGTATTGCATGAAAACTAGCGTGTCAACTTCTAAGCCTCGAACGATGCATTCAACGTCTGGACCGGCGTTTCCGCCGCCAACCCATACGTCTTCTTTGTAAATGACGTCTTCAGATTTCACTCCTAGCTCTTTTGTGATGAACTCATGATGGTATCTTACAGTCTGGTCTTTCCAGTAAACCTCCTTGTCCGGATAATTAAATGCGTGATGCCCACCCATCTCAAAAATTGTTAGGTGCCTGCCAAAAGTTGGACCTGTGTTGGCTATATCCACCAAGCGGATGCATGGTTGAACAATAACAAGAGGATTTGCTGGCGGTGGAGCAATTCCGTCGGTTACATATGGCTGAAAATCAATTATGCTCGCGTGTGTTAAGTAGATGTCGTCTCTCCATCTAGCCACTACCGGATAGGGCTTAATGCGGGTGTGTCCATGTTTTTCAAAAAAAGACAGAAAAGCCTCACGCATCTCACGCAAACTGTAACTTTTCCTTGTCGGCGGATTATTTATGAACGTGTAGAACGCGCAACCCTCAGATGTTGCTTCCTTGCAAGTTTCTTGGTCTGGATTTTGCGTCCAAAAGTATTCTCCGCATTTGGGACACAATTTCCTTACGTAACCTTCTTCTTTAAAGAATGGAATGCTGTATTCTTCTTCTGGAAACTTTTTCAATGCTCAGCCCTCGATAATGCTGAAATCTCGCATTTTTAAAAGGTTAACGAGCCGCACACATTTAAACTATTCACTATTCTCTTCGGATTCTTCTTCCAAGCTGCCAGCTATGCTCTTAGCTACGAAACCGTCGATGAAACAGTAGATGACGAACAAAACTATCGAGGTGGCTAAGCTTGGCACGATAAGGTTTACGATAAAGGATGGAATGCTCACTATGATTAAAAGAATAAATAAGATAAAACCGTGAAGTAAAACATTCTTCCAATCCGATTTTACCGACATACCCCATATTAAATCTGCCAGAAAAATGTTAATTCCGCCTATGATGAAAAAGAGCGCTATGAAACCTAGTATGAGGCCTATGAATAGCCCAAGAACTACCAGCACCACCAAAATGATAGCCCATATAAACGCCATGACTAGAAATATACCCGAAAATGAGATTCCATGTAAAAAGTATTTAAGCAGTAGAAACTTCCACGAAGGCTCTTCCATCACACTTCACGGTAATAATGTTCAACTATAGACATTTATAATTTGTGTTAACATACGCTTAACCCAATCTTACAAGGCAACTGAGTTTTAACCAGTAGGCTTCAATGTGCAACCAAAGACGCGCGCGTCAGTGGCTATCCCAGTTTAAAGCCGAGGAAGAAACCAGCCAAGAAGCTTCCCATGAAAGGTAAAAGGGATATTAAGCCGATAAGCCATGCTGCTGCTTGACCAGCAGAACCAAGTAAACTAGCTAGTGCATTCCAAAGCTCTCCATAGTTTATGCTTATTATCCCCCTTGTGCCCAAATAAAGAAGGAAAATTATGAACAAGCCTATCAAAACAACTACGAGCTTGCTTATTTTCTTAATTACGTATCCCACTATGAAGCCGCCTATTCCACCTACGCCTAGCTGGTAAACTACTGACGGTAAAACAGCACTCATTAAGCCTTTTCCTCTTCACATATGCTACCACAAGTTTGATTTAAATGTCTATTGCTCATAAATTTCAAGGCATATTGCAGAAAGGGAGGTGAAAAAGCACGGAATTACTTGAGATATACATACTAAACCTTACACTCACCCTAGGCATGTTCATTGTTTTAATCTTCCGAGCGTGGATTGAACTAAAAAACTATCGCATGATATGGAAGGAACTGGAATGGAGACAAACATATCAGGCTATTGGACGCATACTTAAAACTGAAAAGGGCATGTTTTCAAAGGTGGAAGGCGGAGACGAGCTGTATCAACTGCTTTGCGAAATCTTCAAAGTGCGTGAAGACTAAAACCTCAAAGGAACTCGAACATTTTATAGACTTCATAGAAAGAAAACTTCACTAACTCGTTGATATACTCCAATAACAATATAAGATTTCTCCGAAAATGATATTTTGAAAGAAAACTACATAAGATCAGGGATCTATAACAAATTAGATTATGGAGGCAACTAGTATGGATGTGATATTTGTGTTTCTTGCATTCATCTTAGGTGTGCTTGTGCAGAGAATCTATTTGGCTAGGTGGAAAGGATTTACAGAATTAGGTGCAAGCTGGAAATTCAGCGATAATAGACTTTACAGGTTGTTACACAGAACCTATTGCGAACTGTGTCCTAGACGAGTATATTGTGAAATATACAAGAAAGAAGTAGCAAAGTAACCTACAACACATGTTTAATCTGAAGAAGCCATTATTGCCAAGATTTAGGAAACGAGGATTATTGCTTTTGCTAAATAGTATGTTGTGTTCTGTACACTATGACTGCTAGCGTGCGCTTTTAAAAACATGATGCCAATCCTCAATTAACCCTTTAAATGTTGTGTGACTTTTCTCTAGTCCATAACGCCTAAACGGCTTAGTCAGATGCCTCTGAGACCTAGTCGAAGTCATGTAAAGACCCTTTCTTATTTCACGCTTCATTTTAGCCTCAATTTTGCCGAGATTAGCGTATCTTGAACCGCATCTTTCACATCTAAAACCCTTATTCCTTCCCATAGACTTAAGCCGCTTTCCACACTTTGGACAAAACGGATTTTGATAAACGATTTTTGGCGCAACCCTTAGAAGCCGAATTTTTTCAAGGTTTATAGTTAACGGATGATTCTGTGAAGGAGCACGAACACCACCGTAAACTTCTACAGAATCTCCTATAATCATTTTTCTTGCAGCCTTGCGGAGAACACCCGTCGGTTCATAGGCCGCGCAGTCAACCCGTGCGCTTTCATCTTTAATTGAGAAGATTACGTGTCTTCTCGAGATTATCTTCGGGTTCGTCGCCACGATTCCTTTGGCAACCACTGGGTTATACGGTTTTATTTGACTCAGTTGTTTAACTCGTTTTAGATGGGTGTCTGTTCCCTGATTAGTACGGAAAATAACCCATCTTTCCACAGGCTCAAGGGGCTTAACCATTTCAAATGCCTTCTTCACAATTTCTGGGGTTTCGCCTCTGATGCCTAAAAGTATAGGGTCTGGGCCTCTCGGTGTTATGATAACCCTCTCCTTTTCATGGTCAACGTTATTGAAGGTGTAGGGTGCTGTCACCTTATCCATCTCAACAACTGAAGATTCGTCAACTCTCCTTTTTAAGCCATAATTTTCCGGAACGCGATACGCAAGGATTTCAAAAGTGTAGTCACCCTGGAGGGTTTCGCCAACAGCTGCCAAGCCGCCGATGATTCCTCGGCATTTTTTAAAACCCACAGCCTCAGCCCTAAACCTGTTCAGAAGTTTCAAAGCGTCCTTAAGGTTCACAATTCCAGTAATTGCGTTTTTTGAGAAGGTTTTAACTTCCCTTGGAATTTTTGCCTTTTCAAAGAAGACCATGCCTGGATCTGTGCCTTCATACTTCAAGTCTGCATGTTCTTCTACCGTGCTTACGACGGTTTCTTTGATTTCCTCTTCATCACCTTCGCTATATTTTATTCTCAGGCATAGTGCTCCATTCCCCCTAGTTTTCCATGGCACATTTGGGTTCAGCCTAACCAAACTCGGGTAGTCAATGAATTCAGCTCCCAGTCTTTGCAGTTTTTCCACAAGAAGGGCAGCAACATATGTGGTACATCCCTTTCTCGGCGAATCAGTGTCATCTAGTCCGATATGCATTGTTTTTATAGTCATCTATGGTGGCACGTTCCTTACTGGATTAGAAGATTAAAGTGTGATGTTAAAAGGTTACTTGCAAAATAAAAAGAGGAAATGTGTGCTATTTCGTTCCTTCCACAACTATCATCGTTAATGTTGACCTGACCTTGTCAAGCCTTCGGATGCGCCAAGTTACGATTTCCTTAAGTTTATCCATCGTGTCTGCTTTAACTCTTGCAATTATGTCGTAGACTCCGTAAACGGCGAAGGCTTCATCAACTCCCTCAACTTTCTTCAATGTTCCTAGCACATCTGCTTCTGAACCTATCTCCGTATTTATCAGCACAAATGCTGTTGGCATTTAAATTCCTCGCTGTAATGTGTGCTCTCTCTGCATTAAAATATTTTACTGCATTACTTCTATTTTCCAAACATCAATTCGTAAAACAGGAGTTTACTTGCTCAGAACTTCATCTTTTTTAACTTTCTGTAACGTGGACGAAAATTAATTTTCACGAGGTAAATGTGTGAAATTGAAAAAGAAGTTAAGAGAAAAGTCCTTCAATGAACCTCAGCAATTGATATCCAAATAATATTGCAATGAAATATGTTGGCCACAAAATTATTGGCCAATTTCCAGTGCTGTAATGCCAAAGGTTAGTAGATGTAGCGAAGATTTCCATAAGCAATAGAGTAAGTAAACCACTCAAAGCCAAACAAAGCTGTTCTTTAGCTTCCTTTTTATTACCATAACTTTTTCTACTAATTGATATGATCAGCCATGATAATAAGAAAGCGAAGAATAAAACATACCAATTTTGATTGAACTGAAAGATTATATCCATACAAAAAAATATGTGTTTTAGTTATAAAAACATTCGTTCCCCCTGAGAATTCTCATGCTTGTCCATCACCCTTCCAGAAATAACATCAAAACCCGCAAAAAAGCTTATTTTAATATGTTACACGGAAAAAGAATTTTTTTAACCATAAAACCACAAAAAAGAGCTTAAAATGAGCTTATCAATGGTGAGTCAGTGAGAAAATAACAAGAAATAAGCCTTTTATTTTCAAGAACATAATACGAAGTGTTGCCACAGGTTGTGAACATGAAGGAGAACCTAACGCGAATAGCTGTAGTCGGCTCAGGAATAGCGGGGACGACATGTGCCAAGGCATTGCATACCCTTGGTTATGACGTTGAAATCTTTGAGATGACTCCTAAAGATAGCCCCACTAGACCAAGACAGATGGAAGGAAGCGTGCACTGCCTTGAAAACGTTCCAGAGTTGCAACCTAGTCGTAATATGAAAAAGCTTGAGATACATTCTCCAAATTTTGTAGTATCTCTTAAGGGGAATCTGGGTTTCTTCTACGAAATGGGTGGAGAAATCGGCATCGAGGCTAAAGCAAGAAAAGTCATTGAAAGGCTAATTCCTATTCACTATGGAACAATGGTGAAAAGCAAGAGGCAATTAGAGGACGAATTCGACGTAATTATCGCCGCCGATGGTTATCGTTCTAAAATTGCAGAAGAAGCTGGTCTTAGGTCGGGAATACCAAAGCAAGTTGGAGTAGGAGTCGGCTTGACAGTAAAGGGCGACTTCGACCCTGAATGGATGGCAATTTGGTTTGACAATTATCTTTCGTTTCACGGATATACTTACGTCATGCCTTTCTCAAAACGTGAGGCTTCATTGATTTCAGCATCCACTGGGAAAAGAGTGCATTTTAGAATATACCGTGAAAGACTAAAAGAACTTGCTGCATCAAGAGGGTGGAAAGTCCTCGATGAATGGGTGGACTTTGAGAGCTGGTATGATTTTTCATCCTATCATAGAGACAATTTATATGTTATTGGAAATGCTGGTTCCTTTACCGATCCCGCCCTTGGTTTTGGTCTGAAATGGGCAATAAAATCTGCCAAGTTATGTGCTAAAGCAATACACGAAAATCTCGATTATGACTCGTTGCTCGACAGAGAGCTGCTACCAGAGTTTAGTTCTTGGCAAGTGATGAGAAAAATATTTGAAAGTGCCAACAACAAGGATTACGATAAGTTCGTTAACATTTTCAATAGACCTTATGCAAAAAACTCAGTAGAATCTGGCGAATCAATCTGTTGTACGTGGAAGCCGGGAGAGATCGCCCAGAATATTAGAACGTTATTTAGATGTTTAGGTTGCTATGGGCTTCTGTTTTATGAATTTCTGATATTGACGTTACATCAATGTTGTGTGGGTTATCTCCAGAAAAAGTGTTGAAACTGCTGTTCGGATGATGAAAGAATTATTCAAGAAGAACTCAACTTAAACATGCAGACCCTCGTTTCTGTTTTTGGCTGTTCGTGAAAACTCACCGCTCACCCCGATCATTTCTCTTTCTTTTTGCTGTCGCTACCAGGCTTTTTAACCCTAAATATGTATGCACACCATAGATGCTTAGCCTCTCTACTATAAACCGAATGTTGCTATAT
>Ga0209636_10005183_pt1 | contig 13320 bp, 10 predicted proteins | sample DeeMarSWOR152_54_FD_187464 | JGI IMG/M metagenome (GOLD analysis project Ga0209636, IMG submission 187464) | Marine sediment microbial communities from White Oak River estuary, North Carolina - WOR-1-52-54 (SPAdes) (version 2) | ecosystem: Environmental > Aquatic > Marine > Intertidal zone >...
TGACTATGTGTTTGCCAGAGATTCTACCAGAAACCTGAACTATGAATTGACAATGAATCTGCTGTATGGTTTCTCCGTTGGGGCACAAGCGAGAAGGGATCTCAACATGAAGCACGATATTGAGAATAGCTATTGGATAGACTACCAATCACAGTGTTGGGGTTTCAGACTCATTTATGAGGATCTGGATGAAGACACGAGAGCGATGCTTTTCTTTAGCCTTCTGGGGATAGGCAAGGTAGCTACCTTTGAGGTGGAAGAAGAAAAGAAGGTGGATTAAGAGAAGACTACGCAGTTTTTTTGTTTTCAGGTCTTAAGAAGAATAAGACCAAGCCCCCGATGCCCATCAAGACAGAGAGAACCTGGCCCATGGTCATAAATGAAAAGACAAGGCCAAGCTGTGGGTCTGGTTCCCGGAGAAACTCAACGAAAAACCTAAAGATGCTATAGAGGAAAAGAAATAAACAGAAGAGCGTTCCTTTTCTAAAAGGGAAGTCCTTCATCCACCACATGACTGTGAAGAGGAGAATCCCTTCAAGGAAAAGCTCGTAGAGTTGAGATGGATGCCGCGGAAGATCTCTGCCTGATGGAAAGACCATGCCCCAGGGGAGAGCGGTTACCCTACCGTAGAGCTCGGCATTAAGAAAGTTACCAAGCCTTCCAAGGCCTAAGCCAACGGGAGCAGTCACGGCAATAAGATCGGCAAACTCAAAGAAACTGACCCGGTACCTTCTCACATACATGAGGCCAGAGACCATAACACCAATCAGCCCACCGTGAAAGGACATGCCCCCTTCCCAGAGAGCAAATAGTTTTAACGGGTGGATGAGGTAAAAGGGGAGATTGTAAAAGACAACGTAACCGAGACGGGCTCCTATGATAAGGCCAATTATCAGAGTGAAAAAGAGCTTGTTTACTATATCTATATCAAGCCCTTTTTTTCTTATTTGATACCTTACCAGAAGATAAGAGGCCATGAAACCAAGGACATACATGAGCCCATACCACCGGATCTGGAGGGGACCAAGTTTAACGAGTGTCGGATTTATGGATGGGTAGCTCAGCATTTGCCTTACGTTGTGTTTCAAGGTACCATAAGAGGCACGAGAAAAGAATCTGAAATTCCAAAAAAAAGCAGTAGGCCCATGGATATTAGAAAGGGAGATACCATAGAGTTGACAGTGGAAAGGGTTGTCTATGGTGGCAGGGGACTTGCCCATCTCAACAATATGGCAATTTTTGTGGATAAGGCTGTTCCAGGTGACAGGGTTATTGCAAGGGTGGTCAGGGTTAAGAAGAACTTTGCCGAATCAAGGGTCCTGGAGGTGACAGAGGCCTCACCATATAGAACCACTGCCCCCTGTCCTTACAGCGATTATTGCGGTGGCTGTAACTGGCAGTTCATTGAGTATGAAAAACAGTTGGCGTACAAGCAAACCTTTGTTGAGGATTCACTGAACCGTATTGGCAAGGCCACTGATTTTCAGATACACCACGTTCTACCCTCTCCCCAGATATTTGGGTATAGAAATAAGATGGAATTCTCCTTTTCAGACAAGAGATGGTTTCTACCTGAACAGAGAGATAAGAAAAGGGATGACAGAGATTTTGCTCTCGGTCTTCACATACCAGGCACGTTTGACAAGATCATAGATATTGAGGGGTGCCTTCTTCAGAAAGAAAAAGGCAATGAGATATTACGAGAGGTAAGGAGATACGCAAAGGATAGTGGAGTACCTGTCTATGGGCTTAGAAGCCATCAGGGATTTTGGCGCTACCTCATGATACGCCATTCCTTTGCCTTCAACGAGTGGATGGTGAATGTAGTAACGAGTGAGGAGGGGGATCCCCCTGTTCAGGGCTTAGCCTCAGTCCTTAAGGATGGATTCGAGGAAATCGCTTCTGTCGTAAACAATATCAATACCAGAAGAGGAGGGACAACAGTTGGCGAGCGGGAGAGAGTCCTGGCAGGTGAGAGGAATATCAGGGATAGAATAGGGGCGTTTACCTTTGAAATATCTGCAAATTCCTTTTTCCAGACCAATAGCCCTCTTTCCCACAGATTGTATCAGGCGGTAAGGGATTTTGCCTCTTTAACGGGGAAGGAGATCGTTGTTGATCTTTATTGTGGGATAGGGACGGTCTCTATCTATGTAGCTGGCCAGGCCTCAAGGATAATCGGCATGGATATATCCAACAGTGCCATAGCAAACGCAAGGAGGAATTGTGAGTTGAACGGGACGGATAACTGTGAATTTCTGTGTGGAGATGTGCGGATGTTGTTGCCTCAAATTACCATTCACGTAGATTTGTTAGTTGCTGATCCACCAAGAACAGGGATGCACAGGAAGGTGATAGAACAGATCCTTCGATTGCTGCCTGATAGAATCATTTACATTTCCTGCAACCCTGCCACACTGGCCAGGGATATCGCTCTTTTAAAGGAGCGGTATAGGGTAGAAGAGGTTCAGCCAATCGATCTATTTCCACATACCTATCACATAGAATCTATTTCGAGATTGGAGAGGATTTAATGGGAAAATAAAAACATTGACAATTATCGAGTCACCTATATAATTAAAGTCTTGTTCTGTCAGTGGTAGAAAAGGGGAGAAAATGCCGATCCAATCTCCCCAAGAATTTATTTTTTGAAAGAGGGAGGTGAGTTGTAACAGGGCTAAGAGCCCAGAAAAAGCGATCCGAGCGCTTAGCCAAATAGCATTAATTCTATGAAGGTAGTCGTATATAATAATCAGATAGAAAAGGCCATAAGGGATCTGAAGAGAAAGCTTTCAAAGGAGGGTTTCTACTCGGAGATAAAGGAAAGAAGGTTTTATGATAAGCCGAGCGTACAGAAGAAAAAGAAACAGGCAAAGGCTGCCAAAAGACTCCGAAAGAAGATGAGGAGATTTTAACCCACTTTCCTTATGAATTAGGGCAAAAATTATCTATCTTTGATCTGCCGTTAGTGGTACCGAAATAGTTTAAAAGGGAATCCCGTTAAAAGCGGGAACGGTCCCGCCGCTGTAACCCTGCCCTTTTCTCTATTGATAAGAAAGGGGAACCCTTTTAGCAGTTGTATGCCACTGTTCCAATAAGTCGGAATGGGAAGGTCGCTAAGAGGGCGGGGGAGTCAGAAGACCTGCCACTATGGTATTATTATGCCGCCAAAAGGCGGTTGTTTAAGGATCAAGGAAACAGGGTGCAGTCCTTAAATCCATCTGGATTTAAGGATTTTTTTTGAAGTCATGCTGGCCTCCGGCTCATAGAGCCTACCCGCCCGCCTCGCCTGAGGCGAAGACGATGGCGGGCAGACGCCTCGGAGAGCTCAAAGACAATCATGGCATAACCGCCATGACCTGAGGGAGATACCCAAAGGTGATAATGACCCAGACGAGATGGCATTTCCATATGAAGGTTTATCCGATACTGCTTTTGATGATTCTACTCTTTTCCTCGCCTCTGTTGTCACATGCAGCGGTCTTCCACGATTCCTTGGGCAGGCATGTAGTGGTATGCCCTCTCCCTATGAGGATCATTTCTTTAGCGCCCAGCATTACGGAGATGATCTATTTTCTCGGATTAGGTGATAGGCTTGTAGGTGTCACCAGGTTTAGCTATTTTCCCCAGGAGGCCAAGAACAAGCCAAAGGTGGGTGTCTATACAGACATAAATGTTGAAACGGTAATAACGCTCAATCCCGATCTTGTCATCGGTACGGCTGATGGAAACAAGAGAGGGGATGTCGAAATGCTGGAAGAAGCCGGTATCCCGGTCTATGTTGTCAATCCCCGAAGGATAAGTCAGGTCTTAGACACTATGGAGAGGCTAGGGGAGATATGTGGAGTACCTGATAGGGCACAAAGGCTGGTTGGTTATCTGAGAGAGAGGGTCGTCAGGGTCGTGAGGGCAGTAGAAAAGAAAGGAAGGCCGCGAGTCCTTTTGCTGATCAATGTGAGACCCCTCATGAGCGTAAATCGAAACACCATACACCATGACATAATCCAGCTGGCTGGCGGGTGGAATATGACCGGGGATCAGCCCATTACCTATCCAAAACTCAACATGGAGGAGGTAATAAGAAAAGGACCAGATGTGATAATCATCTCATCTATGGAAAGAGGAGGGGAGTTTGAGAGGGCCAGAAAGCAATGGTTTCAATGGCCCACGTTACCAGCTGTCAGGAAGGGGAATGTCTATCTCCTAGATTCTGACCTGATAGATAGGCCTGCCCCAAGAATAGTCAGAGGCTTGGAGGAGATGGCCAGATTAATACATCCAGAGATAGAATGGTATGAGAGGCAGTGAAGACCAGACCCGCCTGCCTCGCAAGCGAGAGCGTTGCGGGCAGGGAGACACGAGTGGGCAGGGGATAACTCCTTTTAAGGTAATAACTACAGGGCTTATCTTATCAGGGGTCCTGATTGGTATAGCCCTTATTGCTCTCAGCCTGGGTCCTGCCAAGATTTCTTTAAGGGAGGTTCTGACATGGGTCGCTGGCTATAAATCAGTTGATCAAACGGCATGGATGATTCTGTTTAAGATACGATTGCCGAGGATTTTGCTGGCTGGCCTGGTTGGCTTTGCACTCTCTATTGGCGGAGTCGTATTCCAGGCCCTGCTGAGGAACCCCCTGGCAGAGCCTTTTATACTTGGTGTCTCGAGTGGAGCCGCAGTAGGAGCCATTATAGGAATTGCCCTTGGTCTTGGGTTCGGCCTTGGTGTACCCCTTCTCTCCTTCATGGGTGCCTTGTTTACAATCTTGCTGGTGATGGGCATAAGCAGCCGTCATGGAGGGCTGGAATCATCAACCTTACTTCTGACCGGAGTAATTGTTAACGCCTTTTTTACCGCAATAATAATGTTTTTCATTACCACTACCAGTGATAGCAGGCTTCATTCCATGCTTTTCTGGCTGTATGGTGACCTTTCACAGAGCAGATACGCTCACCTGTCAATAGGCCTTCCCGTTATCCTCATCGTCTCAGGTATCCTGTATGTCTTTTCCCGTCATCTCAATCTTATCGTAGGAGGGGAGGAGTCTGCCCTTCAGATGGGCGTCGAGGTAGAATTGTTAAAGTGGATATCATTCCTCGGAATATCGTTAATCACTGGTATGGTTATATCTTTTTCCGGAATCATAGGCTTTGTTGGCCTGATCGTACCACACCTCATGAGGATGTTGCTTGGTCCTGATCACAGGCTCTTGATACCGGCTTCTGCCCTTGGAGGTGCTGTTTTCTTGATAGCTGCCGATACCTTGGCAAGGATAATACTATCGCCCAGTGAACTGCCGGTAGGAGTCATAACCGCCTTTCTAGGGGCCCCCTTCTTTATATATCTTCTAAAGCAGAGAGGTAGCCAATGGACTCAGGGCTGAGCCTTAGAGGTGTCTACTTCAGCTATGACGACCAATGGTGTCTTGAAGGGATAGATTTTGACCTTAAGAGGGGTGAGATTGTAGGGATGATAGGCCCGAACGGTTCAGGTAAGAGCACCTTGTTGAAGGTTATGGATGGCCTTCTCAAGATACAGAAAGGAGAGATCTTACTCCTGAATAAACCGATGTCCAGTTATAGAAGGGGTGATGTTGCCAGGCAGATAGCCATGGTACCCCAGGAGACAGCATTTCGATTTCCTTTTTCAGTCTTTGAGGTAGTGCTTATGGGTCGTTTCCCTCATTCGGGCCTCTTTCCGTTTGAGGGCAAAGAAGATCTGGAAATAGCCCGTCAATCTATGCGGCTCACCGGTACCCTTGATCTTGCGAGGCGCTCCATACATGAGTTGTCGGGAGGAGAGAAACAGCGGGTACTGATTGCCAGGGCATTGACCCAGAGGGCTCAAATAATCCTGCTGGATGAACCAACATCTTTCCTCGATATACGGCACAAGGTGGAGATATTTGAACTTATTTCATCTTTGGCCCAGACACAGGGACTGAGCGTAATCATTGTTTCCCACGATATCAGTCTGGCTGCGCAATACTGCCATAGGATGCTTCTTTTGAATCGAGGAAGTGTCTATAAGATAGGTGAACCTTCTGAGGTGATCACCGCTGATACGATAAGTACCGTATACCAATGTCCGGTGCTCGTTGACAAAAACCCGATTAGCAAAACTCCTCGTGTTACGGTTCTTTCAAGGAGAGGAGAGGATGAGATTTCTTGAGTGTCTCGGTAACGGTTAGGGTGACGAAGCCCGTGTCGGCAAGGGTAACGTTGAACGTAACCGGGAGACGATACGGGCCCTGTTAAATTCCCGCTTTTCAGAGCGGGACCCCTTACGGGGATTTAACAGAGCGGGTATCCCCGACGAGTCGGGACAGGCTCCACCGTGACCGATAAACGTTACCTCAATTGTAACGTATTCTAAAGAGGCGGGATTTCAGGTTAGAGGGCACGGAAACGTGTAAAGGTAAGAAGGAGATGGTATGATTGATGTATTTATTAGAGGTGGGCCCATCATGTATCCACTTCTGATCTGCTCAATACTGGCCCTGACCGTGATCATTGAGCGGGCAATATTCTGGATAGTTGAGGATCATAGAAGGGATCAGGCCCTCGTAGATAAGGTTCTCTCATTGGCCGAAGGAGGAGATTGGGCAGCCGTGAGGGCAAGAATCGGAAATTCAAGGGACTTCATTATAAGGATACTGGTAGCAGGTATCCTCCACAGGGAGTTTAGCATGTCAAAGGCGATGGAGACAGCCGCTTCGGATGAATTAGACAGGATGAGACAGCATCTTTCCATCCTTGACACCATGATCACCGTTTCCCCGCTGCTGGGCATTTTTGGGACGGTAATAGGGATTATTCTTTCCTTTGAAATCCTGGGAAGTGCGGGAATCGAGGAGCCACAGGCAGTAACGGCTGGTATTGCTCAGGCCCTCATAACAACCGCCTCCGGATTAGGAATAGCCATTCTTTCCCTGTTTCCCTTTAACTACTTCAATTCCAGGGTAGAGAAGGCAGCGGCTACCATAGAGAAGTACGCTACAAGCCTGGAAATAGTCTATGAGAGACTTAATCAATCAAACAATAACCCTGAACTCGAGGGCAAATCCCATGAAGGTTAATATTGGAGTGCAGAGGAGGGCCAGGATAGAGATTCTCCCCCTGATTGATATAGTCTTTCTTCTCCTGGTCTTCTTTATCTATGCAATGCTCTCTATGGCTGTTCACAGGGGGGTATCTGTCAGTTTACCCGCTTCTTCCTCCGCCAGGATAGAAAGAGAGTTGCTACTGTCCGTGACCATCGAGGATAGTGGTGAGATATTGCTGGACAAGAATCGGATACCTTTGAAAGATCTTGGTCGACTCTTAAAGCTCAGGGCAAAACAAGAAGATAGCCCGGGGGTCCTCCTTTTTGCCGATAAGAGGGTCTCCTGCCAGCTGCTGGTCAAGGTGTTGGACCAGATAAGGATAGCTGGCCTCAGTCGGATTTCATTGCAGACCGCGATGGAGAGCCAACCGTGAGTCGATCGCTTCTGCCTGCTTTCTTGCTAGCCCTGATCCTGCATGCAGTTTTGGCGTGGGTTGATTTTAGCTTGTTTAAGAGACCTATTCCTATCAGGGACCTACCAAAAACCCTGACCATTGATATAGTGGGACCACAACCAGCCAAAAAACCTTTGACAGTCAAGCGCCCGTCGATAATTGTTGAGAGGTCCACCTTGAAAGAGGAGAGAGAAAGAAATGTCAAACCAAAACCTCGAGTCAAGCCGAGGAGTAAGGTTAAGGAGAGAATTCAACCCCGCCTGCCACGGCGAGGCATTAGCGGGCAGGCGGAAAAATCAATAGCCAAAGAGAGACCACCAAAGACAGATGCAACCCTTGCCCAACTTTCACCGGTTGATCTTCCTGCCATCAAAAAAGAAGAGGTCCTTTCCCCTTCTCATACTCCCATTACCCATGCCCTGCCTATGTACCGGAAGAATGCCCCTCCCCAATATCCTTTGCTAGCAAGGAGGAGGGGGTATCAAGGAAAGGTGTTGCTTGAGGTTTTGGTAAAGAAGGATGGTAGGGCAGGATCTATCCGCTTGGCCCGATCAAGTGGCTACGAAGTTTTGGATAGGGCCGCCATAAAGGGGGTTAGAAATTGGCTCTTTCACCCTGCAAAGAGAGGGAATGAGTTAGTTGAGATGTGGGTAGAGATACCCATTCGGTTTCAACTCAAGTAGATCCAGCCCCTTTCCGGATATGTCTATGAGTGAATGAAATGGAAAAAGGAGCAAATGTTCCCTTTTCTGTCCATGGCAAGGAGGCCTTAGGCTCGCTGTGTCGCCTCCGCTCTACCTCTAAACAATTAACCTATTAACCAATAACGGATTTGGAAAGAGCCTCCTTCACACTCTATCTAATCACCCTGGTTTTAAGTCCTCTCCTTTTTGGGGCTGTCCACACCTATGCCTACACAATCATGTCCCTGGGGGTGTTTACCGGCAGCCTTTTACTGGTGAAGAAAAATACGAGAAAAGACATCAGAAGCGGTGTGTACCAGTTTTACTTCCCAAGAAACAGCCTTCATCTTGCATTTTTAATCCTTTTAGTCTTCCTCTTTTTTCAGGTTATTCCATTACCCGACTCTCTATTAAGGTTCTTATCGCCTGAGGCCACGGTGGTTGGACAGAAATCATTAGCCGCCTCAAGCGCTTCAATCTCAGAAGGCCCTATCAGGCATTGGTTTTCTCCCTCGCCTTACTATTACCCTGTGCGTATGTCCATCATCAGGTGGACTGTCTATGTGTTCTTTTTTCTTGGTTTAATCCAGGTGCTGAATTCTCAGAAGAGAATTGAGCTCACGATCTTCTTGATCTTGATAACAGGTTGCTTCGAGGCACTCTACGGTTTGGCAGAGGCCTATTCAGGCTCTGGGCATATCTGGTGGTTTAAGAAAATGGGTTATCCTCGGGATGTGACCGGAACCTATATTAACCGAAATCACTTTGCAGGATTGATGGAGATGTGCTTGCTGTTGGCCGCTGCCTATGCGGCCGCACTCTCAGGCAGAAAGAAAAAAACGAGGATCATCTCAGACCATAAGGCCGGCTTAAGGGTCAGGCTTTCACGATACTTATCAGGGGAGCAACGATTCAATAAAAGAACTTTAATGGTATTTGCCGGCGCAGTTATCGGTGTCGGACTTGTCTTTTCAGCCTCCAGAGGAGGTATTATCTCTGCTGCCGGCGGCCTGCTGTGTATGAGTCTGTTGTTTATGTTGCGGAGAAATCATCGCCGAAAGGGATTCATTGCCCTCTTTCTGTTTCTCATCACCTCGGTCTATGCCCTTCATATTGGCGTTGATTATCCTGTGGGGCGGTTTAAATACTTTGATATCGGCATTGAGGAAAGGGCCCGATTAACTCAAAAGACCATGGATCTTTTTGAAGATTATAAGATCACAGGTATAGGGGTGGGCAATTTCCAGCATGCCTTTCCCAAATATCAGGCTGCTGAAGACATAAAGGTGTTTATACGACATGCCCACGATGACTGGGCACAATTTCTGGCTGAAGCGGGAATCACAGGCTTTTTCCTCTTGTTGGCCGGGATGTTTTATCATGTTTATCGGAGCATAGGGTTGTGGAGAAAAAGGAATGATCCCTTTGCAATCTGCCTTGGGGCCGTCCCTTTGGCTGCCATGACAGCGATGGCGATCCACTCTTATTCCGATTTCAATCTTCATATCCCCGCCAACTGCCTGATGCTTGCGGCTATTATGGCTATTGGTCATAGCGCTCTCCATCTGGAGAGACATCGCGGGCGAGATAAAACCCTGTATCGTTACCATACCATGCCTCTAAAATATAGAGGAGTGCTGGCCCTGCTCTTGGTTGCGGGGTTTATTGTATGGAACGGGTTTTGGACCATCCGACATTTTATTGCTGAGGCCTACTGCAATACTGTCAGCAATTCTACCTTGAATAGAGACAAAAACCCGCCTCTGGAAGAGATTGAAAAGGCCATCGCGTGGGATAGGTGGAATGCGGAGTACTGGTATAAGCGTGCCCGTGAGGTGATGAGGGTTCGGGATGCGGAAGTAGGAAATCTGGAGGCAGACGACGAGGATCGACGCAACCATCAGATTGAGATCATCAGGTCCCTCCTGGAGGAGGCGGTAGGGTTGAATCCTTTCAAGGCAGAATATCACCTGCGGCTGGGGTGGGAATATGCCTATCTGTGGAAAGATCCGGATTACCATCGCAGGTGGCTCCCTGCCGCAGATATATCCATGGACAGGGCAGCCTACTTCGCCGGGGACAGTAATCCCTATCTACATGTAAACTTGGGCAATTATTGGATATATCGTTCAAAGACAATTTACACTGCCAAACCGGATTGGATAACCGCTTGGACCAAGGCCTGCTGGCATTACATGAAGGCCCAGAACCTGGAAAGAAACGAGCGATTGGTAGATGATATTGTGAGATATGTATGGAAGTACTATCCTGACAAGGAATTTGTCCGCAAGGTCTTGCTCATTGACAACCAGGCTGCCCCTCCTGCTAAGTAACTGATATTATCATAGGAAAAAAAATAAATCGCTGGAGTGAAAGGAAATCCTTGACATTAACTCACTCCTTTGAGATTCTTCGTCCGTTTCTAGCGCGATTTGACCCGTTTTGTAGAAACAAATTAGTCACTCATCCACCTTATATTCGCCAGGAAAGAAGCCAGTTAATGTGCCTTCTCATAGGCAACTCTATCCCTTTTCTTATCTTTTCATGAAAAGGAGGATACAATCATGAATCCTAGGTTCAGAATTCTACCTGTATTTTTGGCCTTATTTGTGGCGCTGCCTTTATCCGCTTCTCAGATCAATGCCGCAAAGCCAGTTGCTCAAGTATCCGGTTTTAAAGGTGAGGTCATTATCCAATCGGGTATGAAGATCTTCAGGCTTACCCAGTTGGGTCAGACCCTGACCGATGGTGATCTCATCCAGACCAAACACGGTGAGGCCCAGGTCATCTTTAATGATGGTGCTGTAATAAAAATGAGGCCTTTCACCAACACCACGATCCAGGAGAGGGAAGAGAAAAGCGGATTCTGGATTTTCAAAACCAAGAAAGCAGTCCGCAGGATTACCTGTTTTGTAGGTAAACTGTGGTTTAAGGCCGGTGTATCAAAAAGAAGAAATTACCTGCAGACACCGACAGCAGTGTGCGGGGTGCGGGGTTCGGACTTTGATTGGGGGTTTGATCCTGGGAAGTTAGAGACCTATTTAAATATATACGCCGGTGAGGCAGAAGTTGTCGGGAGGGTTATCAGGGGATTCTTTGAGGATCCCGGAATTGACGCTGCCACAAAAAGCAGGGTTTACCAGTCGTTAACTAAGGCCTATGAGATCACTGAGCAGGCAAGGGCTACTGAGAGAGCCGTTGATCTTGCCGAGGCCCGGGTGGAGGCACTTAAGGTGGTTAAGGAAGCCGCCGCTGAACTTCAGCAAAACCCGAATGACAATATAGCTGGAGAGGCTCAAGTGGCTGCCAATGTGGCCGATGCAACCATAGCAGCAGCCGAGGCCCAAGTCGCCCTTGAGCAGCTCATAGAGGCCGGAGCTTCAGATGCTGACATACAGAGCGCCCAGACTGCTGCTGATAGCGCACAGACGCAAGCCGACGCAGCCAACGAGGCTGCTGATGAGATCTATGTAGAGGGGGTACTAGACCCAGGAAGGCTAGATGAGGCAATAGAAGATACAGCAACGGCAGCTACGGCTGCCCAAACTGCTGCCGAGGAAGGCACAGATATTAGGGATGAGGTTGTACCAACAACTACAACTACGACAACAACGTCTACAACATCAACTACAACTACAACAACCACAGCAACTACAACGACGACTGCACCGACGACTACAACTACAACGACGACTACACCGACGACTACGACAACGACCACAACAATGGAAATGAGTCCTTCTCAATGATTAATTGTGGTGCGAAAACCTAATTCTAATAGGAAGGGAACTGAACGATGAAAAGGGGAATCCTCATCTCCCATTTAGTGTTAGGCGCTCTGGTACTTTTGTCGACCCATGCCATGGCCCAGGGGGGCAAGATCCATACAGGCAAACTGAAGATCATCCCAGGCATTACCGTCCAAGGTGTTTATGATGATAACATCTACCTGAGTGCCGAGCAGGAAGAAGAGGATTGGATTACCCATGTCATGCCTGCTCTAGGTCTCGACTATAGCCTTGAGGAAAGGGGGGGATTGTCCTTGGGGTATCATGGTGACCTTGCCTATTACGGGGAGAACGATCAAAACGATTGGCAGACCCACAGAGGTATGTTTGATTTCAACTATGAGGCCCCTGGCGGCCTATTTCTTGGTATCAGTGAGATTTATACCGATGCAGAAGACCCTTACGGTTCCGACGAGCAGTACAAATTGGGCGTACCAAAGACCAAACGCTGGAGCAGGGATCTAAGAGGCAAAATTGGCTACAACCTCGGTAACAGATCGAAGATCCTGGCCTTCTACAACTACTATAAACAGGACTATGATCTTGCAGCTGACTTCACCCAGGATTACGATGTCAACGAATTCGGTGTGGGATACCAGATGAGAGCGCTTCCGAAGACCTCGGGGTTTATCCGGTACCACTATGGTAAGCAAGATTATTTTTCCCAGGGCGATAACGTAACCGAGGCCACCGATGCTGATTCTGACTGGCGCCGGGTGAATGCAGGACTCACCTGGGATGCCGGGGCCAAACTGAGTGGAGAGCTAAACGTCGGTTATCAGTGGATAGATTATGAGAACACAACCGATCCCACCGGCAACCGATATGATGGTAAAGATACCTGGATTGCAGCAACCTCTATAACCTATGCGGCTACTGCTGCCAGATTGTTGACTCTAAACATAGGGAGGGCCGTGAGAACCACGGGTGCCGGTAGTAACGAATATTTTGAGGATACCTCTGTCGGGATAAACCTGCGGCAGATGCTCCCTCATAAAGTTTCCCTCATTGTCGGTGCCATGTACAGCAAGAATGACTATAATCTACCGAGGGAAGATGATAATTATAACGTCAATATAGGCCTTGACTACCAGATTCAGGATTGGCTGAGCGCAGGTGCGGGCTACAAGTATATGAAAAAAGACTCAAACTATGCGGAGAATGACTATACCGATAACCAGTTCATGATTTCATTGCGTGGAGTGTACTAGAAAGAGGACAAGTCAGGTTTTTATTTGGTCTGAAGAAATATTATGATAAACGTGACATCTTAGATTTTTTAGGAAAGTCGGGTCCTTGGCCCCCTTTTTTGCAACCACTTAAGATTTTTCTCTATTTCCCATCCACCACCCA
>Ga0209636_10005184_pt1 | contig 13319 bp, 12 predicted proteins | sample DeeMarSWOR152_54_FD_187464 | JGI IMG/M metagenome (GOLD analysis project Ga0209636, IMG submission 187464) | Marine sediment microbial communities from White Oak River estuary, North Carolina - WOR-1-52-54 (SPAdes) (version 2) | ecosystem: Environmental > Aquatic > Marine > Intertidal zone >...
GACTGGCAAGGAGAAGAGGTTCGTCATGCCGGACAAATGCCCGGTCTGCGGCTCCAAGGCGGAGAGACCGCCAGGGGAGGCGATTCACCGCTGCACAGGAATTGCCTGTCCTGCTCAGATCAAAGAGAACTTAGCCCATTTCGCCTGGAAGGGAGCCATGGACATAGATGGGGTGGGTTATAAGTTGTTAGAACAGATGGTGGACAAAAAAATCATCTCCGACCAGGCGGATTTGTACTTCCTTAAGAAGCAAGACATAATGAAGATGGATCGGATGGGAGATAAGCTGGCGGAGAATATTCTGGGTGCCATTGACAAGAGTAGAAATCCCAACCTCAACAATCTGATCTATGCGCTGGGCATAAGAAACGTGGGATACCATCTGGCTGGTGTCCTGGCGAAGAATTTCAAGTCCGTAGATAATCTGGCCAAGCAGTCCATAGAGGATCTAACCCAGGTGCACGAGATCGGCCCTATTGTGGGGGAGAGCATCTACAATTTCTTCCACAATCCCAAGAATCTGAAAGTGCTGGAGAAGCTGAAAAAAGGGGGAGTTAAATTCCCAACGGAGAAAACCACAATCAAACAGACTCCGCTTTCGGGCAAGACATTCGTTCTCACCGGAGGGTTGGAGTCTTTCGGTAGAGACGAGGCCGCAAAGATCATCGAGGAAATGGGGGGCAGGGTCACCTCGTCGGTGAGCAAGAAGACGGACTTTGTGGTGGTGGGAAAAGATCCGGGATCGAAGTATGACAAGGCTTTGGAGTTGAAGGTGAAAACGCTGGATGAGGAGGAGTTTAAAAAGTTGATAGGAAAATGAAACTTATTTCCTACTTAAAAGCAACTGGAATAGAAGAAGTCAAAATTTCGCTGATTGAATGCAACTAAACCAGACAAGTTAATGATATCAATTGCAGTTCGCTTTAGTGAACTGATTGAAGAAAATATAAACTGATTGGCTTTAGCTACATAAAAAGCCAGATGAACATGAAACTTTTTGGTAGTACTGTGCCCACCAGGTCCCCTGACCTGGCTGAAAGAAGAAGTTAGGTTATTTCGGGAAGTTGTTCCGAAGGATCAATTCTTCGAATTCTTTTGCAGCCTGACGGCGGTTATACGGTTCGTTATCGCTTGCACTCAAATTGGCCTTAGCAGCAATTTCGTATATCTACAAAACGTTATATAAAATTGCACTGCTCTCAAGGTGAGAAAAATTATGGAAGCAGATGTTAAAGAATGGTTAAAAGAGAAAGGAAAGGTATTTTTAAAGAATATCGGCATTAAAGAGGGTCAAGTTATATTGGATTATGGTTGTAATGTCGGCCATTATACAATTCCAACTGCAGAGGTAGTTGGAAAGGAGGGCAGGGTATATGCAGTGGATAAAGATATAGAATCATTGAATGAATTGATGCGGATAGCGAAGACAAAAGGTCTAAAAAATATAGTGCCAATACATGATCAATCAAAAGAGCTAAAAATTGATCTGAAGAATGAATCTGTTGATGCGGTTTTGCTTTATGATGTTCTGCATTACATGGATATCGCGGAAAGAAAAAAGATATACAACGAGTGCTACAGGGTTTTAAAGGCTGATGCTCTTCTTTCAGTTTATCCAAAGCACAATAAATTGGACGAACCTCTATGGAATTTATCAGACATGCAATTAGAAGATGTTATAAAAGAGGTAGAAAATGCAAAATTTTATTTTGAGGGGCGATTTTACAAAAAACTTATACACGATAATAACTGTAACACGGGTTACATTTTAAATTTCACAAAAAAGTGAAAAAAGAGGTGAAGTTATAATGGAAGTATATAAATGGAAGGAGAGGCTTGAGCAAGAACGTGAGGAAAAAGACAGATTTTTTGCAGCACATTGGCAATCCCCAATATCACTGGAGGAGAGAGCGAGATTTGAGGGGCTTGGGTATTATTCTCCAGACTCAAATTTTAGATTCGAACTTGAACTTCATGAACATAGTGATAAAAAAACAATACAAATTGAAGATACTAAAGGAAAAATGAGGCAGTTCCTGCGATGGGGTGAATTTCGATTCAATGTTGGGAATGAAGAGTGTACCCTTCAAGCCTATAAGAGCGACCCTGAAGAAGAGCGATTATTTATTCCTTTTCGAGATGCCACAAGTGGCAGAGAAACATATGGTGCAGGTCGTTATCTTGATCTTGATTTAGAAGATCGCATCCCAGATGGAAGATGGATCTTAGACTTTAACAATGCATATAACCCCTGGTGTGCATACAGCGAGAATTATGCCTGTCCTTTCGTGCCACCAGAGAATTGGCTTAAAGTTACTATGAAGGTGGGTGAGAAGGATTATCCGTTAAAAAGCAAGGAGTAGTAAATTGGGCAATTATTATCCTAAATCAAAAGTTGAAACTAAAGGATTTACTGCAAGATATTACGATACATTGATAGATATTATAACCCTTGGGAAATATTCTTCATTAATAGAAAAGGTTATTGAGTTGATGAAAATTAGACCTTCCGATAGGATACTTGATTTGGGAGCAGGCACTGGCAGAAATGCTTGTTTAATGATGAGGTATCTTTCAAAAGAAGGGGAATTAATTGGGGCTGATATATCTGAGGAGATGATTTCCCAGTTTAAGAAAAAATGTGCTAATTTTCCCAATGCTAAAATTATCCATGCAAGAGTTGACCAATCTTTACCTTTTAAAAAAGGGTTTGACAAAGTTTTTGCTTCTTTTGTGCTCCATGGATTTCCCCAGAATATAAGAGAAGTCATTATAAAGGGTGTTTTTGAAGTGCTAAAGGTTAATGGGAGTTTTTTTATTTTGGATTATAATGAATTTTCTTATAATAAGACGCCCTTTTACTTGAAGGTTCCTTTTAACCTTATAGAATGTCCTTATGCTTTCGATTTCATCGAGCGCGATTGGAAGAGGATCCTGGCAAATAACAATTTCTACAGCTTTAAAGAGTTTCTTTTCTTCAAGAATTATGTGAGATTACTGAAAGCAAAAAAAATGGGCGATGATAAAGAAAATCGCATAAGAGTTGCCATCCCAACCAATGATGGAATAAACATCTTTCAAGGGATGTTGGGCAGAGCAAATAAAATGTTTATTTATGAAATTAAAAATGGAATGCAATTTCGATTAATTGAAAAGAGAGATAATTCGTTTGCAAACACTATGCAACATTTAAAGACCTTAGATGTATATGAGTTGCTTCGTGATTGCGCGATAATCATATCCGGGAATATCGGTAGAAAAGGAATAAAAAGGCTTCAAGAAAGAGGAATGGAACTTCTTTTCAAAAAGGGGGATATACAAAAAGCGCTAACCGAAGTAATTAAAGAAGGAGGATCGCAGAAAAATAAAGACGGACGATAAATTATCCTGCTGCCCGTTGGTGTTCCCCAAACGTGCACGTCCGTGCATGGCTGGCAAACTTCACCAAGGGGAAATTAACGGGGGGTGAAGAACACCCGTTTAGAGCTAGGCCCAATCGAAGATGAGGAGTAAAGACCTCCCCCCTGTTTCCCCCTCTCTATGAAATAGAGAGAGGGACCGGGGGAAGAGGTAAAAAGAGTCACTTTTAGATGACCAATCAGGAAATAGCCGACATACTGGTTCACATCTCTGAGATCTTAGACATCCAGGGAGAAAATCCTTTTAAGATCAGAGCATACATCAAAGCGGCTCAGACCACAGAAGGACTTACCTATCAGCTTTCCTCTCTGGAGGATAAGAGCAAGATAGAAGGGCTTCCCGGAATTGGGGAGGGAATCGCCAAGAAGATCAGGGAGCTTTTGGAGACGGGAAATCTGAAATACTATGAGGATTTGAGAAAATCTGAATATGCTCCCCTGACTGAATTTTTGAAAATTCCGGGCATGGGTCCAAAGCACGCCAAGCTGGTACACGATCAGTTGGGCATAAAGACAACAGAGCAATTAAAGAAGGCGGCAGAAAAAGGACGCTTGAGAGAGCTTCCTGGCTTGGGCGAGAAGGTGGAACAAAATATCATTCAGGGAATCCAGCAGGTACAAAAATACAAGGAGAGACTTCCTCTGGCTTTCATCTATCCCCGGGCACAAGGTATTTTGGAGGAACTCAAAAAAATCAAAGAGATAAAACGGATCACCCTGGCTGGCTCTTTGAGACGGATGAGAGAGACCATAGCCGATGCAGATATTCTGGTCGCCTCTGATAAACCCAAGCCGGTGATGGACGCATTTGTCAATCTTCCCCAGACCGCAAAGGTGGTGGCAAAGGGTAACACCAAATCCAGCATCGTGACCAAAGATGGGTTTCAGGTCGATCTGAGGGTGGTCAAGCCGGAAAGCTTTGGCGCCGCACAGCACTACTTTACCGGCTCCAAGGCTCACAACATAAGGGTTAGATCACTTGGAGTTGATAAGGGTCTGAAGGTAAACGAATACGGTGTGTTCAAAGGAGACAAAAGCGTCGCCGGCAAGACGGAGGAAGGGGTTTTCAAGGCCGTAGGACTTCCTTTCATTCCCCCTGAATTAAGAGAAGACCAGGGAGAGATAGAAGCCGGGTTAAAAAATAGTCTCCCACATGTTATTGAACTGAAGGATATAAAAGGTGATCTACATGTCCACAGTGAGTGGACTGATGGAAATAACTCTATTGAAGAGATGGCAAAGGCGGCACAAGAAAGGGGCCATCAATATATCGCCATCTGCGATCATTCTCCCACCGTGGGGATCACCAATGGACTAACTCCCCAGAGGCTAAAAAAACAGATGGAGGAGATTGACCGGCTAAATAAAAAGATGATGCAGGGAAAGGGTGGGAGGAATTTCAAAATACTGAAGGGAATTGAGGTGGACATAAAATCTAACGGTCAGCTCGATCTCGATGATGAGATATTAGAGAAGCTGGATGTAGTGGTGGCAGCGGTTCATACTAAGTTTAGTCAAGCCAGAGATGAAATGACCAGGAGGATTGCAAAAGCTATCGAAAATCCAAACGTGGACATAATAGCCCATCCCTCCGGGAGGCTTATTGGCAAACGGGAGCCGTATCAGGTGGACATGGACAGAGTCATGGACGTTTGCAAAGCTTGTAAAAAAGCTCTGGAACTCAATGCCTATCCGGAAAGACTGGATCTGTCTGATCTTAACTGTCGCAAGGCAAAGGAGAAAGGAGTCAAAATAGCCATCTCCACTGATGCTCACCGGGAGGGTCATCTGGATTGGATCAGCTTTGGCATAGCCACCGCAAAAAGAGGCTGGATTGAGCCAGAGGATGTAATTAACACTTTGCCCTTGCCTAAACTCCTGAAATGGCTGAAACATTGAGATCATTCCCAAATCAGTTAAAGCAGACAGATGCTTTGAACTTTAAAGTCTAAACCTTAAACCTCAACACCTTTATGACACAATACAGACAGTACCTTCCTTTACAGAATTTTGCCCTTCCCTTTATAGCAGTGGCAGCGGTTACGGCTTTCTTGTATTTCGCCAGCCCCATTGTCATCCCGCTTATAATTGCCGTTTCGCTTGCCTATATTCTAAGCCCAGCCGTCTCTCTTCTGAAGACACTCAAAATTCCTCATGCTTTGGCGGTCATTTTGGTTTTGATAGTAAGTTTTTTCATTATAGGAGTCATAGCGTATCTCCTCTTTGTTCAGGCAAACAGCTTGATTGAAGATCTTCCCTTATATTGGAATGCCATCGTGGAGTTTTCGGCCAAACTTCTGAACAAATACCAGGAGTTTTTCCCACAGGCAAAAGACTTGGATCTCAGAAGTTTTCAACTTCAGGATTTTTCGGGCGTGACCAAGTATCTGTTCCGGGGAATAAGCTCTACTATATCTTTTCTGTTTAGCCTTTTTCTGGTCCTGTTTTTAACCTTTTTCATTCTTAATGATCAAAACATGTTGAAGAACAAGGTGATTCGAGCGTTTGGCGAATCCAGAGAAAAAACCGGGACAGAGATTTTAGAAAAGATAAATCGACAGATTCGAGGTTTCATTCTGGTCAAGTTTGGTACCTCCTTTGCGCTTGCGGTAATCTTCACCCTGGGACTTCTAATTATAGGTGTTAACTACGCTTACATCTGGGGACCCTTAGCCGGAGTATTGAATTTAATCCCCTATGTGGGACCCATAATTGGCGCCATCCCTCCCTTGATAGTGGCGGGGGTGCAGTTCAAGGCGCTGATGCCGGTCATCTGGGTGCTCATTCTGTTTTTGGTTTTTCAAAATCTGGAGGGGAATATAATTACTCCCAAGTTGATGGGAGACAAACTGAATTTGAGTCCTTTGGCGGTCTTGGTTTCGGTGATGTTCTGGACCTGGTTGTGGGGTGCTATTGGCATAATCTTAGCCATCCCCATCACTGCATCTGTCAAGGTGATCTGCGACCATGTGGAAGCTCTTCAGCCTATCGGAATCCTTCTGGGAGGGAAAGGCGACAGAGAACCTTGAAATCTGTGGAGGCGAACCTTTAGGTTCGCCCGGGAAAAGGGTGGAGCCAAAGCTCCACCCCTACACTATTACATTATCAATAAAGAACTCGTCTTCTAACAAAATAATTGGCAAATATGATCAAAAGCATAGTCTTTGACGTCGGTGGGGTGTTGATGGCCGACGTGCCTTTAAGAAAGATAGCAGAAGAGTTGTCCCTCAGATTTTCCATGTGTGATGAGGAGCTACACTCATATCTTTATCCGACCGAGCATTGGACGCTTTTGACTCTGGGCAAGATATCAGAGGATGAGTATTGGGATCATTTCCTGAAAGCCTCACAGGTGGATCTGGACAAGGGTGAACTAAAAGAGAAGGTTCGAATGGCGCTTCGTCCGATTGCTGATAACGTGGAACTGATTCCACAACTGAAGGATAAATATGAATTGGCCATTCTTTCCAATCATGCCAAAGAGTGGTCTCAGTTTATGATAAAGGAATTCGACTTCTTCAGACATTTCCACCATATTATATTCTCCTGTGATGTCGGGCTGAGGAAGCCAGATCCCCAGATTTACAAATTAGCAATGACAAAGCTCGGATGTGAAGCCGAAGAATGCTTGTTTATAGATGATAAGCAAAGAAACACCGATGGTGCCCAAAAAGTTGGAATGAAAACCATTGTGTTAGAAAATGCTTCCAGGCTGCGTGAGGAACTTTTTAATTTTGGCGTTGTGCTGGGGGGGATAAGCCATGTGAAAAAACAGAAGTGATGAGAACATGTCAATCCTATCCTTTTTAGCCAAACTCACCTCTTCCCCCTTCTATTCTGTCTTGCGAAGAAAGGTCCTCTTCTTTTCAACCTGGATGAGGGAGACTTTTCTGCACACTTTCTATAAGGACAACTGTTCTCTGATGGCGGCTGCCATATCCTTTTATGCTATCCTCTCTGTGATACCCATCTTTTTAGTCTTCATCTCGGTTTCAGGATTCATTCTGCACTCATCCACCCAGGCTTTTGAGGCGGTTACCAATATATTGTTGAAAACGTTTCCCACTTCGACTTTAGCGGTTTTTAACATCTTGTCTGATCTTATTCAGAGAAAAACAGTCTTTGGAATAATCGGTCTGGCGGGCCTGATTTGGGCGGCTTCGCGAATATTCTCTGTGGTGGAGGGTTCTATGAACGTGGTCTGGAAAGTGCGTAAAGGAAGGGGCTACTGGCACAGTAAGTTCATCTCTTTGCTTCTGGTGCCGATTTCGGTCTTGATCATGTTATCATCTCTTGCATTTACCGCTTTCTATACCGTTGCAAAGGATTTAAACATTCCCTTAATCGGGCTAAAGGTGAGCGAGGCGGCTTTGACGAGCAAGCTATTTGCGATTCTTTTGCCGCTGGTTTTGGGCTTTATCATGTTCTTTTTGATTTACAAGATCATCCCTTACCGGAAAATCGACACCAAAGCGGCTTTGATTGGAGCCATCTGCGCCAGTAGCTTGTGGGAGGCGGCTAAGTTTCTGTTTGATATCTATATCAAAAACTACGCCAATTTCCAGAAAATCTATGGATCATTTGGCACCCTGGTGGTGATGTTCTTCTGGATTTATTACTCCTCTTTCATAGTTCTGATCGGTGCGGAGATCGGCTCCAATTACGAGGAGACGAAGAAAAACATATCCTACGGATAGAGGCGAGATTTCCCCCACTGGAATAAGCTTGACACAAAATCTTGGTGGTGATGGAGGAGCCATCCAAGACGCCAACTATACGTTAACGGATTCACCGTGAACGAGCCAGCCGCCCGTTGCCAAGCGGAGCAACCATACGTGTAGTTGCTCGATTTATTGAAAATCTTATGATGCATCGGCATTAGGAAATTCCGATGCGCAGAATTTAAATGCTCCGGCAATTCCTATTGTCAAAGCATCAGAGCATCAAGAGGGAGAAGAGTTACATAGCCGTTGGAAAAGCTAGGCAGGATTAAACGCCAAAAAAACAAAGGGGTTTAGGTCTTTCGGGAGATCAATATCATCCGAGGTGAGTCTAAACTATACTCTCTGAAATCGAAATCACCATAAACTGATTCTAAGACGAATCCGGCTTTTTTAAGCAAATTCAATATCTCGGCGAACGAATACAGTCTCAGTGAGAAGGAATATTCTGTTTTTTTCCCGTTCCCAAAAAGAAGCGTGCGGGTGCTCTCCAGGCGGCTGGTGAACAGATCAAAAAAGTTATCCTCCAGCATGGTGAAATCCTTTTCTGGACGCCATCTCCTTCTTGCGAAATTCCGAATCAATTGTTCCCGGTTTATAAGGTCCAGAAGGAAAAGTCCTCCCCCTTTTAAAGCTTTGCACACACCTTTGAACACTTTCAAATCATCCGTTTCCTTATTGAAAAAACCGAAGGAGGTGAACATGTTCACAACCGCATCGAATCGGTCCACAAAGGGGAGCTTTCTCATATCACCTCTTTTGAATTCTATCTTCAAACCCAAAGTGGCCGAATCCTTTTTTGCCTTCTGGAGGAAGAAATCGGAAAGATCGTAACCGGTGACTTTAAAACCCCTCTGTGCCAGCTCAATGGAATGCCTACCGTAACCGCAGCACAAATCCAAAATCTTGGCTTTGGGCTTAAGGTCCATCATCCTGAGGATGGACTCCACCTCTTTAGAGGTTCTTTTCTCTACCTCTTCGTAAACTTTCAGATAATGTTCATCAAAGAATTTCTGCCACCAATACATGCGCTTCGCTAAGTCAAAAGTTTAGAATGTAAAGTGCAAAATCAAAGCTGACCCTTCCATGATCGATTTTGAATTTTTCACTGCAATTTTGAATTCCGCTTTTTTAATTTTGAACTTGCATCCCCGGCGAGTTTTTGTGCTTTCTCAACAATGTAGCCTATGATTTTATAAATTAGCTTTGCCGCCAGAAAATCTGGTGCCACAAGACCGGGTATGGGGCAAAGCTCCACCACATCGAAGCCCACTAAATGTTTTTCATAAGCCAGCTCTTTGAGAAAATCCAAGGTCTCATACCAGAGGAGCCCTCCCGGCTCCGGAGTTCCCACCGCAGGCATGATGGAGGGATCAAACATATCCAAATCGAAAGTCAAATAAACATCTGAGCCGAGTTTGTCCAGGACCTTTTCTTTCCATCGGTCACAGTTCCTCATATCTTGAGCAAAGAAAATGTCGGTTTTGTTTTGTTGTATAAATTCGTTTTCCTCTTCACTTAAATTTCTTATCCCCACCCCGACAAAATGTGATAGCTCTCCAATCCTTCGCATCACACAAGCGTGGCTGAATCTGTTTTCCTGATAGTTGTCTCTTAGGTCCGCATGTGCATCCATCTGCAAAACCGAAAGATTTGGATATTTCTCCTTGAATGCCTTGACCGCACCTATGCTTATGGTGTGTTCTCCGCCAACCATCACCACCTTTTTCCCCTTGTTTATCAATCCCTTGGTTGCCTGATATACTTTCTCGAGCATTCCTTGTTGACCCGAGGCAGGCATCTCCATATAATCTAAGGTGCAGATGCCGGCCTTACAAGCTTCGAATTTAAGTTCTTCATCGAAGGTCTCCACCTCCTGGGAGGCGGCGATGATTGCTTGGGGAGCGTGTTTGGTTCCTACCTGATAGGTGGTGGTCTGTTCATAGGGAACCGGAAGGATCACAAATTCCGATTTATCAAAGTCGGAAAACTCAGAGGGAAGCCCAAGAAAGTTATAGGAACGAAAAGTAAATTGAGCCAAATCTCTTATGGAAAAGTTTGAAATCCTTTATTCAGGCACAAAAATGGCAGCAGCCACCACTGAGGTCCAGAGTCCGTCTTTATCTCCTTCCGCAGATTGGGTGGCGCTGGTGGTTCGCACTATCTCGCCGGATATCTTCCATATCTCTTTTCTCTCGTCCCAGTTTTTGTCCACGTCGAAGTCTATCCCTAAGGTGGTGGCAAGCATGGTGGCGGCCAAATCCTCTGCATAGTCTCCTGCTTTTTTGAATGTCTGCCCAAACGCTTTATGTTCAGCTAAATAGCCATACTGGGTAATATCGTTGGGAATGGCTATTCCCACTGAAGCAGAGACCAAACGGTTCGGTTCGTTGGTAGAGTTGGAACTCATCACCGTGAATACCACCTGTCCATCCTTCAGGCGCCTAAGTCCTGCATTTCTGGGCACCAGTCTACATCCGGGAGGAAAGATGCTAGATACCCGGGCCAAGTTGAAATTGGCGATCCTTGCATCTCTTAATGCCAGCTCAAAGCTGGAGAGTTGCTCTTTATGTTTGCCCACCCCTTTCGTCAAGAAAACCATTCGGGGAACAATAATCATCTCTTTCCTCCTTTCCTGAAAAGGATGATTAAGTTCGTTTTAAGTTTGAAAAAAATAAATAATTCAAAATTAAAAAGCAATAATTAAAATGAAAAAAATTCGCCTGCCCTGAAAAAGCATGGGGGAAGGTGTAACAAAATTCGTCGTTGGGGTGAAAAATTTGTTTTTGCTCTTCTACTCTAACGATCTGTCGGCAGGATCGATGAGATGAACAAGCTAAAAGGGGTATTGGAAAGGTGTTTTGGAAGGCCGAGAATTGGAATATGAACCCTTTACTGGTCGCTGGTGTTCTGAATCAACAGATACCGAAAACCTCAGCTATGCCTTACATTTTGCAGGGTGGTGGTCCGTTTTTGTAAAGGTAACTTATCAGATGCAAAACGTCGCCCAGGTCCACTTTCTCGTCTCGGTTACAATCTCCCGCTTCTATGGGCAATGGTACGGATGCACCCTTGTAAAGGTAGTTAATCAGGTGCAGCACATCTCCCAGATCAAGCAGTTGGTCACGGTTGGCATCGCCGCAGATATAGATGCACACAGTTACGGTCTGGGTATCGGCATGAAACAGATCCTCAACAATAACAGTAAAGTTTTCTAACAATGCAGTATCTGGTACCTCTCCCCAAAGGGTATCGTTTTCCACCACACACCAGGAGGGAATATCAAGATAGGTGATCTCATGAACCGAATCGTCCGGATCGAAAATTTCTGGACAGTAACACAAGCTCTCAAAGGTAGCACACACAAAGGAATCAGGTGATACGATCTGTGGTGAAGCATTCTCTCCAGTTATGTGAAAAACATGTGCGCCCGGAGCCCCAATAGAAGGATGAGTCACTACTCTTCCGGAGTTGTCCCCTGCCTTTACATAATATGATATCTCGGTGCCCGGTGGCTGAGCCGGGATGTAAGCATAAAAGGAGTCAGCCCTGGAGGTGGCTTGGAGGTGGATTGTATCGAACGGGGAAGAGTTGATACCATAATAAACCAGAAGAGACTCAGGAATCAATCCTGCACCGCTATGATCTTCGATCTCTACTGAGACTAAATAATCTTCGTCATAGATTTCCGTATCAAAAAGAGGGATATGGTCGACGAAAAGCATATACCGGTCGGTCACTCCCATTATCCGGCAGTGGATGGCGTCATTATCCAACCAGGAGCCGTAAAATCCCAACACCTCATAGCCGGGCATGGCTTCCTCATACACCCTGATGGCCACGGTATCCCAGGGATCATTAAAGATGGGGACAAATACCTTATTATTCAAGATAAGCGAATTGGTGTAGGCTGTCCCATAGGGACAGTAGACCCGCACAATGGTATAAGATCTTCCCCAGGCACTCATCTGAGTTCCTAAATAATCTGCCCGCTGGTTGAGAAGATGATAACTGGGATGTCCGGGAGAGACATCCTTTATTAAGATCGTGGTGGGGTCCAAGAACTTTGCCCAGCAATCGATGTGATGAATACCTCCGGATTCAATATAGTCTAAGACAGTATAATGGTTCCCCAGATAGGCTTTCATGATGGAGTCTATCTCCTTTGGGGTCTTGTCGGGATTTTCGTCATAAACCAGCCGGGTGGACATGGAGACTCCCAATCCATCGGACATGTGATTTCCACCGGTGTGAGTCAAATCCATTCCGTAAACCGGGATACCCCATTCACTCCCGATCACCCAAGGGATCTGATCATCCAGTGGACGAGGACGATTATAGATATGATCCACGATTCCGTAATCTCCCACTCCATCAAAGATAAACCAGGGTCCATAATCCCTGGTCCACATGCTATTGGTGGAAGCCATTATGAAGCTGACATTGTCCATGTTTACACCACCGCTCTGATAAGTGGAGGTCGCAGAAGCTTGCTGGGACGAATTAGCCACAATGGTATAAACCTCGATATCCTCGGACATCTCCGCCACCAGGGAGACAGGAATTCCCAAAGGCCAGCGTATTATGGCTCCGGTCATGGGCTCCCATTCGGCAGGATTTCTTGCCGGACCTGTGGGGGGAGCGGTCTTCTTGTGGGTGATTCCGATCTCGTCCAGACGGGTCATCTCCTCCGGGGTAAGCTCGATGGGCAGAGATTTCATCCTCTGGTACGCCTCGATTTTTGTCTGCGAATCAATCTTCTGATCCTCTTGAGGGACATTGTGTGCTTCTACCCAAGCAGTTACAGCGAAAATTAGAGCTAACCCAGTGAAAATCTTAACAGTAGCTCTCTTCATATTACCTCCTGAAAAATGAAAAACCTTCGTTTTCAGAATCTAAGAATGTTGAACCTAAAGTTTGAATGTTTACCTCAACTTGACGTGCACTCAGCCACTTTTCAGACTGGGTCAACGCATTTGAATGGATAAAACGGTAAACTACATCCCCGTTACATGTTCTTAAAACAATCTCTTCTACAAACTAATATAAGCCAAACCGAGGTTTTTGCAAGCAGAAAAAGGGAGAGAGGGTGCTAAGAAGCTCTTTGGTTCTCCTGGTCAGTCTCATTTGGATACCTTACCCTGAGGCGAACTAAGGTCAGGGGTAAGGGTCTATCCTG
>Ga0209636_10005187_pt1 | contig 13312 bp, 5 predicted proteins | sample DeeMarSWOR152_54_FD_187464 | JGI IMG/M metagenome (GOLD analysis project Ga0209636, IMG submission 187464) | Marine sediment microbial communities from White Oak River estuary, North Carolina - WOR-1-52-54 (SPAdes) (version 2) | ecosystem: Environmental > Aquatic > Marine > Intertidal zone >...
CTTAGTAGTGCATCAACCCCCTCCAAGCCGGAATTTGAAATCAACGGCACACCAATGACCGGCAGCGTCGTCCGTGCCGCAATGGCCCCTGCCAGGTGGGCAGCCATACCCGCCGCTGCAATAATTACCTTTATCCCCTCTTTAGCCGCATTTTGCGCAAATTCCGCTGCTATTTGCGGCGTCCGGTGTGCCGAGATTATTCGCACCACCGGCTCTATATCGAAATTACGAAGCTGCTCGATACAGCTTTGCATCACCGCCATATCACTGTCCGAGCCCATCGCCACCGCTACGACACTTTTCTTTTCGGATAACATTTGTTTTTTTCTTGCCTCTGAGATTATAATACATCCACGTTTTAAGTTACGATTTTGTAAATGTAAGTAATAGGGGGCAAAGATGCAAGCAAGAAAACCTGTCGTTGCCGGCCAGTTCTATCCCGGCCAATATGATTCCTGCGTTGACGAAATCAACGAATGTCTGCAGCAGCAAACGATAAGCAAACAATTACCGCAGACGATGGTAGCCGGCATTGTCCCGCACGCCGGCTGGGTCTTCAGCGGCTCTGTCGCAGCATTGGTCTTTTCAGCCGTAAAGCAGCAGCACGAAAAGGTCAACACCTTTGTAATATTCGGGGCCGTCCACAGCTTTTTTGGTCAGGAGCCGGCTGTTTATGACAAGGGCAGCTGGATAACACCGCTCGGTGAAGTGGCCATTGATGAGGAGTTGGCCAGCGCTGTACTGAGCAGCAGCGCAGCCGTCAGTGATTCACAGGCACACAAATTCGAGCATAGTATCGAGGTGCAAGTCCCATTTATCCAGTATTTGTTTGCCGGTGCGAAGATACTGCCTATTTTGGTCCCGCCCAGTGAACAGGCGATTTCGCTGGGCGAAGCTGTCGGCGGCATTATCAGCGGCGATAAGCAGAAGAAATACGTTTGTATCGGCTCGACCGATTTGACTCATTATGGCCCGCGTTACGGTTTTACGCCGATGGGAGTTGGCCCGGATGCTCTCCGCTGGGTCAACGAGGTCAATGATAGGCAGTTTATCGATTTGGCCTTAAAGCTCGAACCGGGGCAGATGCTCGCCAGTGCTGCTGAGAACAGCAATGCCTGCGGTGCCGGCGCTGCAGCCGCAGCGGTCGCAGCTGCAAAAAAACTCGGCAAAAAGGAGGGTTTATTGCTCGCCCACACCAACAGCAATGAAGTGATGCTCCGCAAGATGGGCTCCTCAAGCACTGACAGTGTCGGCTACGCAGCAATAGTCTTTTGACCTGTTCCGCAAAATCAGTCTGAATTGTTCTTATTTGTAATACCAGACTACGTAGCGATGATAGGGCTCGTTTGGGTCACCTACTACAGATTCTCCGTTCTGCCAAGTAAGTTTTATTCCGTTCGGGTCGTAAGGGGCTTCAGATAACCGCCAGAATCGGCTCAGTGCCACTACATGATTTGTGCTATCCTTGGTGGCTAAGACCTTGTCGTCTTCTGCGAATTTACCTTCAGAAAAATACCAGGAGGAATAGTAAAAATCCTCCGTCCCGCTCGAGCGATATGATGCAGTTGGCCCCTGGCCATAATAGATACGTATATCACCTTCCAGGTAACGGAAATTGTTTCCTGCGGTGTGTTCAGGCGAGGTATGGCCGTTGTTGATGTATTGATACACACCAGCGAGGATGGTTGGCTCGTTAATATCGAGCATTGTAACTTCCGTGTACTTCGCTGGATAACCATCACCGCCATTGGTATGCAAATACATACCGCTGCCCAGTCCCAATTGTCCTTCGGAGCAATATAGCGGCATTCTTTCTACCATTGCCCAAACATGACATGTTCCGGGCAACTCTGCATTGTAGAATTCTATTTTGCAAGACGAATAATAAGGCATCAAGAGCCGTAAATAGCCCGCCATATGGGAACTATCATTTCTGGTGACACCATTAAATCTGGCTCTGAAGATATCGTTGTGCTCGAAGCTGGCACCAAAAAGCTCAGCAACAGCACCCATGATTTGGGGCGAATTTGCATCATCAAACGTGACTTTTATGCGTGAGGTGCGAGCGCTTAATGCTGCATCATTAGCCAACCAGAACCCCGTTATTACCGCTGGCCCATCGGTAAGTTCAAACAGAGTTTGCCAATTCTCCGATGCGCATATTTTTCTTTGGACCTGGTTGCATTTCAGCCGGCCCGGCCCTGGTGCTGTCGCACCAGCCCCCGGGTGTTGGTCCTGAGCAAGCCATTGAACCGCAAACCACGCCAAATCTCTATTGTTCACAACGCCGTCATAATCGAAATCTGCCCGTGAATATCCAAAACTCTCGCTATAAATCAACACAACCATCGTCACTAACCAAACTGTCATTTCTCTGCACCTCATTTTATTGCCCTTTCCACAGAAAACCCAAATAATTCAATAATACCAAAATAAGCACAAAAGATTCCAAAAGCGATTTTTGCCTAAATTGTGCAATACAGACTACAGGTCTTCTTCTCCTCCTGCTATGACTGGGGCTGCGGTGTACACAGGTTTATGCTGCAGGGATTGAGTTGAAACAATTAGCAAAAAGCCAACGGTCGGATTCGAACCGACAACCACTGGTTTACAAAACCAGAGCTCTACCGTTGAGCTACGTTGGCTAAATGCTTTTCATAGAAGCAGACATAATTTTACAGGCTGCCGGCCTTTTGTGAACTCCGCCAGAAGTATTAAGTTTTTATCAGAGAAACAAAAATATTTTACACCCGTATTTTACTTAAGGTAGAGTGGTATTACAAGTGAATTTGAGCGAGTATAGCTGATTGTGAATAAGGCCGAAAATCTGGTCGTGTCCCGTTTTGGGGGTGAATTATTGGCGCAAGGGCCAATTTTTGCTATAATGCTGAAGGTAAATAAGCCGTTTTACACTCGCCTGCTGGAGGCAGTGGTTAAGTTATTATCAGGGCTTTTTATTAATCATTTAACTAAAGGAGATGTTTGATGGGTAAGAGATTGATTTGTCTAACGGCGTTTGTCTTGGTACTGGGGCTGGCCGCACAGGCCGCTGACCCCAATATTGTCGGTCACTGGAAGTTTGATGGCGATTCTGGGACGAACGTTATTGATTATTCTGATAACAACAATCACGGTACTATCCACGGGGGGGCATCGCTGGACGGCTCCGGCCAGCTTACACTCGACGGCGACGACGACTATGTGAGCTTGCCTATCGGCTCGGTTGTCGCTTCACTGACCAATTGCACATTTGCCGTCTGGGTGGATTTCTCAAATTCCGGAGGTTCCTGGCAACGCATTTTCGATTTCGGAAGCAATACTACAGTAAACATGTTTCTTACTCCGCGCACCGGAACAGCCGGCCCTATGCGCTTTGCAATCACAACATCCGGAGCAGGCGGTGAGCAGCAGGCTACCGCACCGGACACCCTACCGAGCGGGCTGCAGCTTGTCGTCCTGACAATTGATGCAGATAATGACGTTATGACATTATATCTGAACGAGGATTCCGTCGCTTCGAATCCCAGTGCAACTCTAACGCCTTCAAGTTTGGGCAGCACTTCAAACAACTGGCTCGGCAGGTCGCAATATAGCGCCGACGGGTATTTTGACGGCTCATACGATGAGTTCAGGATATATGATTACGCGCTCAATGAAATAGAAATACTCGGCCTGACGCGAACGGAAAAAACGATTGCCTGGTATCCTACACCGGCTGATGGTGCAGCGTCAGTGAATCCGGAATCAGATTTAAGCTGGCTGCCCGGTGACTTCGCAGCAGATGTTAACGGCCACGAGCTGTATTACGGAACCGACTTCGATGATGTTACCAACGCAACAAGGACAAGCCACCCAGATGTCAATTATGTTCTTTTAACCGATACAACTTATGAACCGGGCACTCTTACCGAGGGCCAAACTTATTACTGGCGCGTCGATGAGGTTAACGGCCTCGATACCTGGGAAGGTGACGTCTGGAGTTTTACAGTCTTTAATTTTAGTTTCGCCGACAGTTTTGATACCGCCCATAACTATCTGACACAGGGCGTCGCCAGTACAGGCTGGGACGGCTTCATAGGTCTCGGAGCAGGCGAAACCGTCAATGCCCTTAACAGCTCGATGGATAGGGCAGGCAAACTATATATGGAATCCACAGGTGCAAGATGGGAGCCGGATTTTGATCCGCTTGGACCATTCCTATATAAAATTGTTGAAGGTGATTTTTCTGTAAAAGTTAAAGTAGATGAATCTTCGGATGTAGAATGGAATGATGTCGGAATAATGGCCAGGGTCCCGGACCTTGCAGATGCAGGTTCCGGTGAAGACTTCGAGTGCGTCGATCACTTCATCTCCATTGGTCAAAATATGGTAAGAGCCGTTGATAACGGCTCCGAAATTGAAACTTCTGCCGGCGTGTTCATGCCATATCTGAGGCTCAGGCGCGTCGGGAGCACTTTTTATCACGAGGCAAGTGACGATGGCACTGAATGGACACCTCTTTCCGGCTCGCCAAGAACAAGAACCGATATGGCAGGCTTGGCACTGCAGGTCGGCCTGCAGCACGCAAACTATAATAGTAATACCGGCTATGTGGTCTATGAGGATTTCGCCATAGAAATATTTCCGCCTAATCCGTACGCTTCTAATCCATATCCGCAGGACTCTCAAATAATGGTACCCCTCGATGCTGACCTGACCTGGGAACCAGGTTTCTGGGCTGAATCGCATGATATATATTTCGGAACAGATTTTAATGATGTCAATGATGCCAATAACTCCTGGCCGATAGGTACTATTTATCAGGGAAATGTCCCGTTCAGCACTCTCAGCTTCAGTCCGCCGACCCTTCAGGAAAATCAGGTTTATTACTGGAGAATCGACGAAGTCGGAAGCGACCAGATATGGAAAGGGCCCGTGTGGACCTTCAGGGGATTTTCATTCTTTATCGATGATTTTGAAAGCTACGTTGACAGCTCTGACTTATTAAGTGAATGGCAGCCCGTAGAAAACGCTTCTCTGTCACTTACAACGACCGAAGTGCACGACGGACAAAATGCGATGCAGTTAGACTATGACAACTCTGCCGGTGATTATTATTCCGCTGCCGTGCTCGATTTTCATTCTGCGACAGACTGGGTTGAGCAAAGTGCCAAATCAATATCTCTTTACTTCAAAGGAAATCAGTCAAATCAGCCGGATACATTATCCGTAATCCTCGAAGACGGCGACTGGATTCCCAGCACTTCTGTTATCGAATACGACGGAGACCCGAACGATTTATTAAAGGAGTATTGGCAGAGATGGGATATCGATGTCAGTAGCTTTATTGAGAGCAATCCGGATTTCCGCCTCACCGATGTTACAAAACTAACCTTTGTCATCGGTGATATTACAGGGCAGAGCCCAGGTGGTTCCGGCACAATTTACATCGATGATATCGCGCTGAAGCAAATCCGCTGTGTCGATAAAAACAGACCCATCGCTGATTTTGACGGAGACTGTGACGTCGATATCGATGACCTCAAGCACTTAGCCCAACAGTGGTTAGAGACAGATTCTGACGCGGATATTATAGAAGACGGCAGTACCGATTCCAAGGATTATGCCGCCCTTGCAGATAAGTGGCAGGGAGAATATTCGAATTGGCCGGTTCCTCTTGATATCGATAATTTCCTTACTCCTGTGCCTTTCACCGATGTCGATATAACAGGCGGTTTGTGGGCTGAAAGAATGGAAACCGATAGAACCATTACAATTCCACACATTATGCAAAAGTTAGAAGATGAACGCAGAATTGACAATTTACGCATAGCAGCAGGTCTGATGACAGGTAGCTATTACGGCTATGTCTTTAATGATTCCGATGTTTACAAGACTATAGAGGCGGTAGGTTATTCACTGAAATTGCATCCTGACCCAGCACTTGAAGCTACGGTGGATGATATTATTGATATAGTTGAGGCTGCTCAGTGGGAAGACGGCTACCTTAATTCATATTATACCATTACTAATCCCGGTGCCAGATGGACAAATATAGCAAATAATCATGAACTGTATTGCGCCGGCCATCTGTTCGAAGGTGCAGTTGCTTACTATGAAGCAACAGGAAAAGACAAAATCTTAAATGTTTCAATAAACTTTATTGAACATATTCTTGACGAGTTCGGCCCGGGTAAAAATATGCATCCACCCGGGCATCAGGAAGTAGAGCTTGCCTTGGTTAAAATGTATCATCTGCTCGGCGATGAGCGGTATTTGGACCTTGCAAAATTTTTCATAGACGAACGAGGCAATGCTGAGGGTCATAGTCTCTACGGCACCTACAGCCAGGACCATAAGCCGCTGGTCGAACAGGAAAATGGGGTAGGTCATGCCGTCCGCGCCTGCTACTTTTTCCATGGTGCCGCAGATGTTGCAAGGGAAAAGCTTGACCAGGATTATATGAAAGCAATGAAGCGGGTATGGGATAATATCGTATCGGCAAAAACATATATAATCGGCGGACTTGGCCAGCCGGGCGGGCCGGAAGGATTCACTGTTGATTACGCACTCGGCAATAATTCCTACTGTGAAACCTGTGCATCAATAGCCTTTTCTGATTGGAATCACAGGATGTTCCTGCTGACAGGCGACGGCAGATATCTCGATATGATGGAAAGGTCGATGCTCAATAATATTCTTTCGGGTTTGTCGCTGTCAGGCGACCGCTTTTTCTATCCCAATAGACTTGAAAGTGGTGGTACAACAAGGCCTGACTGGTACGAATGTGCCTGCTGTCCACCTAACCTGGCACAGTATATTATGAGCATCGGTGAAAAGGCATACGCGCATAATGATGAAGGGATATATGTTAATACGTACATCGAAGGCGATGCCCAGATACCACTTGCGGTTAACACTGTCAATGTGTCTGTTGATACAAATTATCCCTGGGATGGTGATATTGAGATTACTGTTACTCCGGCTCAGGCGGCCAGTTTCCCGATTTACCTTCGTATTCCGGGCTGGGCAAGAAATGTTCCAATGCCGGGTAATCTCTATGGCTATCTCGATGAAAGCACCGAGCAGGTAACCCTGGAAGTTAACGGCTCACCTGTCGATATTAATATAGAAAAAGGCTTTGCAAAGATTGAAAGGCTCTGGACTGCCGGAGATACGATTCATCTTGTGCTGCCTATGCCTGTCCGTAAGGTTATCGCTCATCCGCTCGTTACGGCTGATGTGGGTCTTGTTGTGATTCAGCGCGGACCTGTGGTTTATTGTGCGGAAGGTGTTGACAACGGCGGGAGCGTGTCCGGTATTTCGGTACCCGACAGCCTAGAATTTACTGCAACTTATGAGCCAGGAACTCTCAACGGAGTAACCGTGCTGAGAAGCACGAGCCCGAGTATTACGCTTGTGCCTTATTATACCTGGGCAAACCGCGGCTCAACACCTATGAAAGTCTGGCTGCCTCGTGAGCCATAGTCAGCCAAGCTGTTACTATTGTTTCGAGATATGGCGCCGACCAGAAATGGCCGGCGCTATTTTTATTGGCGACTGCATAGCAACGTCGGGCTGGGCTGATTAGCTGTCCGGAATCTGCTAATTTTTCGGCATTTCACCTTGTCTTCGGATAACAGTAGATGTTATATATAGTGGCCTGTTAAGATGTGTAACGCAAAGCCGCAAACGGATTAACTTTTGTCGAAAGGAAAGAATATATGAAAAAACAACTCCTTATAATAGTATTAGCAATATTTTCAGTCGTTATTGGTGGTGCCTTTAGCAGTTTTGCAACTGAAAGGATTGTCGGAAATGAGTATTCTGTGGAAAAGATTAAACCTAAGGTCGCCATCAGGGCACATCCGTTTAATCTGAAGCAGGTTCGACTGCTTGATGGACCTTTCAAGGAGGCGATGGAGCGCGACAGAAAGTACCTTCATCGGCTGGACGCCGACCGGCTGCTGCATAATTTCCGTGTCAATGCGGGTTTGGCTTCCTCGGCTAAGCCGTTGGGGGGATGGGAAGGGCCAAATGTTGAGCTTCGGGGACATACTGTGGGCCATTATCTGTCGGCCTGTGCGCTTATGTATGCAAGTACCGGCGACGAGAGGCTTAAGAACAAGGCCGATTATATTGTCAGAGAGCTTGCCAAGTGCCAGAGGTCGCTTGGTAAGACGGGTTATTTAAGTGCATACCCGGAGAGTTTTATCGACCGTGTCGAGGCCGGCAAACCGGTCTGGGCGCCGTGGTATACCTTGCATAAGATTTATGCCGGCTTGCTTGATATGTATATTCACTGTGGCAATAAGCAGGCGTTGGAAGTTGTAGAGGGGATGGCCGTGTGGGCGAAGATGCGCACAGACCGGCTCAACGAAGAGCAGATGCAGAGGATGCTACGAAATGAGTTCGGCGGTATGAACGAAGTGTTTGCCAACCTCTATGCCGTTACTGGCAATCCTGACCATCTGCTGCTGGCTCAGCGATTCGACCATAAGGTGATTTTCGAGTCGCTCCTGCGGCACGAAGATAGATTAAAGGGGTTGCACGCCAATACGCAAATCCCGAAGATTATTGGTGCTGCCCGAGAGTATGAAATGGCCGGTGACAAAAGATATTATGAAGTTGCAACGTTTTTCTGGGATGAGGTTGTTGATTGTCGGATGTATTCCATCGGCGGCACCAGCAATTTTGAACACTGGCGGACCGAGCCGTGCGTGCTGGCTGAGGAAATAAGCGTTGAGTCAGCAGAGACCTGTTGCACATATAATATGCTAAAACTGACACGGCATCTTTTCCAGTGGTCGGCACAGCCAAAGTACGCCGACTATTATGAGAGGGCACTTTACAATCAAATATTGGCTTCGCAGAGCCCGGAAAACGGGATGATGATGTATTACGTTGCGATGAAGCCGGGCCACTTTAAGGTATTCAATCTGCCGAATGAATCCTTCTGGTGCTGCACGGGGACAGGTTTGGAAAATCACGCCAAATATGGTAACAGCATATATTTTTATGATGATGAAGATTTATTCGTTAATCTTTTTATTGCGTCGGAACTCAAATGGACGGAAAAAGAGCTGGCTATTCGCCAGGAAACCAAATTTCCCGAGCGGGATAATACAACACTTATTATAAAAGCTAAAAAGCCGACCAAAATCGCTGTGCGGATTCGGATACCGTATTGGGCGACAAATGGGGTGATGGTAAAAATTAACGGTGAGCCGCAGGAAGTCACCGCCGTGCCGTCTTCTTATCTGACGCTACAGCGAATATGGAAGGATGGTGACACGATTGAGGTAACTATGCCGATGAGTTTGCATTTGCATCGTATGCCCGATGATGCCAGTGTTGTCTGTATTATGTATGGGCCACTGGTTTTGGGTGGGGAGCTCGGCACAGAGAAACTGACCCATGAAATGCAGTATGTTGCAAACCAGCGCAGCCAGCATAATGCTCCGTCTATTGAGGTGCCGCATCTGATAACTGATAACAATGATGTAAACGCCTGGGTAAAACCTGTGCTAGATAAGGCCCTTACATTTAGAACCGTCAATGTTGGCAGGCCTTATGATGTAACATTGGTGCCGTTTTATAAGTTGTATGGCCAGCGTTATTCAATTTATTGGAGTTTAAATACCGAGCAGAAGTATGTTAAGATACTTGAAGAGCGTAAGAAGCAAAGAGAAAAAGAGGCAGCTGAAAAGGCAGCACGTCAAAAGAAAATTGCCGAACAATTAGTTGATTCGGTAAAAATCGCAGACGAGCTGTCGGAGCGTGAGCACAACTTGCAAGTCAAAGATAGCTACAGCGGGGAATATGCACAAAAGAACTGGCGTGACGCCCGCGGTGGCGGGTGGTTCAGCTATGATATGAAGGTTTTGCCGGATGTGCCGATGACGCTGGAATGCACGTATTGGGGCAATGACGCAGGCCGAACGTTTGAGATTTTGGTCGATGACGTATCGCTTGGAACGGTTGAGATTGAAGAAGGTCACCGCGACAAGTTCTTTTATAAAGAATACAAAATTCCATTTGAGGCAACCAAGAGCGAAAAATTGGTAACGGTCAAGTTTAAAGCCCCTGAGCAGGGTTTTGCCGGCGGAGTGTTCGGCCTGCTGATTCTCAAAGAAAAATAAGTAAAAGACATAAGTTTGTTACTGGAACCACTTTGCTATTCTATAAAAATGGGAGACTGATTATGCGCGGACCGCTTAGAATTGCTGTGCTTATAAGCATTGTTTTTCTGCCGGCAACAGCGGGGACAGCCGAGCAGGCTCTGGTAAACGAGTATTTTAACCTTCGGTTTAGCTCATCGGGCCTTGTCAGCCTGAAGCGACCGAAAGATGTCTATGACACCGATTATATTCTGGGCAGAAATAATATTGGGGATGTTTTTGTAAGCTATAAGCCGAGCGGTGAAAGCCAATGGAAGAGCATCCATAAGGCGAGGCTGGAAAAGGTTCAGGGTAATAAGATTTTATACAATATCAGCATTGAGGTACCTTCTTTTCTTTCGAGGGCAAGGCCAAGTGCGTCCATAAAGAGCAGAGCCGTTTATACCTTGAATGACGGAGCTTATATAGAGGATTCGAGTAACAGAGCGAGCGGCTTTCTAGCGTGGAGAACCAGGGGAGAAACAAAACAGTGGGCGCAATATGATTTTCCGAAGGAGGTGACAGTCAGTGCAGTTGAAGTGTACTGGTTCGACGACCATGGTATAGACGGGCCTTACCGTGTCCCAAAATCGTGGCGGCTTTTATACAGACAGGCCGATGAGTGGAAGGAGGTTGAAAACCCGGACGAATACACAGTTGCAATAGACAAATTCAACAGGGTAAGTTTCAAGCCGGTGAAGACCTCGGCGCTTCGGTTGGAGCTTGAGCTTTATGAAGAGTTTCTGGGTGGTATTCATGAATGGCGGGTAGAGAACGATGAAGACGAAAAGATACAGCAGGAAAGTGCTCGACTGACTAAGCAGATAGCCAAAGAGGTGAAAGTGACATCGGGCTTTGAGCTTAAGGGCGATTCGCTTCTGTGGACTGTGAAAGTGAAAAATTTGACAGATAAACCGCTTGAGGTTGGGGGAATCGGACTGCCTCTTCGTTTTAACTCACGCTACGTTTGGGATAAGGAGACGACGTATACGAAGCGGCTGATAAGGCACAATTTTGTATCGGGTCATGGTTCATTTATTTACTGGATGAGAACCAATACTGAGCCGCCCTATCTGCTGATGACACCCGAAGAAGACGCCAGGTTCGAGTATTTTGACACCGGCGCCGACAGGAGACGTGTATTTTGTCCCTATATTCACTCGAAGGCGAGGGCAGAGGTGATGCGTGAAAGAGGTGGCAACTGGCGACAGGAAAACACCGGTGTTACTTTGCCACCGAATGGCAAGTCTGGTGATGAGGTAAGTTATGCATTCAAGTTTCGGTGGGCTGACGGCTATGATGGCGTGCGACAGCTTTTATATGAACAGGACAAATTTGATGTTCACATTGTTCCAGGGATGATGGTGCCGAATGATTTGTTCGCTCTTATTTCACTGCGAACAAAAAACAAAATCAAATCGATAACGGCGGAGCACCCTGATAAGACTAAAATTAAATATGTCGGTGAAAAACAAAAAGACACCCATGTTTATAAGGTCAGTTTTTCGAAGCTTGGCGAAAATCTGCTTACTGTAAATTATGACAAAGATAAAAAAATGGTACTCGAATTTTTCGTTACCGAGTCGCTCGAGACTCTTATCAAAAAGCGGGCGGCGTTCCTTGTCAACAAACATCAGCATCGCGACCCATCAAAGTGGTATAACGGCGTTTACAGCGACTGGGATATGAAAAACCTTATTCTGCGAAGCGCCGAGGACCGCGATGGGCTGTCGAGCTGGCTGACCGATGCCTGTGACGACGCCGGCAATGCCAGGCCCGCCTATGTCGCGTCCAAGAATGTCTTCTTCCCCAACCAAGCCGAAATCGAAAGCGTTGATTACTATATCAAGCACTACCTCTGGGGCGGGATGCAATGCACCGAAGAGGAGGAATATCCATACGCAATTTATGGAATTCCAAACTGGAAAGTAAACCGCGACAGCTCCGATGAAGGAATAAATGGAAAGAAACATATATGGAGAATCTATGATTATCCGCATATCGTCCTGCTCTATTACAGAATGTACCAGATTGCAAAATTTTATCCTGAGATGAAGACCGAGCTGACAAAAGACCAGTACCTTATGCGGTCATATAAAACTGCCATAGCTTATTTCACAGTACCTTTGGCGGTTCGAAACTGGTCGGCTTATGAGACAGGGACAATGAATGAGGTTGTAATAAATGACCTCTTAAAGGCTCTTGATGAAGAGGCAAAGAAGACCGAAGCCGCCGAACTTAGAAAACACTGGGAGAGAAAGGTTGAGCATTTTGTTAATGATGACCCGTATCTTTTCGGCTCGGAGTTTCCTTTTGATTCGACAGGTTTTGAATCCACGGGGGCCTTTGCAAAATATGCTCAGGAGAACCTTACAAAAAAAGATTCGACGCTCAAGGTTAAAGCAGAGGATGTAAATGAATTTACCGAAAAGCAGCTCCGGCTTAATATCGCCTGTCGCGGCTGGCTGGAGACTGCATATTATATGCTTGGAAGTGACTTTCGCGCGATGGGGAGTATGAGCTATTGCCTAAGTTATATGTCGCAGATGGGTGGCTGGTCTATTGTTGATTATGCACTTTATTATGCTAAAGACCCGGTTAAATATTTACGTTTGGGCTATGCCTCTTATCTAAGTGCCTGGGCTCTTATGAATACAGGTACTGCTGAATCGAATTACGGCTACTGGTTCCCGGGAGTGGAAAATGACGGAGGTGCAGGCGGCGGCTTCGAACCTCTCGCTTATGCCAGAGGTTGGATTCGCAAATCCCACGCCAGAGGCTCGTGGTTTTATAGCGCTGAGGAAGATGTCGGCTATAATGGAGCGGTAAGGAGTTCTGCGACGATTGTTGCCGATGACCCAATTTTTGGTTTGTTTGCTTATGGCGGTCTGCTGATAAAGAGTGAGGATGTAATAGAAGTTATTCCGAAAGATGGTCTGCGTCAGCGCTTTCATATAATAAGGGGTGGTCAGCGTTTTCATATGCTTTTGGAGCGTGACGGCTTTGCAAAGGATAAGCCCATTGTAGTTGACGACGGGCTAAACCGCATACAGTTTACCATTGAAAATAGAGCACGCAGACCCCATACGACTACACTGGATGTTTCGGGCCTATCGGCAGGGACATACGAGGTTAAGGGTGTGCCATCCGGCGGTAAAATTACGGTTACCGAG
>Ga0209636_10005188_pt1 | contig 13309 bp, 5 predicted proteins | sample DeeMarSWOR152_54_FD_187464 | JGI IMG/M metagenome (GOLD analysis project Ga0209636, IMG submission 187464) | Marine sediment microbial communities from White Oak River estuary, North Carolina - WOR-1-52-54 (SPAdes) (version 2) | ecosystem: Environmental > Aquatic > Marine > Intertidal zone >...
GTCCGCTCAAAAAGACAAGGACCCTAACGCTGTTTCTGATGGCAGGGCCGTGAAGAAAGTCCTTGTGCCCAGCCACGGCGGCGAAAATCTTCTTGACCCAAATGCCTGGAGGCCTTGGCACAAGGGTTTCGAACGACGGGAGGGTATCTTTATTTGTGATAACGCATCCAACGCCCAGGTCCAGCGAGGTATTTCGCAGGCGGTTGTATTGAACCAAACCAAGCCCGAACCAATTGTGGCGGTAGCCTGGAGCAAGGCTGAAGGGGTACGTGGCAGTCAAGATAGTGACTATTCCCTATATCTCGACCTTGTCTATTCCGATGGTAGCCCCCTCTGGGGCCAGATTGACCCTTTTAATGTCGGTACTCATGATTGGGAAAAAGCGGAGGTCGTTGTATTTCCGGAAAAGCCCATAAAGTCGGTGTCTTTTCATATGCTTTTGCGACGTCATGCCGGCAAGGCTTGGTTCCGTGATCCTGAACTGCGCGTTATAAGGCCGCCATTTGGTGCGTGCTTGTTCGATGGCGTACCTGTGTTGCTGTCGGATACAGCAATAGAAGGTTTCCAGGTTCGTGACGCAGTCACTAATTCCGATTTCGTCCAAATCGAACGCCGTGCTCTTGGACTGGAGCTTAAGTATAGCAAGCACCAAACCGACAATACCACTTTATTTGACCTTACTATCTCTGACACAACCGGCAAGGACCGAGCCATCACCTTGGTTTATGCTATTCCACTCCCACCAGGAACGTGCCGTTGGTTACAAGACACTCGTCGAAGCCTAATTGTCCAGCCGGGACAGGAATATATGAATGTCAGCAGGTTCTCCGTAGGGGCTAATGGTCGGCTATCGCGCTATCCGTTCGCTACCGTGGCTACTACTAATCGGGGCATCGGCCTTGGCATTGACATGGCATGGCCGGCCTTTTTCCGCGTTGGCTACAACGCTGGAACCGGAGAATTGTTCCTCGCATATGACATTGGTCTGGCACCCGAGAAACCTACAGCTCACTTGCGTTTCTGTAAATTCACTTTTGACCCGAAATGGGGCTTTCGCGCCGCCCTTGCCCGATACTATGTGATATTCCCAGGCTATTTCCGCTGCCGTACTCCTGAACAGGGACTTTGGATGCCTTTCGCCAAAATCAGCGACGTTAACGATTGGCAGGACTTCGGTTTCAAATTTAAGGAGGGCACCAATGAAACTGGATGGGACGACAAGCAGCATATTATTACCTTCCGCTATACCGAGCCAATGACCTGGTGGATGCCTATGCCGAAAGAAATGCCTCGCAGCCTCCAAGCTGCCTTAGCCGAGGCTCAGCGTCTTGCCGATGAAAAGGAAGATCCGCGGGCCAAGGCCCTTTTCACCAGTGGCTTTCACGATCAAAGGGGTCAGTTTCCTGCCCGACTGCGGGATACACCCTGGTGCAATGGGGCTGTTTGGAGCATAAACTCCATGCCGAACATCGAAGGTGACATTACAGACTTCAAGAATAAATGGAATCCAAAACTTCGCAAGAGACTTTATAGTCTCCGGCCCAATGCCGATCTGGATGGCGAGTATATCGACTCAAGCGAAGGATATGTAACGGACGAACTTGACTTCCGACGCAACCACTTCACCATCGCTAAAACTCCTTTAACCTTTTCGCTTGATAGCCGAAGGGTGGCTATTTTCCGCGGCTTAATAGTATTTGAGTATGCCCGCGCCATCGCCCAAGATGTTCATGCCATGGACAAACTCATGATGGCGAATTCCACTCCTCATCGTTTATGTTGGTTGGCACCACTGTTGGATGTTATGGGCACTGAAACCAATTGGAATCCTGGCGGAACATGGCGGCCCATGTCCGGCAGCGACCTGCTTTACCGTCGTGCATTATGTAAGGGGAAGCCATATTGCTTTCTGATGAACACACGTTTCGAAGAGTTTTCGCATGAGCTTGTCGAGAAATATATGAAGCGTTGCCTTGCTTACGGCATGTTTCCAGGCTTCTTCAGCCACAATGCTTCGCAAGGCCATTACTTCACCCGGCCCGAGCTCTATGAACGAGATCGAGATCTTTTTAAGAAATATATTCCACTGTGCAAACTGGTCGCTGAGGCTGGCTGGGAGCCGATCACACTGGCTCATTCAAGCGACGCTCGTGTCTGTGTGGAACGTTTCGGCAATGGGTTCCTCACCGTATTTAATGACAGTACCGAACGCCGCACTGTGACTATCACGCTGGAACGGAAAATCCCAAAGGCCGCCCGCGAATTGATTCATGGACAGAGTCTCAACTGGCACGATCAACAAACCAGCCTTACTCTCGACGGTGAGGACGTCGCAGTAATCGAGATGAACTGATATGAATCTAAGCTACATACCCTTTGCTTAACTCTATCAGTCGCCTTCTCTCATTTGACTTTCCTCTATACCCTATGAGGGAAGCCAGCCTCCGAGCTCTGCCGGTGGTTCATGTCTTTTCTTTATGGCATTTTTCACTTCTCTGCCCCAAATCCTTCTCCTGTGGATTCGCTCACCAGCAGGCAAGTCGGCGTTGAGTGAAACAACTGCATACGATAACGTGACAACGGACGGTCCAAATCGGGATGATGAGAAAAACAACGGTTACTCGGAACCAAGCACCCACTTGACCAAAGCGTAGATGCTAAAACCAATACAGATTAAACCCAGAATTAAGCATAAGAACCCGAAAATATTGAATACTGTCTTTATAAAAGTCTCTTCAAAATAAGGTGAGGTAGTTGCCCGCCTGCCAACTATGAATCCAACAATGCAAAGTGGACAGGCGACGCCCAGCAAACCGACTCCTGTTAAGAGACTTCTAAGCGGGTCCTTGAGGAGCGGCCCCTCTGGCGCAGGCAAAACGGCGACGAGAGTAAAACACGTAACAGCGATGCCAATTGCTATACCAATTACAATTATAACCTTTTTTTTAGGAGGCTTCTTCTGGCCCTTCTCTTGTGTGTTGTTCTCTTCGCTCATAGTAAGACGCCCTTCAAAGCTTTGCGGCGACATCACTACCATGGAGCAATCTGCACGGCCAGAGCGATTACACCGATCCCCCATAGGCCAATATCACAGAACCGTCTGAGCATACTCGGCGGAAGCGGACCTCACTCGACCATCCACATCGCCACTGACTGCTCGTCTTTTACAAACACGCGGTTACCCGAGATTACCGGATGTGCATAGGTTGCCGTGTCGGCCACCTTGTAGCGCGTGATCTCGACATACTCCTTGCCATCGGGCTTGAAAACTATCAGTTCAGAGTTGTTTGGCAGAGCCAGGAGACAAGAGCCGACGTCGAGAATAGCAGCGAAACCGCCGCGACCGCGCGGCGTTGTGTCGGCCCAGGCTGTCTGGCCGGTCTTAGCATTGATGCAGAAGAGATTGCTACCGTCGGAGAGGCCAAACAGCAGGCCGTTTTTAAGCACCGGCGTGTTGAACTGCGGGGCGAGATCCGGGTTGCTCCAAAGCTCTTCGGTGGTAAAGCCATCACCCTGCTTTTCGATCTTCACGGCCTTGGCACCCCGACCCCTGCCGGTATAGATCACCGTTTGTCCATCGACAATCGGAGTGGCGGCATTGTAGGCCATTCTCTGAGGCACAAACGGCAGTTGCCATAGGAGCTTTCCGTCGGCCACGCTAATCCCCACGATGCTTTTCTCCGTCAGCGTCACGATCTGCTTCGTGCCTCCAACTATCAACAGGGCGGGTGAGGCATACTCCGGGCCTTCTTTGGCCCACCGCCACTTCTCGTCGCCGGTAGCCAGGTCATAGGCAATGATCGCCCCATTGCCCTTCCCGCCGAGATGCGCGATGGCCATCCCGTCGACGATGATCGGCGACATGGCCGTGAAGAACTGAGGCACAACCTTGGGGAAAGGGTCCTTGCGCCACACGACCTTGTCGGTGGCGGCATCCAGGCAAGAGAGGACCCCGCCAACGCCCAGCGTAACAACCTTTCCGTTTGCCACAGCCGGCGAGCTTCTGGGCCCAGGGTGCTGCCGGGAGGGCGCACCGGTCACGGCCTGCGCCGCGTATTTGTCCCGCCACAGTTCATCACCGCTGCCTGCGTCCAAGCACAGAGTAACCTCTTCATCGCCTTGCCGCGTGAAGACATAAAGCTTGTCGCCCACGAGGGCAGGCGTCGAATCGCCCCAGCCTACTGTCTTCTTCCACTTCTGTGTCAGCTCCTTCGGCCATTTCTGGGGTGCGGTGAACCCGCTCACCTTACCATCCCGGTTGGGTCCCCGCCACTGCGGCCAATCCTGCGCGAAGACACAGCCCGCGCCGATCAGAATCACACAGCCTACCATCACGGCCCTCGACAAATTTGTGTTTTCCATAGTAACCTCCCTTTCTATTCCTGCTCAGACACCCGCACCAAGCTGCACCCACGGCAACAAAATACCGCTGCGGGTTTGTTTGTTACACTGTAATTTGCTCCGGGGTGATGTGTCAACATCATTTATACGAAAACGTCATGGAAAACTTCCTCAACCTTCTTTATTTTTCTGGGAAAAACAAGGGTGTTTCCCCTGAAAATTCCACCTTATTTATTCGCAAGGGTTTACGTACAATCACCAGCTCTCGTGAAACCATCTCAAATGATACCAATACCTGAATGAAAATCCTGCAGGAAGGTTTTTCAATCTACATCGCATCTTTGCTGCGACAACGTAAAGCCAGCTTGACGCCAGCAGTCTTCAACGTTATACTTCTCTTGCTGCTCTGGTAAAAAACGCAGGTTTAATTGACTGATTGTGGATTTGCCTGACTTCTTAAAATGGAATTGGAGAAACGAACATGACTGAGTTGAAAATGAAACAATCTAAGGCGATATCGAGACGCAGGTTTTGCCGGTCGGCGATTACCGTGGCTGCGGCACTCTACTTTGCCAAGCCCTCTGCTGAGGCATCCGAGATAAAGAATAGAGTCAAATTCTACAAGAACTTGGGGTACGGTCACATCGGCGTGAAGGCCAATCAGCAGCAGGCGCTGGACTACGCGGTGAAATATGGTTTTGACAGCATCACCCCCAGCCTGAGCGAAATTGAAAACAAGTCTGCAGCGGAGATTCGCGAATGGGTGGCGACAATGAAAGAAAAGGGCATTCGATATGGCACCAGCGACCTGCCTGTAATGTTTCGCAGAGACGAAGGTCGATTTGAGAGGGACTTGGCGCAGCTTCCCAAGCAGGCAAGTGTTTTGAAGCAATTGGGCGTGAAACGAATGGCGACCTGGATTATGCCCGGACACAGGGAACTCACGTACCTGCAAAATTTCGAGCAGCACAGAAGACGCCTCCGCGAAGTGGCGAAGGTACTTAAAGACAACGGCATCCGGCTGGGTCTGGAATTCGTTGGGCCCAGAACATCCCGGGCACGATACCGTTTTCCATTTATCTGCACCCAGTTGGGTATGATGGAACTGGTAGAAGCAATCGGCACAGGAAACGTGGGGCTTTTGCTGGATAGCTGGCATTGGTACACCTCACATGGGACGGTGGAGGAACTGCTCCAGTTGTCGAACAAGGACGTCATACACGTTCACGTCAACGACGCTCCGTCGGGCATCCCAGTTGACCAGCAAATCGATAACCGGCGCAGACTACCAGTGACCACAGGCGTAATCGATCTGAAAGGATTTATTAACGCCCTCGTGAAAATTGGTTACGACGGTCCGGTCGAATGTGAACCCTTCGATGAAGAACTCCGCAAGATGGAAGATACCGCAGCGCTGCAGAAGACCATCGAATCGCTTAACCGCCTGTGGGATCTGGTCACTGTTTGACCAAGCCACACACTCCGTGCCGAATAGATACGTATCATTTTATCTGAGAATTAAACGTTTGTTCGGTCCTTAGAAAGCCGACGCGGCCTGAGTCTATCGCTACACCAGCTCCCCGCACCGCGTCGCTTGCCGCCAAGGCTTGAGATTATAGGAAATAGTGCTATTATATTTTGTCACCAGAAGACATATACGAATATTTGGACAGGACAGGATCATATCCAAGGAAAAAAGAGTCATGAAAACTACTACTAAAACCATGCAATTCGAATCCTTCAAAACAAGGACTGGCCACGCCGGCAGACTGCTGGCAGTTGGAGTTCTGGTTGCAGCCTTCACTGTGGCTTCAGACCAAGGCTTGGGCGCTACGATGAGTGCAACGAAGGTTGTTACTTATCCCGCTCCGGCTGACGAAGCCTTGTCGGCCGATTATGAAGTGCAAGCGGCGGGCCAGAAGGTTGACGTGTACATGGCCCGTGTTCTCGATCCCCCTTTCGCGGGAAAGCAATGGGACCATGGTGGTTCGTATTCGTTTGCCAACTTCGACATGTCAGGGCGTGTCGTGGTCCGCATTGTTTCCAAGCGGTCGCTTCGGAACGTCGTGATCCGGCCCCAGTCGTACGGGGTCCAGCCAACGCTGGAGGATGACTATACCCTGAACCTGACGCTCGACCGACCGCGCAAGCTCAGCGTGGAGCCGGATGGCAAGAATGGGCCCCTGCTGCTGTTTGCCAACCCCCTGGAGACGGATGCACCGAAACCCGGCGATAAGAACGTTGTCCACTTCGGGCCCGGAGTGCACAAGCCAGTGAGGATTGTCTTACAGAGCAACCAGACACTTTACCTTGCCGGTGGTGCTGTCGTGAAGGCCGAGGTGCTGGCGCAAGGGGACAACATTCGGATTCGTGGGCGCGGTATTCTGGACGGCTCCGACTGGGAATGGCGCAAAGGCCCCGTGGGCAACCTGATTGCGATTCGCAACAGCAACGACGTCGAAGTGAATGGCATCACGCTGCGCGGCTCGTCCCACTGGACCATCGTGCCGAAGAACAGTCAGCGGGTAACCATCCGGAATGTGAAACTCTGCAACTCCCGCGTCCAGAACGATGACGGCATCAATCCGTGCAACTCCCAGGATGTGCTGGTTACTGATTGTTTCATCCGGAGCGATGACGATTGTGTCGCCCTTAAGGGACTCGACTTCAGCTCGCCGAACAGCAATGTCGAAGGAATCACAGTGGAGAACTCGGTTCTCTGGTGCGACCGGGCCCGCATCTTTTTGCTCGGACACGAAAGCCGTGCCGCATTCATGCGCAACGTGACGCTCCGGAATCTCGACATTGTCCACTTCAGTATGACGCCATTCCTGTTGGAGCCGGGTGAAGACATGCGGCTGGAGGACATCACGATTGAGGACATCCGGCTCTACGGCGAAGGCCAAAGGCAGTTCATCCGCCTGCGTCCGGTGGTGAACCAGTATATGCGTAAGAAGGTGCCCGGATTCATCCGCAGGGTGCGGTTCAGAAACGTTACATTGGCCGGTCAACCTGGCGATTACCTTGTGCAGATCGAGGGAGCGGACAATGAACATGACGTTCGCGACGTGACCTTCGAGAACGTTTCGATTGTGGGCTCGAAACTGACGGAAGGATCCAAGCGGGTGCGCATCGGCAAGCACACTGAAAACGTCCGTTTCCGTGCGGGGGCCCAGTAAAGCAAGGTATAGCGGTCGAGAAACATGCCTTCTCCTTCCTGCTTTTACCCAAAACATGGAACGCCCAACTCCTTGACGTGACAACGGACCCAAGAAAAACACCAATCTATCCACCCCAAACGAATGCAATTCCTTAAAGGCTCAACCAAGTTGCAACACTGCTAAAAAAATGACAACGAGATGCAAAGAGAAAGGTCTCTGCCCAACTAAATCCTTGCTATTGAGCCAATAGTGACGTTTTGCTTCGTTTTCTGGACGCATAAGCCTTAGGAAGCCAAGTAACATCCTTTAAGTGCCTATCTACGATTCCTTAAAAAAAAGCATTTTGGCCGGATTTTTTCCTTGACATTCTGATGTCACTAATATATTGTAATTTTAATAGAGGAGTGGTGTGAAAAAACCTTCTAATTTCACACAAAGTTTTGCTCTGCAAAAAATGTGGTAGCTATTGCCTCCAAACATTGCAGGGCATCAACGGATGGAAAATCCCAGTGACAATTGATAGGCAGAGGCCTGATTTTTGTCTGGAGCTCTGTACGGAGGGTGCGCTTATGAAAAAGTCGAATCCACAATCATCGTTTCCCGTGCTATTCTTTGCTGGCTTGATCATAGCTTTTGGTGGAGGACAGCTTGCAGCTATAGCTGAATGGGCCGATGACAGTAATTTTCAAGCTGCTTCTAACTCTTGTGACTGGCGATATTGTGAGGCGCACAAGATGCACTGGCCGCAGTGGCCCGATCTGAGCCCCACGGGTGTGGACATTGGCACCTCCGAGGTGTCCTTAGCGGATGATTTCAAATGTACAAGCACCGGTCCAATCAAGGGTATTCACATTTGGGGTTCATTCGCCGACGATGTTTTACCGGACAACGGACCTGGCAGCCTGAGGTTTGAGCTGAGCATTTATTCGGACATCCCCGCCCAAGGGGACAATTGGAGCAGGCCGGGAGAGCTGCTCTGGACTTGCACATTCGAACCCGCAAAATACAGCGTTCGCAAAGTCCATGATGGACCGGAGGACTGGTACGACCCGGCGACAGGGCTCTATTTGCCGGGCAATCATAGACGAGCCTATCAGTACAGCTTCTGCATTGAAGACGCTCCTCTCACCCAGGAGGAAGGAACCATCTACTGGCTTGGTGTCAAGGAGCTCGGCCCTGCCAATGCAGACTACAAACTCGGATGGAAGACGACAATTCGTAGACTTCAGTGGAATGATGATGCAGTCTACCTCCTTACTGGAGAGTCCACCTGGTCTCCGCTGACTTATCCCGAAAAGCATGAGTACACAGGTGAAACGCTCGGTCTGGCATTCGTGATTACCGGCGGTGAAGAAATGCAGACAGAACACGACCTTGGTGATGCACCAGACAGCTCCAACAATTTTCCAGGGACACCAATGCTCGCGTATCCGAGCGGAGTCGTGGCGAACTACCCGACGGTTTACTGGACGGGTTCGGCTCCGTACGGCCCAATTCATTGGGACCCCAAAGGCTCTCTATATCTTGGCAATCGGGTTAGCCTTGAGAACGAGGCGGATCTTGGGTTTGACGAGGATTCACACAACAACCTCAAGCCGTCCGGTGACTTACCCGATCTGGACGACGGAGATGACGGTGTCCAACTGCCGCTGATGTTGCCGCATTGCCAGGAGGCAACATTTGATTACGTGCTGACTGTCACTGACCCCAGTGCTATTTTCAATCTGGCTTTCGTAAATGTTTGGTGCGACTGGAATCGTGATGGTGACTGGGATGATGTCTTGGAATGCCCGAACGGTGACCAGGTGCCTGAATGGGCCGTTCAAGACCAGATTCTGTTGCTCATTCAATTGGGTAGCTATACTATTACCACGCCGCAGTTTATGTGCTGGCATCCGGTAGATGCAACTGAGCCAGGTCCGATGTGGATGCGAATCACGGTAGCGGAACTGCCTTGGGTTACGTTTGCGGACAGCGCAATAAATGGTGGTTCCGGACCGGTGGAGGGATACCGGTACGGAGAGACGGAGGACTATTACATCTATCCGGGGAAAGAATCCGGGCAGCTCGAATATGACTGGGGTGATGCCCCCGACGGAACTGTCGCCCCGGGCTACCCAACGCTCTCAACGAACAGCGGTGCCAATCACGTAATTGCCGGTCCCTGGCTTGGTGATGATAACGATAAGCCGGATGCTGAGCTAAATGGCCAGCCAGAATCAAAAGCTTTGGGTGACGACCTGGACATAGATCCGTTATTTTCTCTTGGACCTCCCAATGACGATGAGAACGGCGTAACTATTCCAACGCTGATTCAGGGTGAAACGGCAGATATAACACTTGACGTGCGCGGTGGTGGTGGTATTGTCCAGGCTTGGATTGATTTTGATGGCGATGAGACCTGGCAGGCGAGTGAACAGATCTACGATGGTTATTTGCCCAACGGGATTCACGCCGTATCTTTTTCTGTGCCCGATAGTGCCGCGGTTGGACAGACCTTCGCCCGATTCCGAATCAGCAGGCAAGGGGGCTTAGGACCAGAAGGTCCGGCCCTTGACGGCGAGGTCGAAGACTACGCCGTACTTATTGAAGAAGCGCCCCAGGACATTAAATGGGTCCAATGGCCGGACCTGACTATAAATGGTATCGACATCCGTGTTGACAAAAGCGATGGGAGGTATCGGAGAATTGCTGATGACTTTGAGTGTAAGAACAACAACCAGATTACAAAGGTATCTTTATGGGGTTCGTGGAAGAATGACAAAAAGGGCGTGATTGAGCAGATTCACCTAAACATCCATTCTGACGATCCGGCGGGTCCTGAGGGACAAGAGCCGGAAAATCAGTACTCCAAGCCAGGTCAGCAGCTGTGGGGTAGGCAATTTGGTCCTGGTGAGTTCCAAGAGACACTCTATCACGTAGTGCGTGACCCCGGTGAATGGTGGTTAGATCCGGTCAGAGGACAATGGAGTCCGGGCAGTGACAGTGAGGTTTGGCGAATAGATATTTATATCGAGCCCACCGATGCGTTTCAGCAGCAGGGTTCGCTCGACGATCCATTGATATATTGGTTGGAAGTGCAGGTGGATACCGAGGAAGGCGAGTTTGGCTGGAAGACGCGCCGATGGCCCGACCTCTGTCGACGGCCAGACCATTACATGGACGATGCCGTTTTTTGGGATCTCCTCAGTACACCACGTGTCTGGAGAGAACTGCGTTATCCGAAAGGGCATCCCTATCACGCTCTTGAAACAGATTCGATCGATATGGCTTTTGCCTTGATGTACACACCTGAAGGTCCCGGCCAGCCTACTTCCAGGCCTGTTAGCGCTACCCAGTGTCCGGTCGTGGAAACGCAATGTCCTTCCGTCTCAACACAGTGCCCGGCAGTACAGACGCGGTGCCCCATTGCGGAAACAACATGTCCCCCTGTGCCGACTGAGTGTCCACCTGAGCCGACAGTGTGTCAGCGTGCGCCGACTCAGTGCCCTCCTGTTCCGACTGAGTGCCCAGCGGTGGTGACCGAATGCCGCCCCGTCGAGACAAGGTGCCCGATCGCAGAGACCAAATGCCCGCCGATCCCTACCATGTGTCCGGTCGAGGAAACGCAATGTCCAGCCACAGAGACCCGGTGCCGCCCTGAGGATACAGTGTGCCCATCGATAGAGACTCAGTGCCCAGCGGTAGAGACCAAATGCCCGCCAGCGGAGACTAAGTGCCCGCCTTTGGAGACTGAGTGTCCCCCTGTGCCGACTGAGTGTCCCCCTTCACGGACTCAGTGTCCTGCGACACCGACTCGGTGTCCCATTGTACCGACTCAGTGTTCCACTTCACCGACACCGACCCAGTGTCCTACTGAGCCGACTCAGTGCCCAGTAGTACTAACTGAATGTCCGCCAGCTGATACAAGGTGCCCCCCTGCTCCGACTAAGTGTCCCACTGCACTGACTCAATGCCCACCTGAGCCGACAGTGTGTCCGCGTGCGCCCACTCAATGCCCAGCAGTACCAACTGAATGTCCGCCGGCTGAGACAAGGTGCCCTGTTGTGGAGACAAAATGTCCGACTATGCAGACTCAGTGCCCAGTAGTATTAACTGAATGTCCGCCGGCTGAGACAAGGTGCCCCCCTGCGCCAACTAAGTGTCCCACTGCGCCAACTCAGTGTCCCGCTGCACCGACTCAGTGCCCCATTGTACCGACCCAGTGCCCCGCTGTACCGACACCGACTCAGTGTCCCACTGCGCCGACTCGGTGTCCCCCTGCGCCGACTCAGTGTCCCGCAGCACCGACTCAGTGCCCATTAGTAAAGACTCAGTGCCCGGCAGTAGAGACCGAGTGTCCACCTGAGGACACTAAGTGTCCCACTGTGCAGACTCAGTGCCCGACAGTACGCACCCAATGTCCGTCTATCTCGACGCAGTGTCCGGTTATGAAGACCGAATGTCCACCCGACCCAACGCTCTGCCCGCCTGCACCGACTCAGTGCCCACCGGTAAGTACCCAATGTCCGCCCGAAGTGAGCAAATGCGTACAAGTACCTACTACGTGTCCACCGGTAGACACCCAATGTCCGATGGCAGCGACCAGATGTCCGCCCATAGGCACTCTCTGCCCGATATGCTGGATTCCAATCACTGAGAACCCGGAGATGGACACAAGTTACTTTCCTGTCACATCGCAATGTCCGGCGATAGAGGTGCAGTGCCCTACTATTGTCCCAGAGCCATTGTTGGCAAAAGCGCGATGACCTGGGGGACACAAAAGTGCTCGGAAGGCGGAACTTGAAGACTGAGCATCACTGAGCAGACGCAATATAGGGTTCAAGCGCACCTTATTCGGTCGTGGACTCTTCAGGACATAAGCTTATATTGCTCATAAAAAATTTATGCGCTTGCTTAAAACAGAATTAACTGCCTTTGTGGTTGTATAGTGGTTTAATGTCCTTGGCCCAAAATGACGACCCGAGGGTCACTTCACTCAATCACTCGTCTGATCTTCTAAATTTTCGTATTGCATAGGGTCACGATATGATGGATAATCCGCCAAGTGATTCGAGATGAGCGAAAAAAAATTGAAGGATCAGCAACGGATTCTCTCGCAGGCACTTCAGCAGAGCTGGGACCGCCCGCCATAGGCGGGTCTGATCCGTTCCAGGCCTTCGGCCTGGTCGCAGCAATAGCCGGTCTGGCGGCTGCCTGGATTGCGGCTGGCTCAACGGGATTATTAGCCCATCCACTACGGCGGGCGGTGACGTTGGCAGCTTTGGGCGTAGCAATCTTCGCCCAACGACCTTTCCCACAGCGACCAAGGACGGGTCTTTTAGCTGTGCTGGCAGCCGTTGGCCTGGCCACATACATGATAGCCTCATCCCTGCCGGTCGTCAACGTAATGGGTGTCTCGCTTGTTCTGGCGTCTCTTGCGTTCACATCCCGTGGAGAGGCAAAGAAGATACTTCGCGTCTCGGCTATTGCGGCCGCGGTCCTTGGCCTCTATCGCCTGGCTTGCACCTCTATACCTTTGGTCTGGCTGACGTCCGACTTCCTCGGCCGAAACCTTGGAAACGTCGTGTGCCTTGTCACCCGTCAATCTTTGCATGTTGGGGCCACATTTGCCGGTCTCGACTTCCTGGTGCTCATGACCGTGCTGTGGGTTCTTTGGTCGGCATCCAGCCCAAAACCACGATGGAAACGGGCAATCTATGGCTTTCTGGCAATCCTCGGCGGTCATATCTGTTATCTAATTGCATTGTCATACACCCCACAGTTACTTGCCGCCATGGCTGAGCCAGCAGAGGAGGCAGGTTGGT
>Ga0209636_10005190_pt1 | contig 13305 bp, 8 predicted proteins | sample DeeMarSWOR152_54_FD_187464 | JGI IMG/M metagenome (GOLD analysis project Ga0209636, IMG submission 187464) | Marine sediment microbial communities from White Oak River estuary, North Carolina - WOR-1-52-54 (SPAdes) (version 2) | ecosystem: Environmental > Aquatic > Marine > Intertidal zone >...
GCCAATGTATGCTCTCTACCACCCTTGCCAATAACTAAAACATTTGCCATAATATCATCTATTTAATATTTATAAACACTACTTTCATAAGTAGTTATCATAATTCTTTGTTTCTTATCTTTAACAACTTCTCCCAATTTATACGAAAAAAATTCTGGACATTTATTTTCTTCAATTAGCTTTGATGAGATTGATGGATCTACTACTAAAATCATCCCAGTTCCCATATTATAATCTTTATACATCTCTTTTAAGGAAACATTAGCTTCCTTTTGAACCCACTGGAATATATGATGAGGTGATTGCACATCTGATTCACTATAATCCAATTCAAGCCCAGTATTTTTTGGAAGAATTCTCTTCATATTATCAATACCTTCGCCAGTGATATTGGCTATTGCTTTGATGTTTTTCTGATACTTCTTAAGTATATTAAGGATATAATCTACATAAATAATGGTTGGTGTTAAAATTGCTTCAGCAACACTTTCACCTAGGTAATCATTGTATTCATTAATACGCGAGCTAAGTTCATAACCATTACTATTAAAGTCAATTGCTGTTTTCCAAGCTAAAGTAATTCCATTACAATGAGCACCAGAACTTGAAAGACCAATAACAACATCTCCAGGTTTAACCCTTCCCTTTCCTAATGGATTGTCAATCAAATCTTTATCTAAAATAATTCCATGGGCAATATGACACATATCATATGCTTTTTCATTAATAGGACCAGTTATCATTGCAGATAATGATGCATTTTCTCCACCAATTATGGTTGCTTTTGAAAGTTTTGCCCCAATATAGTTACCTTTTGCCATTTGTTTTGCAATATCAATATTAGGGTCATACCAGGAGTGATACTCTGTTAAAGTTACTGGTCGTGCACCAGAGCAAATTAAGTCATTCACAACCATAGCAATAGAATCAATAGATGTACATCCAAGTTTAATTTCATCATCACCATCATAAAGAGCATGTACAACTGGTTTTGAACCAGGACCATCAACACATTCTTGGCTTCTATATCTTTCAATTCCATTTTTCATGAGTTCTTTAACATCTACCTGGAATCCTCCTGAAAAATCACTACTTTGTTCTGGAAAACTAATTCCAATTTTTCTGAGATCTTCTGTAAAAGGTAAAGTTGCTTCATAGAGTACTTTTAGAATACCAACAACATCATGTTCTTTTTCAAAATTAACACCAGCTTGTGCATATTTATTTACCATTAAAACACCTAAATATATTCAATCGTTGAAGGAGGTTTATCTGTTATCTCATAAAGAACCCTACAGACATTAGGTATTTTTGTAATCCTTTCATTAATTCTATTCTGAATTCTCTGTGGAATCTTTGTTGCTTTAGCAGTTAATGCATCCTTACTTCTCACCGATCTCACAAAGATCATATATTTTCCTGGACCTTTCTCTCCTTCTACTAAGCCAGTCACAGTATCACCAGCTAAACAAACTAAATCCTGGAAAGTCTTAAGGCCTGCAAGTTCTTCTTCCACAATTAACTGTGCTTCTCTTACTATATTAATCCTTTCTGGTGTAGCTTCACCTAAACAACGAACTAATAATCCTGGTCCTGGGAATGGTTGTCTATTGTAAATCTCTTTTGGAAAACCTAATTTCCGAGCTACTTTTCTTATTTCATGTTTATAAAGCTCTTTAAGAGGTTCAATGACACCTTCAATTCCAAATTTGTCATAATCATAGCGAACATTATGCTGAAATTTCACACCCCCATCAGTCTCTTTTCTATCAGCCTTGTTTGTTCCTTGGAAAAGATAAGTGGCACCTTTGTTATCAATAATCTGTCCAAAGACAGTATAAAACATATTAGAAAATGCTTTACGTTTTTCTTCTCCATCAGTAAGTCCTTTAACTGCTTTATAGAATTTATCCTGAGCTCTAATTAACTCAACATTAAATCCCATATTTGAAAATAGCTCAACTACAGTTTCAGGTTCGTTTTTCCTCATAAAACCAGTATCAATAAACACTGTTGTAAGCTTATCTTCAATAGATTTTTGAGCTAAAGCTGTAACTACAGATGAATCAACACCACCAGAAAGAGCATTAATTGCTTTTTTATCTAAAACATTTTCCTTAATATCTATTATAGCATTTTTAATGAATTTTTTATAGTTCATATTTATTTACCTCAATGCTTAAAATTTCTGTTCAAAGCAAAGTTTGTCTTTAGCTTTCTTATTTAATGATGATCAAAGCACCTTTCAAATTTATCTGGTTGGTTAGGGTCATATCTTGTAGCAAGCAGAGCTATACCATATCTATTGCCAGCTTCTATAACTTTATTATCATTATCCGAACCAAGAGGCCAAATAATAGCAGTTATCCCAGAAATAGCTGCTAATTCCATTACATCTGAAAAAGGCATATAAGCATCCGAAGCTATAACACATCCCTTTGACCCATCACTTTTATTATTTGCATTATAAAGTGCAAGCCTTGCGGCATCAATCCTACTCATTTGTCCTGTTCCAATGCCTACGGTCCTATCTTTCTTGCCAACAACTATTGTATTTGATCTACAATATCCAGCAACAATCCAGTTGAATATACAAGCGTCTAGTTCCTCTTCAGTTGGTTGTCTTTCTGATACAACCTGAATGTTATCTTTAGATGTTACTTTACTGTCAAATCTTTTCTGTACAAGCAAGCCACCTCTTACTCTTTTATATTCTAATCCATTGTCAATAGTGGAATTACTGAAATCATGTATCCTTATAACCCTAAGAGGTTTCCTGGAAGCTAAGATCTCAAGTGCCTTATCACTATATGATGGAGCAACAACAACTTCAACATTTCTTTTTGCCTCTGCAAGATATTTTGCTACATCTGCATTAACCTCTCCTGAAAAACCATCAACACTTCCAAAGGCAGATAGAGAGTCACAGTCCCATGCTTTATGATATGCTTCTTCAACTGTTTCTGCAAGACCAACTCCAGAAGGATTGACGTGCTTCATAACTGCCACACACTCTTTATTTGGAAATACCTCCTTCATCTTTTCAACAATTCTCATTGAATAATCAGCATCTTCTAAATTAATAAAGCCAAGTCCTTTTGTACCTTCTTGCAGGACTTCCATGCTGGCAAGATTCGGTCCTGAAGCCCCCACTTCTTTGTAGAATGCAGCAGGGCATCCAGGATTAAAGCCATATCTTAAACTCATACTTTTAGAGAACTTTGTATCACCAACTGAAATCTCTTCTGGAAATGATTCTGCAACCTTTTCTGAATATTGTTTTTTTGTATGTGGTTTTTCCCCAGCCATCTTAATTACCTCTATCAAACCTATTTATAATTGAATATTCAAATATCCCTGACGTTATTCTTAGCATAACTGCTGAACTCACTCTATAATTGTCTGAGGGCCCTTGACCTCCTTTAATTGCGTTATAAATACTTTCTACGAAATCCTGACTATCTATAGAGTTGATTGTAATTTCCAAAGGTTTTCCAGTAAATGGTAATAACGGTTTTTCATTTCCTCCTTTATATGTTGTCATTAGGTAACCTTTTGATGGTTCAAGATTTAGCACATGTATCTCAGATTCCTTTTTTCCTTCGTTATTTCTAACAATATGCATTGCTGCTTCATTTCCAATAACACATGCACTGATTCTTGATGTATTATTTGAATCAGGCTCATAAGTTGTAATATCTATCCACCTGTCATCTTTTTGATCATACTCATAAAAAGGTTTTTCAAAAGAATGACTTAATATTAATTGAGGATGTTTGGCATTTGGAGTATTCATAATTGTTGTATATATTAATTTTATCTGAGCACCATTACTAGCAATGATTGCATCACCAATAGGTACAATTGCAGGATATAAAAGCAAAGCAGGACTTCCTTCTTCCAATTGCTCTCTATCAGTTACCTCTGTACGTATTGTTTTAGTTTGTGCTCCTTCTATCAATTTTCTAGCTTGACTAGAAGAGCTTCTTCCAGTTAATGAATAACCAACAATAACGTCTTCATTTGGATTCATTCCAACAATAATACCTCTACCGCTATAAACCATTTTTTCTAAAGCGCTTAAATCATCCTGCATTTTAACCTCCCCTATAGGTTTTTTTCTGCATACTTGACCCCATTTCCAAAAATCTCCAAACCTAAACCTTCTTCAGGCACTTCACCAACTTGTTTTAGTCTTTTAGCAACAATAGGATTACTCTTATCGATATAATCTCTATTCAGAATATCCTGAAGTGAAGCAAGATAATGATTATTAGGATTATTGTATCTTTCTGGATGAGGCATTAAACCAAAGATTTTTCCAGTTGGATCACATATTCCAGCTATTGCTCTTTCAGAGCCATTGGGATTATCAGGAAAATCCATTGTTGGTTTTCCATCTGAATCAGCATATTGATATACAACAAGGTGTTCTTCAAATAATCTATCAATTGTTTCAGGTTGGGCTACAAATTTTCCTTCACCGTGAGCTACAGGAACATATATATCTTCAACTCCCTGAGTCCAAATGCAATTGTTTTCAGGACTTACTAGATGGACCCATCTGTCTTGAAACCTATTACTGTCATTATAGGTTAAGGAAGTTGTCTGTTCCATCTTCCCATCTAACATAGGTAAAAGACCAGATTGGACTAAAACTTGAAATCCATTACAAATTCCAATAACAGGTTTGCCTTCTGAGATGAATTGTTCTAATTCCTTATCTAGAAACTGCATAATCTCAAGTGTGAATCTTTTCCCTGCCCGTATATAATCACCATAAGAAAACCCACCAGGAATAGCTAATATATGGTACATATCTAGACTAACATTCTTATCACTAACAGGATCATACTTTTTAATCAAAGAATTAATGTGAACAATCTCTGAATCAGCACCTACAAGATTGAAAGCATAATTAGTTTCTCTATCACAATTTGTTCCATCTGTTCGCAGTACACATACTTTAGGTTTTTTAACCATTATAGTCTGATATTACCTTTATTTTTTTGTCTTAATACATCCACATTAGATTGAATAACTTTTTTATCTTTATAAAAGACATTAAACTCTTTATCTCCCCTAACTATACCAATTTGTCTGAAATAACATCCTTTCATATGCTCTTCAAATTGTTGTTTCTTAGAAGGGTGCACACTAACTACAAAACGACCAGTACTTTCTGAACCCATAATTTTATAAGCTCTACCTAGTTTACCATCAAGTGAATCTAAGGTTACATCAATACCAAGATCACCAGCAATAGCAGGATTAGCAAGCCCAAAAAATAATCCAGTCTTTGTCACATACTGAGCTGAATGGATGCATTTGTCTTTAATTGAATTTGGCATAGCGTTATATCTTTCAATAATTTCTTTGAAATCTGATTTCGGGACATTCCTACCAGTTTCATTATATTTTAAATATAATTCACTACCTCCACACTCATCTCTTATTTCTCCAACAACATAAATTAGATCTCCAGGAACCTTAAAATCACACGTTGTTAGTGTTGAATCATCAGGTACAATACCTACTGCACTCTTCAAAAGTTCTGTCTTAGCTTTAACATGAACATCTTTATCTGTTTTAGTACTTGTGTATGAACGCTCCATACTAGTACTGTCTTTACCAGAAATTGTTGGTGTACCAAATGCAATCTCAGCATCAGCAGCACCTTTAATCATCCTTATTACCTGTGCTGCTACGTACTCGTCCTTTTCTGGTTTAGGACAAGTAGTATTTCCGTTAAAGGTTATCTTGTCAAGATTCCCACCAGCTGCAATAATTTTTCCAATTGCATCTACTACATTATTTCTTCCCATGTGGTAGGCATCAATATCGCCTTGCCAGGGATTAGAACCCCAAGTTTCAATGACTACTTCTTTTTCTCCAAGAACTGGTCTATATGCAATAGCATCACTCTTCCCTCTCCCAATACCTACAATAGGCTTTATTAGATTTCCACCCTGAACTTCGTGATCATATCTAGTCATAATCCAGTCATAGATCTGTACGTTAGGGCTGCTAATCATAGCATACAAAGTTTCAGTCAAATCTTCAAGTTCAGGAAGCTCTGGTTCCTTATTTTCGCAAGGTTTCCAGTGAGCATGTATAGTCATTTGAGGTAAACCTTTATGCAAGAAATCTACTGGGAGATAGGCTATTGTCTTATCCTGATCAATAACCCTATAATAACCAGAATCATTGAATTCAGCAATTACTGTTGCTTCAACATTAAGATGTTTACAGGTTTCTTTAACTCTATCTAGATTTTCTCGCTTAATTACTACGACTTCCCTTTCCTGTGCTTCTGATACTAACTTTTCCCATCCAGCAAGTCCACTGTATTTTTCAGGAACTCTGCTTAAATCCATCACTACACCACCCTTGCCATTACTTGGGTTTGAAAAAATTTCTCCAGATCTAATATCTAATCTTAGGTAGTCAGCAAGAGGTGATGCTTTTTTGTCTCCAATTATTGGAGAAGCTACTGTCAGTTGTTCTTCAATAGGGGTATTTGTTGTTACATCCTTTTCTTGATATAACAATTGTATATTATATCGCTTCTTTTCATACTCATTTAGTAAGTTAGCTAGTTCACCAACTGCAGAGTTCCAACCTCCTGCTCCACAATCTTGTGAAGCCTCAATTAATCCTAGCATTTCAAGCAGATTTATTGTTTCAAATACATTCTTTTCAACAATTGGGTCTCCAATCTGTACACTTTGATTAACATCCTCCCTTTGTTCAGCATCAGATGCTATCGCATCAGACGAACCAGTAGCCCCATGAATTCCATCCTTACCTACTTTCCCACCTAAAGATAAAGCAATATAACCAGGTCTAATCACTTTTACATGTGTTTGTCTCCCATTGATTTCAGAAGGTGCCACAGCAACTGCACCTACATATACAGCTGGCTTAAGCCACCCATTGTCAACAAATACATTACCACACATAGTTGGGATACCCATTCTATTTCCATAATCCTCTACACCAGCAATAATACCATCTAAGATCTTGCGAGGAGGGAGTATATCAGAGGGCAAATCTTTGTAATATTCAAAAAAGGCAACTCTAAACCCATATTGGCTAGAGACAATCATCATACCTATTCCTGTACTCTTTGGATCCCTGAAAACACCACCTGAGCCTGTATCAGCTCCACCAAAAGGATCAAGAGCAGAAGGATGATTATGTGTTTCAACTTTATGGGCAAGATTATATCTATTATTGAGCCTAATGACTCCAGCATTATCTTCAAACACAGAAACAAGGTAATCAATTTTTCTACCAATTTTTTCAGTTGCATCAACAATTATTGATTTGAAAATGCTGTCTGTGATATGTGGCAACCCTGCCTCATCATTAGGATCTTCACTTGTATAAATCCATTTAGCATTAAATTTTTTATGAATACAATGTTCAGACCATGACTGACCAGTACTTTCTGTCTCAACATCTGTGGGCATTGCTTCCAGACCATACTGTTTTCTTTGTTTGATAAAAACAGGATCTTTGAATAAGTCTTTAATAGTGAGCATCTCTTCAAGATTTAATGCAATATATCTTTCATCACTGATTTTCATGAGTTGTTCATTTGTTGTATCTTTGTTTATTACCAGACCATCCTTTGTTAATGCATAAGTAAAAGGTTTAACCTTTGGCAACTGGACTTCTGGGAAATGATATCCCATGCCCTTTTTTGAATCCCAACTATTGTAATCTCTTCTTATGAATTCATTAATTAAAGGATTGCCAAGTTGCTTTTGCAGCTGGAGATAATCAGTTTGGGTAAATGGCCCTCGCCATACATATTGCTTAGCAAATGACACATCACCTATATCCCTACCGAGGATAGTCTCTATAGCCTGTTTAACTGTCTTTCCTTCTGGATCATTAACTGCAGGCTTTGGTGACATTTCAATAATTGATATATCCTGAGAAATATTCTCCAAAACTGGACAGTCTGTAGCGACTTTATCTATAACAGGATCACTTAATAATTGTTCAATAGATTGAAGTTCTTTTTTGGTTAATGTTTTATCCTTTATATTATAAACTCTAATCGGTAAACTGGATATTAATCCTTCTGATTTAAAATTAATACTACTCCTAGACAAAACTTCTATTCTATGCACAGATAACCCTTTTTGTATGGTTACTAAATCCAGAATAAGCTCACTTATATATTTTACTATTTTAAAGTAGGTTCATTTGTCATATATTAGTAACAAATTTATTCGTTCTCAACTCTGGGCGCTAGAATAAAAGCAAGCTGTAGTTTATCAACAACCTTATAATCTAACTTCAAAGGATAATCTTTGTTAAACTGAATTGTAACTTTATCCGCTAATTTAGCACCACTAATCATTTTCTTTAAGTATTCAATAGAATATTTTGCTTTAATTGCATTTTGTGTCTCAGCTGAAATCTTAATTTCATCACCTTCAGCCATCTCAATTTTTGCATTACTCAAATCGCCTTCAGCCAAAACAGTAAACTTTTTTGGTTCAACTAACAAAGTAACAGCTTCTGCAACAATATCTGCATCTTCAATAGCATCATTCAATATAGCAGACCCAGCTTTAATACTAAGTGGAAACTTTAAATCTGGAATCTTTTGCTCTTTCTCTTCTATATCAATTATTGGTAAAGAGAATGTTCTTACAGTATTGCCTTTAATCTGAAGCTTTAGTTTATTGTCCTCAAGCTCTATAACAAGTACATCTGTAGGATTTACTCTTTTCAAGATTTGCTTAAGATTACTAAGATTAATTGCCAAATCCACAGCTTTGCTGACTTTATATTCAGTAAAACATGAACTCAATAACTTAAAAATCACCATTGCAACATTAGCAGGGTCCATTGCAACAAGCTCTATTGCATCTGGAGTAATCTTAAAACGGGCTTCATTCACTAAATCAGAAATTATTGTGATACTATCCTTAAAGTATTTTGGTTCAGCTAGTGTAAGTTTCATAGTAATACCCCCCATTCTAATAGTAAAAGTAAAATCTTAACATATATTTAAAATCTTCGATTTATCATTCAATTTTTAGATATTGACCATTCTGCATCAGATGAACATTTTTTTTATAACCCATCTGATTAGCCAAATTACACAAAGCAGAAGTCATTTTAAGCTCACCATGTGCAGGAATTATATGTTTTGGCTTTACAAGGTTAATTAAATCACGTAAATCCTCCCTTGCAGCATGCCCAGAAACATGAATATCCTTAAATATCCTAACTTTAAATTGCTTTAAATCATTCTCTAGCATTTCTCTGTTTTGAATATTCGTTGGTGTGGGTATAACTTTGCATGAAAAAACTATATGATCTTCAGGTTTAAACCTAAATTTAAAAATACCTCTAGCCATTTTTGATAGTGTGGCTTTTGGTTCACCTTGATGTCCAGTAACTACTAAAAGATATTTTTCCCTGTTTTTTTCAATTTTTTTCAATTTTTTCTTTATTTGTTTACCATATTTTACTATTTCAACGTCTTTTGAGAAATTAATAATTCCAATTTCTTCTCCAGCCATTACATACTTATGTAATGACCTTCCCATGAGAATAATTTTTCGATGAAGCTTTTTACCAAATTCAATAATTGACTTTAGTCTTGCTAAATGAGAAGAAAAGGTTGTAACAATAATTGCATTATGCTTTGATTCTGTTCCTAATAAAACATCTCTTAGCATCTCTTTTGCGACAGATTCAGAGGGCATTTTTTTATGATCACCAGCATAAGTAGAATCACATATTAATACAATAACACCTTTTTTTCCTAGTTCACCTAATCGTTTGAAATTAGGTTTTTTTCCTAATGTGGGATATTTATCAAATTTAAAATCATTAGCATAAAGAATAGTCCCATATTTTGTATGCAAGGCAACCATTGCTGTTTGTGGAGTGGAATGAGTTGTATTAATAAATTCAATTTTGATATCAGAATTAAGCTGATACATACTATTTGTAGTTAGAGTTTTAATTGCATTTTTTAGCTGAATCTTTTCATTCTTTAAGATAGCTCTTATGACTGCAGTTGCAAATGGTGTGCAAAAAATCGGTGCTTTAAATTCATTGCTTAAGTAAGGAATTGCACCAACATGATCAAGATGAGCATGTGTAGGAATAACCACTTTTGTTTTATGGATCCAGTCCTTTATTACAGAAAGATCTGGCACAGCTCCTACTTTCACCAGTTCTTGGCCATTAATATTAACAATATCCTCATCTTCTGTATATTTAATATAGTTTTCTAGATGTAATCCCAAATCAAGAATAAAAACATCATCATCAATCTTAATTGCAGTACAATTCTTGCCTACTTCATTATAGCCGCCTACTGAACAAATATCTATTCCCATGTTCAAAAAAAATTGCCTCCAATATATATATTTTTTTAAAAATATCCCTTAATATTAAACTGAAAAATATTTTTTAGAAACCATATAGTCTATATACATAAAGCTTATATATGTTTAGGTGCTAATAATTCAATTGTGGGGGTTTTAGATAATATGTTTGCTATTTTAGATGGAAATCTATCTGCTATATTTCTATATACAATAAATGAGGGGATAATATGAAAAAGCTATTATTATTAGTTCTATTAGTTATTGGTTTACCAATTGTTACTGCAGACTGGACTTTAGAAGCAACATTGTCAGAAGCTTCTTGGGGTGTTACTGGAGTCGCATTTTCCTATGATAATAATTATGTCGCCTATTCAGTAACAATTGAAGACAATGCAGTGTTTGTTCATGATACAAATAATTGGAGTTTAATAACTTCATTAACAGAGGCATCAGCGAGTGTAGACTGTGTTGCATTTTCACCAGACAATCAATATATTGCATATGGAGGGCATGATGATAATGTATATGTGCATCTCTTGAGTGACTGGAGCTTAGTTGTTAATTTAACAGAAGCAAATAATAACGTACCTTCTGTTACTTTTTCACCAGACAGTTCCATGATAGCATATTCTAGTGCAGATGAAGGTGTCTATGTTCATAATACTTCAGATTGGTCTTTAATAGTTAGACTAAATGAGTCAACTGACAATCCTAATTCCGTTGATTTCTCTCCAGATGGATCATTAATAGCTTATGGGGCAAATGATCATAAGGTATATGTTCATAATGTTTCAGATTGGTCATTGATAACAACTCTAACTGATTCCTCATCGCTTGTAAAAAGTGTTGCATTTAGTTCAGATGGAAGATGGCTTGCATATGCTGATTATAGCGGGCATGCGGTTATTAATGATGTCACTGATTGGAGTTTGGAAACGAAGCTGAGCAGTGCTACTAGCTATTTGTTCAGTGTTGCTTTTTCTCCTGACAATAAATGGTTTAGCTATGGAAGCCATGACACTAATGCATATATTCACAGCCAAGGTGATTGGATTCCTGAAACTACGCTAACAGATGGTGGAGGAACAATTTCTCAAATAGATTTTAGTCAGAATAATCAATGGGTAGCTATTGCCAGTGGAGATAATAACACATATATTTATAATAGGGGGGATGTATGTACGGCAACTCCTCCTTATGATGAAGTGTATGTTGATGATGATTATAATACATCTACTCCTTGTTTGGGATATGATCATTTTAATAAAATACAAGATGGAATAAACGCAGTTGAAGAAGGTGGAACAGTTAATGTTTATAATGGAATTTATTATGAGAATGTTGTTGTGAATAAAACAATAAATCTTGTTGGTGAAGATAGAGATGGAACAATTATTGATGGTAATTATAGTGGAAATGTTGTAAATATAACTACTGATTGGATAAATATGAGTGAGTTTAAAGTGACAAACAGTAAAAATAATTGGAGTTATGCGGGAATTGATATATTTTCAAACTATAACACAATCTCAGGTAACATTATTTCGGATAACTATTTTGGCATATTGCTCTTTTCTTCTAGTAATACCATCTTTGGGAATAATATCTTGAATAATAATGATGGCATACGCGTCTATGATGGTAGTTACAACATCATATCAGAAAACATCATCGGATCGAACAATGAGATTGGCATATACTTTGATAGTTCCATTAACAACAACACTATTTCAGAGAACAACATAACGAGCAACAATATTGGTATATACCTCAATTATTTTGGTAATAATCATTCTATCTTAGGGAACACCATTATCTTAAACAACGCTTATGGTATATACCTTAGCACTCAAACTAACTACAACATTATTTCAGGGAACAACATCTCAAAAAATGATGAAGGCATAAGATTCTATCTTAATAGCAATAACACTATTTCAGGGAATAACATAACAAACAATGATATTGGAATAAACCTCATTTATTCCAGCAATAATATCTTAGAGAACAACATCTTAAATAACAATAAAGGCATACAGCTTAGTTTTTGCAGTAACAACAGTAAAATTTATCACAACAATTTACTGAATAACGCTCAAAATGCCTACGTTGAATGCAACGATGAATCCAACAATACTTGGGACGACGGCTATCCCTCCGGCGGCAACTACTGGTCAGACTTTGATGAACCAAGTGAAGGCGCATATGACACTAATGGTGATGGAATAGTTGATTCCCCATACAATATTTCTGGTGGAAGCAATAAAGATAGGTATCCATTAATAAATCCATGGAATGGAACTTTACCAACGCCACCAAACGAATGTGGTCCAAACCCATTCCCTGGTTGTCAGGTTACACAAAGTACTGTTTTTAATAATAGTGGTTCTCCTTTTGATTTAACTGGAGGCCCTGTTGGGATTTATATTAATGCAAGTAATGTAGTTTTGGATTGTAATAATTCTATCTTAAGTTGTAGAACTCAAACTGGAGATGGATGTATTTATATTGGCTCTATTAAAAATAATGTAACTATTAAAAATTGTATAATCAATCAAAGTGACCAAGGAATATATGGCGGTGAAATAAATAATAATATAACAATTATAAATAACAATATAACTTCAGAACATCATAATTTATATTTTGAAAATAATGACCAAAACTATATTAATATAAGCAATAATTATTTCTATCATATTGGTGGAGAAAATGGAACATTTGGGAGGGCTATTGAATTCAGCCCTGATTGGAATGGCTCTTATATTTATATTAGGGATAATTGGCTCGACACAGGAGCCTTAGCCATAGGTATTGCAAATACACAACATGTGCAGAATAATTATATATTTATTGAGAATAATAATATAACAGATGCTTCTTATATTTTTTATGAAGAAGGTGAGTGGCAAACAGAAAATGGTACTTGTATATC
>Ga0209636_10005191_pt1 | contig 13305 bp, 9 predicted proteins | sample DeeMarSWOR152_54_FD_187464 | JGI IMG/M metagenome (GOLD analysis project Ga0209636, IMG submission 187464) | Marine sediment microbial communities from White Oak River estuary, North Carolina - WOR-1-52-54 (SPAdes) (version 2) | ecosystem: Environmental > Aquatic > Marine > Intertidal zone >...
TTCGCAGGACATGGACGTTCATTGATAGACAGGAAGGAAACCACCTGTATAAGACCACAGATGGCGGAAAGACCTGGAAAAAGCTGACCAAAGGCCTTCCGATGAACATCAAAAGCGGATGGAACGGGGTTTGTATCTATCCCAAGGATCCGAATATCGTTTATGTCAGGATGGACGAGGAAGTCAACCTGGGCTTCAACGAGAGGGATGGCAGCGCTCTTTTCAGAAGGGGAGTCTTCCGGGATGGTTATTATTTGAATAAATTTAAAGACTTCAAGATTCATCCTCAGATCAAGAGAATGATCAAATTCGAGCCCGTGGAGTTCGAAAAAGAGACCGACCTGGCGGATAAGCTGAATGAGCTTATCAGAGACAGGGAATTCCAAAAAAGAGTCGGTGTCGATGTGGCGGCTCTGAACAAAAAAGCCAGGGCACTTTTCCCGAAGAATGAAAAGATCATCGAGAGCATCGATGAGATCGAGAAAACCTTGAAAAATGAAAAGGAATACAATGAGCTCTGCCAGGAGATCAACAGTTTTGTCCTGACAATGCTCTTTGCGGATTCAGAGGGAATCGAGGTTAAGGATGATGTTATCACTGTCACGGATATCGACAGAGTCCAGGTCAACCCGGCTCTTAGCCCCCTTTTGAAATTCGAAGAAAAAAAGGTCAAGGATGAAAAAAATCTAGCTCAAAAGGCCACTGAGCTGGTTAAAGATGAAGGGATGATAGACAAACTGGGTATTGACCTGATGAAATTCAACACGGAGGCAAAAAAAGCGTATAGAGACAGGGACGACCTCCAGGCAAAATTCAAAGAAGTTAAAGATAAAATTGGTGAGTTCGAGAGCAGAAAGGGAAGATACCAGCTCATCAACAGGCACATCCTCCAGATTATTTACGCGGATGCTCTGATGCTGCTGGAACCAGTAAAAAAAGCGGGAGTCATCTACCGGTCTGACGACCAGGGAGAATCGTGGACCAGGATGACCGAATACAAGCTCACCGGAGGAAGCGGCGTGATTAATCAGATTGAAGCGGGCTATGCTGGAAGAATATACGTGGATCCCAATGATGATAAAAAACTGTACACCGTTGAAGTCCGAGTCGCGGTTTCCGTGGACGGGGGAAAGGTATTCAGGAGCGCCCCATGGACAGGAAACCATCGGTCCCATGTGGACACCCGAGGTATGTGGATCGACCCGCTCAATTCAAACCATATCCTGAACGGGAATGACGGTGGTGTCAGCGAGACCTGGGACGGAGGAAAACACTGGTCCCAGAAAGAAACGATCAGCGCCCAGCAGTTTTACGACATCTCTGTCGATAACGAAATCCCCTATAACGTCATGGGCGGCACTCAGGATAACGGCTGCTGGATCGGGCCGTCCCGGAACAGGAATCAGTACGGCGTCTATCCTGCGGACTGGACATACCTTCCTACCGGAGACGGATATTACGCTCTAAGGGATTGGTGGAATCCAGAGTACATTTATTACGAGAGCCAGTTCGGCCGGTCCAGCCGGATGAACCTGAAAACTGGAGAGATTATTTCCCTGTCAGTGAGAAATACTCAGGAAGAAAGAGACGCTGGGAAACCGGCTCAAAGGTACCAGTGGGATTCTCCTATCCATCTTTCTCCCCATAATCCCGGTATTGTCTATGTCTGCTCCCAGCATGTGCACATGTCCAGGAGCCGAGGGAACAGTGATACCTGGGTGACCATCAGTCCTGACCTCTCCAAGAATGACCAGGAGAGGATCGAGCTTTCCAAGCTGACGAACCTTCAGTATGCCACGATCTACACGTTCCAGGAATCTCCAGTTGAGCCCGGAGTGTACTGGGCGGGTACTGATGACGGAAACCTTCAGCTGAGCATAGATGGCGGAAAAACCTGGCAGAATATAACGATGAATTTCTATGACACGAATGGAAATCCAAAGAAAGGGATCAAAGGCGCGCGCATTCCCTATGACCGATGGGTTACAAAAGTCGAGCCTTCTGCCCATGACTTGAAAACCTGCTACGTGACATATTCAGGGTACAGAACCCATAACGAAGATAATTCCTATGTTTTTGTCACCCATGATTTTGGGAAAACCTGGAAAGACCTGAGCCAGGGAATGATGAACCCGGTGAGGGACATCGAAGAAGACCCGGATAATCCGGATGTTCTCTACATGGCCACTGATTACGGCCTTTTTGTCACCATGGATAAGGGGAAAACCTGGGTGGAGATGTCTTCTTCGGCGCCTGATGTGATAATCATGGACCTGGATATCCAGAAAAGAGAACGGGATTTAGCCATCGGGACCTACGGAAGAGGCATCTACATCGCCGACATTTTCCCGTTCAAAGAGTTTAATACAGAGTTATTCGAGAAAGATTCCTACCTTTTTGATATACAGAGAACGATAAAATGGAACATGCTCGAAAGAAGAGGCCCGACGTATGGAGAATTCGCCCGGGTGGATAATCCCCCTGTCGGTTCGAATATTTATTATTATCTCAAGCAGCCGGCAAAATCCGTGAAGCTTGTCGTAAATGACCTTGGAGGCGAAGTTATACAGGAATTGAACGGAATGACAGGCAAAGGCATCCAGAAGGTATTCTGGAACTTGAGAAAGAGGGCAGAACAGGGAGAGGGCCAGCAATTCCGGATGCGATTCGCTTCCACTGTTGATCCAGGTGAATTCAACGTGACGCTGGTTGTAGATGGGAAAGAGGTTGTGACGAAAAAACTCAAAGTTGTCCAGGATCCTGTCCTAGAGACATTGAATTAATTTCGAGGGTTCTCTTCCATTTTGTATGGGTAATTGAATGACTAAAATACACGGAAAGGACTTCGCTCCCTTCAGATTTTTAGCGCCATTCCCTCACCGTCCCCCTCGGCATATAAGCGAAGGGCAGTGGGGAGAAAACCGTTTGAAGGCGGAGCGGGCATGGTTCCTCACCGAAGAGGTGAGGAGAGCGGAGCCTGAAACCGAGCCGCTTTTGACTCGCTGGGGCAAAAGTGGCGTGTTTTCGGTATCCACTGTCCTGAGCTTCTCAAACATACTCGGCGGCAGATTTCAGCGGCTTCCCTTTCGGGTTTGAATTTCTGGTCTAGAAAGAGGTGTGATCGGATAGCTCAAATCAAAGAGGCAAGAGCGTGTTAGAAGTGTGTGATTTAAATCTGCGCACCCTGAATACTGAGCAGACAACATAAGAATAGAAGTAATAGCTGATGGCGTTCAAAGATATCCTGGGACATGAGCGTGTCAAAAAAATCCTGAAGAAAGCTCTGCAAAAAAAGAAGATTCCAAACTCCATGCTGTTCTGTGGACCCGAGGGAGCTGGGAAAGAAGAGATGGCCTTTGTGCTGGCTAAAGCTATAAACTGCGAGCGAAAAAGAGATGATGCCTGTGAAACCTGCATGTCCTGCAGAGGGATCAATGCGCGTAATTTTCCTGATGTCATGCTGGTTCAGCCGGAAGGAAACGTGATAAAGATTGAACAGATGCGGACTCTTAGGAAAATAGCATACCTGAAGCCCATGGTAGGGAAAAAAAGAGTCTTTATCGTGACAGAGGCCGAGAAGATGACAGAAGAGGCTGCTAATTCTCTTTTGAAAGTGCTGGAAGAACCACCTCTTTTTTCTTATGTTATACTTGTGACACATAATCCTTTTCTCATCATGTCGACGATTAAGTCTCGGTGTCAGATATTGAATTTTCCGCCAGTCTCAAGAGAGAATATCAGGAAAGTCCTGATGGAGAAAGGATATGAGGAGGAAAAAGCCAGAGTGATTTCTAGTTTTGTTCATGGAAACCTCAAACAGGCCTTGAGTTTGGATTGGGAAGATATCCAGGAGAAACGAGAACAGGCCTGGATGCTGTTCCTCTCTCTCATCAATAAGGAAAATTTTCCTCTCTTTTTGAGGCGTTATGCCTTTTCGTATAAAGCTCTGGTTAAAGAAGAATGGGAGAAAATATTAGAGATGCTCTCGTCCTTCTGCCGGGATTTGGTGCTGCTCAAAGAGAAGAGCGATGTTGACCTGTTGATGAACCCGGATTATGAGGAGAAAATCAGGAAGGCAGAAGAGCTGGTGAGCCTAGATTGGCTGATCAGATGCATGAAAAGAGTAGATTACGCCATCTATGGCCTGAATAAGAACCTCAATGTAAATCTGCTCGTCAGCTCATTCTTTGCCAATTTTAAGGAATGGGAATATGCCTGAAATCGTATACGTCTTATCTGAACTTTCTGGAAGGATATCCAGAGCGAAAAAGGGAAAAGAGGAATTGAAGCGTGGAGACCTCTGTATTGTTGAGTCAGAATTGGGTGGAGATTTGGCTGTGGTCATAGACGATTCGAGCCAAGTCTGTGCTCATCAAAAAGCGGCCAAGGATGCTGTGAATGTTATACGCCTGGCCACGGAAGAGGACAAGAAAAAATTCAAGTGGTTGAGGAAAAAAGAGAAGAAGGCCTTTGATTTTTGTCTGAATAGGATAAATAGCAGAGATTTGCCGATGAAATTGGTCAGGGTTCGTTACTTTTTCAATGAAAAAAAGGGAATTTTTTATTACACGGCAGACGGTCGTATTGATTTCAGACAGCTGGTTAAAGATTTGGCCAAAGAGTTCAAGATGCGGATTGAGATGCGTCAGGTGGGAGTCCGAGACGAAGCCAAAATGGTTGGAGGTCTGGGAGTCTGTGGACGCTCCCTCTGCTGTTTCAGTTTCATGAAGAATTTTGAGCCTGTGACAATTCAGAAGGCTAAAAAGCAGCAGATTGTTATCAACCCCAAAAAAATATCGGGTTTGTGCGGCCGATTGATGTGCTGCCTAGGGTTTGAGGACGAGAGTCGGGGGCGAATGTACACAGAAGATGAGAAAGTCGAAGAGGACTGAAAAGAATTAAAAAGGGAAATGAATAAAGAGGAGGTGGAAGTTTTTATTCGGGATCGTGAATCTTGAATTGAACCTTGAGAGAGAGAGAAACCAAGTTTCCTTCGGCGGAAAAAGCCTTAACCTGCCAGGAATATATTTTGCCTGATACAAACGTATTTTTGATGTTTACAGGGATAATGATGGAGTTGTCTTTTGTGGCGTAATTCCACACCACGTTGTCTTTATCATAGATGTAGATTTTGTATTCGACGTCTTCACCCATTTTTTGCCACTCGAATTTTGACGGAACTGTTTCTGATTCCCAGACAGGAGATATGAGTGTTATTTTGCTCCCTCTGACGGCGTCGTCATAAATATAGAATTGAGGTGATGTGGGCTTGAGCATGGGGAGAATACCGAATACTATGACTGCGACCAAAACGGCTGAGATTGCCGCAGTTGCCCATTGTTTGGGGGTGAGGAAAGAGGTGGCTTTTTCCCACCAGGTTTCTCCCTTGGCTGATTCGGCCACGTATTCATCTTTGAATATTTCTTGACCTTTATATTTAATGGCGGCAATGAGTTCGTCCCGTTCCACCATTTTTTCAAAACATGAAGGGCAGTTAAAATAATGCTCTTCAAATGTACTTTTTTCATCCTCGGTGAGTCGATTCAATAAATACTCATTAATCATTTCTTCAAATTTGCAGTTCCTCATGGCTTTTTCCTCTCAAATTAACTTCATAAATTTAGTCGTAAAATACCGAAAAAAATGGAAAAAAATCATGTTTTTATCAACTTTTTTAGAAGTTTTTGGGAATAATTCACACGTTCGCTCACTCTCCGAGGAGAAATGCCTAGTTTTAGAGCCACTTCCTCCCTTGAGAACTCTTTATAATAATAAAGGTACAAAACCTCCCTGTATTTAGGTTTTAATTTTTTGATCGCTGTGGCAATCATTTCTGCTCTTTCTTTGTCTTCGATTTGTTCCTGGGGGTCAGGATAGGAAGCCGGCTCTGGGACATGCTTCAGGACTTTACTTTTCTGTCTGATGTAGTCGATGATCCTGCGGCTGGTAATGGTGTAGATGAATGTTCCTACCGAAGATTCTCCTCTGAACTCCCCTTTTTTTATTTTTTCGATGACGTTGGTGATGATTTCATTCGCCACATCATCACAATCTGGATTATAGGCTCCCAATGATTTTTTCACCCGAAAAGTGACAATAGGCTTGTATTTTACGAAGACTTCTTCGAGTTGATTCTTTTGCTTTTCTTCTCCCATAGTTGCATTCATTATATATCCAGAAGAAAAAGTTGACAAGTCTATTTTTTTCAATTTTTTAGAATCAATTGCGACTAATTTCAATGCCAAAAAAATAGAGGATGAATGGTGGCCATTACAAGCCCAATCAAAGAATCGAGAAAAGAAATTCAGAGTTTTTTTGAGCCTTTGCTGCCTCCAAATGATAACGAATCCATTCCTTTTGATTCAGCAGGTCCGATTGAACCTGCCCTGGACTTTCCAGGCAATCCAGATAACTTCAAGGATGCGGCCAGAGAAGAAATTTTAGAGAAGAAAGGATATTCTCAACCCTTTCCTCCTCGCGAAGAAAAAGGGACAGGCGAAATTGTTTCATTCTGGGAAAGAGGATTCTGGGAAAAGCGAAAAATTTCACTGGCCAGAGAGGTGCTCATGCGTCTGGATCTGCGCTACAGGAAGATTTTCAGGGGTCAAGAACTTGGTTTTGAAGAGAAAGGGGCTGAGAAAGAAGCTTTTTTAAATCCGAATTTACTCTATTTGATTGCCATTACCGACGGGAATGAGGATACATTGGGACATTCCCAGCTTGTATCTAAATACGCGATTCTGTTTGCCGGGGCGCTCGGTATCGAGGACAGGAATTTTCTGTTTGACCTCGAAAATGGTGCTTTACTTCATGATATTGGGAAAATAGGGATAGCTGAATTCATCTTGAGAAAAGACGGTCCGCTGACTAGCGCAGAAAGAGAAATCGTAATGGGGCACCCTCTATTGGGATATCAGATGATAGAGGAGATCGATTTTTTGAAAAAAGCAGCCGAAGTTGTTTTGTATCATCACGAACGTTACGATGGAACTGGATATCCGTTTGGTCTGAGCGGAGAAGAGATTCCCCTTGGAGCGAGGATTTTTGCTCTGGCGGATACTTTGGATGCCATTACATCTGACAGGCCCTACAGGAAAGGTGAAACTTTTGAGGTCGCCAGGAGAGAAATAGAAAAAGGCCGTGAAACCCAATTCGATCCCCATCTCACGGATATTTTTCAGTCTATTCCGCTGGAAAAATGGCAGGATATTAAACAGAACGTCGGGATATCCCTTCCTCTATCCGCAGTTCACTGATTTGTCTTGCTTCAGAATTTCCCAGTCCTCTCTTTAATGGTGTGTCTTCTTCCGCTGCCTTTTAATGTGGTTTCTGTTTCTTTGTGGATGGCTCCGTCACTCTATCAAAGAGCTCTGCTGTATGAAAAATCTTAAAGGGGTAGCGTTTCTCTTTGAGATTGGCTTTGAGTTGGAAAAGGCAGCCTGGACAATCTGTGGCAATGTACTCTGCCCCGCTTTTTAGAATTTCCCCCTTTTTTTTCTCCCATAGACGGGCTGAAATTTCAGGGTTTTTTATAGAAAAAACCCCACAAAAACCACAGCAGGCATAGGGTTCTTCCTCTTCCTTCACATCGAACGCCAATGACTCCAGCATTTCTATCGGCTCGTTCTTCAGCTTTAAAGCGTTCACATAATGGCAGGGATAATGGTAATACAGCTTCTTTAGTGGGGGAGGCTTCTTTCCCTTCGGCAATAATCCCTTTTTCACCATGAATTCTGTGTAGTCAAAAATTTTATCTACCCAGAGGGAAGATTTAGGTTCGATCTCAGGGTAGAGTTTTTTCAAGAGGGAATTACCGGTGGGACAAACAGTCAGAATGTAGTCCGGGTTCTCTTTCTCAAAAGATTTGATGTTTTTTAGAGCCAGTTTCTGAACATCATTATCGTTTCCCAGATGGAGGCTGGGCGCGCCGCAACAGGCCTGGTCCGGAGGAGAGACCACATGAAAACCAAAACGGGATAAACTGTTGACGACACTATCCCGGATTTCAGGGAAGAAGAATTTCACCAAACACCCCTGGAAGAGGTAGATTTTTTCTCCACTCTTCATTTCTTCTCTTGTGCGTTTGCGTTGTTTAATCATGGGGAAAGATTTCCCTTTTCCCCAGGCAAAAGGGAGACTCATTAAATAGCCTTTTTTCTGGAAAGGCTTTTGGAGAATGGATAAGACCTTCGCGGTTCTCTCGGCGAGGGCTTTCTCTCTAAAAAAGAGAGAGAGAGTCTTTTCCCACGGCCTTGGAATCCTCTTGCTCTTGAGCTTCTGGATGAGTTCGCCTGTGGGAATTCCCACTGGGCAGAATTCCTCGCACTTTTTACAGTCCGCACAGAAATCGAGTAAAGAAGAGGATTCTTTGAATGACTGGGTTATTGCGGTCAGCAGAACGCCTATTCCTCCAGGATAGACCGGCCCCCCATAGACATGGCCACCCAGGGCCTTGAACACAGGGCAGATGAGCATGCAGCCGCCACATTTCAGGCAGTAAAGGATCTTGTTGAGGTCTTTGTCTTTGCTGATCTTGAGCCTTCCGCTGTCGAGGATGATAATATGAAGTTCCTGAGGTCCATGAACTCCAATAACCAGTTCTTTCTCGATATCAGTCGTGCGGCTTGGCCCGGTGATGAAGGACAGGTAGGAGGTCAGTTTGAGCCCTGAGGAGGCAGGAATGAGGGCTTTGACGAGAGTGATGGCTTGCTCCAGAGTTTCCACGAATTTTTCTGTTGTCACCAGAGCGATGTGGACAGGGGGGAGAGATGTGACCAAGCGGGCGTTTCCTTCGTTGCTGATGATGACAAGAGTCCCGGATTCGGCCACAGCCAAGTTGGCTCCAGAAATTCCTATGTCAGCCCCGAAGAAGTATTTACGCATTTCTTCCCGGGCAAGCTTCACGATTTCTTTTGGCTCAGGGGGAACCTTCTTTCCAAGGTGTTGACTGAGAAGATCGGCGACTTCTTCTTTGGTCTTATGCAAGGCGGGCGCAGTGATGTGGGAGGGCTTTTCTTCTGCAAGCTGGATGATCCATTCTCCCAGGTCAGTTTCGACTATTTTGTAATCCTTTTTCTCAAAAAAGCGGTTGAGCTCTATCTCTTCACTGACCATGGATTTGGATTTGACGATAAGCTTGGCTTTCTTCTGGCGGAGGATTTCTTCTATCCGGGAAAGGGCTTCCTGGGGCGTTGAGACCTTGTAGACGAGCGAGCCGGCTTTTTCGGCTTCATCAGTGAATTTTTGTATGAGCTGGGGAAGTCGCTTCACGCATTCTTCTCGAACGGCTCTTGCTTTTTCTTTGTACTGTTCCCAAGGAATTTCTTTTTTTGTGTGGCTGTATTTTTCGAAATGACGGGCAGACGCTTTCTCTAAAGCCTTTTGTAGGTTTGAGTCGTTGAGGGCTTTTTTGACTTTTTTCTTTTGTTTTCTCCGGGGAAACACTCACTCCTCTCTCTTCATTTTTTCCAGGTACGTCTGGGGATCGACTAGGAATTCCCTTGGTTTACTTCCCTCGGAAGGACCCACAATACCCTCTTGTTCCATCTGGTCAATGATTCGGGCAGCCCGAGCGTAGCCCAATTTGAATTTTCTCTGAAGGTAGGAAGCGGAGGCCTGTCCTGTGAGGAGGATGAGCTCCAGGGCTTTCTCATAGAGTTCATCTTTTTCAGCAAGGTCTTCAAGCCCAGGTGCTGTCTTGCTTTTGAGAGTTTTAACGATTTTTTCATCGAATTCTGGACTCCCCTGCTCTTTGACGAATTTCACCAGCCTGGTGATTTCAGGCACTGAGATGTGAGAGCAGTGCAGCCTGACAAGGCGAGGATAGTTAGGGGGCATAAAAAGCATGTCTCCCAAACCGAGAAGCTTCTCCGCTCCGGATGAATCGATGATGATTCGGGAGTCAACCTTGGTGGGAACGCGGAAGGCAATACGGCTGGAAAAATTATTTTTGATTGTCCCTGTGATAACATCTATGGATGGGCGTTGAGTCGCCATCACGAGGTGGATACCGACAGCGCGGGCCAATTGCGCCAGGCGGGCAATGCAGTACTCCACATCCTGGGCTCCGATCATCATCAATTCTGCCAATTCGTCGATTATGATAACAACATAAGGGAGAGGCTTGAGGTTTTCTTTTTCATCTCCCGGAGGCTTTCCTTTCCTCTCCTTCAGTGTGCGTTTGACCTGGTGGTTAAACTGCTCGATGTTTCTCACTCTCAGCATGCCCAGCTTTTGATAGCGTTCTTCCATCATTTTTATGGTATCCAGAAGGATCGCCCCGGCTTTCTTCGGGTCTTTCACGACAGGACAAAGAAGATGAGGGATTCCGTCCCAAAGAGCGAATTCCAGTCTTTTGGGGTCGATGAGGATAAGCTTGACATCTTCTGGTGTGGCCCTATAAAGGATACTGGCGATGAGGCAGTTAAGAGCCACGCTTTTTCCGGTTCCGGTTGCGCCAGCGATCAAGAGGTGAGGCATGATGGATAAATCTGTGATGGTGACCTCACCGTGAATATTCTTCCCTAAAGCAAAAGTCAGCTTGGAGGGAGAACTTGTGAATTGTTCTGACTGGATGATATCCCTGAGCTTAATGATTTCTCTCTTGTTATTGGGAATTTCAACGCCGAGAGAGGATTTTCCCGGCATTCTCTGAACTCTGGCTGACTCCGCGCCTAATGCCATGGACAGGTCTTCCGAGAGATTCGCCACCTGGCTGATTTTAATCCCCGGATAGGGGTAAAATTCGTATGTTGTGACCACCGGCCCCGGATGATACTCCCGGACTTCTCCTTCGACCCGGAATTCTGCCAGTTTCTCCTCAATTCGCTGCTTTTTTTCCAAGAGTTCGTTTTTGTCGATTTGTTCAGATGCTTTTCCCTGGTCAAGCAGTGTAAAAGGGGGATAATTGTAATCCGTCTTCTTTTCCATTTCAGGAAAAAGATACTTTTCCTGGATAGGAGGAGAAGAAGGCTTTGTCAGCACAGGTTCAGGCTTTAGGGCTTTCCTTCTTTCTTTTTTCTTCTTTTTTAGCTTGGGTTTTTTCGTCTCCTTTTCCTCATGAAGGGCGTATTTTTCCGCAACTTTTTTTCTCATCCTTTCCCTAAGCCTGGATTTGCGGTAATGAGTGGTTTTGATCCTGATGTCTTTGAACACAAAATGAAACAGATTTGAGAAGAATTGAAGGATTGCATGCATAGAGATTTTGGTTGCGAGAATGAAAAAGAGGATGAGAAGGGCGAAGAGTATAAGCAGCGTTCCGACATGACTGAATATTCGAATCAGAGCGGATGAGATCAGTTTACCGGTCAAACCGCCGGCCTGAGTCTCGGATCCCCTCCAGGGAACACTCTTGAAAAGCATGAACAAGAGGGAACTGAAGACAAGGAGAAGGAATAGGCTTCCCATGGATTTCATGAGGAGGTCTCTCTCCTCTCTGGAAGAGAAGCACTGAATTCCCATGTAGAAAAGGGCAAACGAAATGAGAAATGAGGCCAACCCAAAGATCTGAAAGAAAGCATCGGAAATATAGGCTCCTGCTTTCCCGATAGCATTGTGGATTTTTTGCTCAGAAAGTTGCGAATCGGCCCATCCGGTATTCGTCCACGAAGGATCCTGCGGGTCATAACTGATCAAACTGACAAAAATAAAAATAGCAAAAAAGATCAGGACAACTCCGACTACATCAGAAGACCTCACTCCTTTTTTTCTTCGGAGCTTTCGGGGAAATAGAGGAGATGTGGCTTTTTTCTTATTTTTCATTGACTGAATTATATCATATTTAATTTCTGTGGTCAGGTTTCAAATTTTGGGGTCGCATCTCAACATTCGACATTTCACAGAGAAGATTCAATCAGGACCAAGCCTTAGAATCAGGCCTTATCCCCACGATAAAAAATTTTTCAATCCTTGATTTCTAGAATTTCTTTATGATTATACCTTATCCTGCTGTAAGAAATGTCGAATGTTGAGATGCGACCCCTCTTATTTATATTTGAAGAATTCGTGAAAGAGGTCGACGAACCGAGAGATAGGAAGTTGCTCAGCCCGCGTGGTTTTTTCGATGCCAAATTTGAGGTAAGCCTTATCGATAATGGATAAAGGAATATCGAGCTTTTCCAGGTTATTTCGAAGGATTTTCCTTCTGTGCTTGAAAGCTCCTTTTAAAAAATCCCGGAAGAGTTCTTCGTTTTCGAGAGAAAAAAGGGGGCACTCCCTTTTTTTGAGAGAAATCAGGGCGGAATCCACTTTGGGCGGAGGCGAGAAAGATTCAGGAGAGACTGTGAAGTTGAGTTGGACGAGAAAGTGAATCTGAAAGAGGATGGAAATCGGAGCATAGGCTTTCGAACCCGGCTGGCCGCAGAGCCTTTCTGCCACTTCCTTCTGGAGCAGGAAGACACACTCTGAGAAGAGTTCTTTCTCTTCAAGCACCTTGAACAATAGAGGCGAAGAGAGGGAGTAAGGCAGGTTTCCTGCCAGCTTCAGGTTTGCTTTGCTGTTTTTCTCTTTTTTCAAGAGCGCATGGAAGTCCACATTCAGGATGTCTTTTTCCAGGATTGTCAAATTCGGAATGTTTTTCTTCTTTAGGGAAGGAATGAGAGTCGGGTCTTTCTCGATGGCGATGACCTTTCCGGCTTTTTCAGCCAGTGGGAAAGTCAGGGCTCCTTTACCCGCTCCTATTTCGATGATTAAGTCTTGTTCTTGGGGAGAGATGCGGTGGATAATTTTTTTTAGAACTGCCTGGCTTTTCAGGAAATGCTGACCGAGGGCCCTTCTCCTTGTTCTTTTAGTCACGTCAATTTCGATTTTCCCTTTTCTTCTGTTTGCTTGATGACAACAGCACAGGTCATATCACCGATGATGTTGGTGGTTGTCCGGCACATATCCAGGAATCGGTCAACTCCCAGGATGAGGGCGATTCCTTCGAGGGGAATTCCAATCTGCGTCAGGACCATAGCCAGGGTGATGATGCCTGCCGCAGGGACGCCTGCGGCTCCCACAGAGGCCAGAGTGGCCATTAGGACGATTGTGATTTGATCCGTGATTACCAGGGGGATGCCGTAGATCTGGGCAATGAACACCGCGGCAACACCTTGATAAAGGGCTGTTCCGTCCATGTTGATGGTGGCTCCCAGAGGAATTACAAAACTCGAGTATTCCCGGGGCACTCCGATGTGCTCGACGCATTCCAGGCTGACCGGCAAGGCCGCATTGGAGCTGGATGTGCTGAAGGCGATGATCATCGCTTCTTTCACGGCCTTGAAATAGAGGAGGGGATTCATTCGACCCAGAAGGCTGAGTGAAAGG
>Ga0209636_10005192_pt1 | contig 13305 bp, 9 predicted proteins | sample DeeMarSWOR152_54_FD_187464 | JGI IMG/M metagenome (GOLD analysis project Ga0209636, IMG submission 187464) | Marine sediment microbial communities from White Oak River estuary, North Carolina - WOR-1-52-54 (SPAdes) (version 2) | ecosystem: Environmental > Aquatic > Marine > Intertidal zone >...
AAGATAGAATGCATCAAGATGAAACTTGGTGAGCCCGATGCAAGTGGTCGTCGTCGTCCTATCCCTATTGAAGGGTCGGAATTTATCCTCGAAGTCGATACTGTGATTACCGCCTTAGGGCAAGTATCAACCCTTGGTTTCGCTAAGGAGTTGGGCATAGAGATTTCTGACAGAGGAGCGATTTCAACCGATGCAGCTTTAGCGACCAATATAGAGGGGATTTTTGCAGGGGGCGATGTGGTCACCGGGCCTGCCATCGCTATAGAGGCTATAGCCGCAGGAAAGAAAGCAGCTATCTCCATAGATGAATATCTCCGGGGAGAGCCGTTGTCTTCCAAAAAAGAAACAAGACAACCAGAGGAGCTTAGCACAGGAGAAGTTGCCGAACTTAAATCACGGTTTCCTTCCCAAAGTCAAATGCCCGTGCCAGAATTAGAACCAGGGGAACGAATTAAGAATTTTAGAGAAGTAGAGCAAGGTTATTCTGTTTCTGAAGCAGAAGAAGAAGCGGAGCGGTGCTTAGCTTCGAAGATAGAGGGTTGCTTTCAATGCCATGAATGTGAAGCGCGTTGTACTGCAAAGGCTATTGACTATGAAATGGAGGATGAATACGTCGACTTGAATGTTGGCGCTGTTATTTTCAGCACGGGATATGACTTCTTTGATCCCACTCCTTTCTCCAATTATGGTTATAAGATATACCCTAATGTAGTGACCAGCATGGAATTTGAGAGGATGCTTAGCGCTTCAGGACCATTTCAAGGAGAACTACTCAGACCTTCGGATAGAACTCACCCTCACAGGATTGCCTGGATTCAATGTGTCGGTTCTCGAGACATGACCTTTGGCCATAGCTACTGTTCAACTGTATGCTGCACCTATGCGATTAAAGAGGCTATCGTCGCCAAGGAGCATAGCCCTACCAATCTGGATACCACTATCTTCTTTATAGATATGAGAACCTTTGGCAAGGGATTTGAAGCCTACTATGAAAGGGCGAAAAAAGAGCACGGAGTAAGGTTTATCAGGTGTCGACCCGGCTCAATAGAGGAGGTGCCAGATACAAAAGACCTGAAGATACAGTATGAAACAGAAGATGGTAGGCTCGTCCAGGAGGAGTTCAATCTGGTTGTCCTGTCCATCGGGCTTGAACCTCCAAAAGGTGGCGATAAACTGGCTGAAAAGCTGCAGATCGAACTGAATAACCACGGTTTCTGTAAAATGGCTTGGTTCTCTCCGGTGGCAGCCTCCAGACCTGGAATATTTGTCTGTGGAGCCTTCAGCGGCCCAAAGGACATTCCGGATACAGTGACTCAGGCTAGCGCCGCTGCTGCTCAAGCGTCGGCCTTGCTTTCCTCCGCGCGTAACACTTTGGTGAAGAAGATAGAATACCCCCCGGAAAGGGATATAAGTGGAGAAGAACCAAGAATCGGAGTATTCATTTGTCACTGTGGAATCAATATCAGCGGATATGTAAATGTCTCTGAAGTCACCGAATTTGCCGAGACCTTACCCAATGTAGTCTATGCCGAGAGCAACCTTTTTACTTGTTCCCAGGATACTCAAGAAAAAATAAAGAAGGCGATTGAGGAACACAAGCTTAATCGAGTTGTTGTGGCCTCTTGTACCCCCAGGACTCACGAGCCTATGTTCCGAGAAACAATCAGAGAGGCTGGACTCAATCCGTATCTCTTTGAAATGGCAAATATACGAGACCAATGCTCCTGGGTGCATATGCATGAACCGGAACAAGCCACCGAAAAGGCAAAAGATCTGGTAAGAATGGCAATAGCTAAGGCCAGTTTGCTTAAACCCCTGAAGCAGTTATCGCTAGAGCTGAACCATTCTGGGCTGGTCATTGGTGGCGGTATCTCAGGAATGGAGGCTGCCTTGGCCTTAGCTGAACAGGGATTTAATGTCTATCTCGTAGAGAGAGCTCCGGTTCTGGGAGGAATAGCCAGGAGAATCCACTACACACTAGAAGGGGGTGATGTTCAAGCTTACTTAAGCGACCTAATCAACAGAGTATCACAAAACCCTTTAATCAATGTTTATACCGAAGCCCATATTGCCGAGGTTTCAGGCTACGTTGGTAACTTCACCACTAAAATAAGGATGGAACCCGCGCAGGAGTTCAAAGAGATTGTCCATGGGGTAGCCATCATTGCCACCGGGGGTGAAGAGTACAAGCCTATAGAATACCTTTATGGAAAAGACTCCAGGGTATTGACCTTGCTAGAGCTGGGAGAGGAGATTAACAAGGGAGGTGGTAAAATTGCTGACTGCACCAACTTGGTAATGATACAGTGCGTAGGCTCTAGAGAGGCTGACAGGCTTTATTGCAGTCGGATATGTTGTAGCAAGGCCATACAATGCGCTTTAGAATTGAAAGAAATAAACCCTGATATGAATATCTACATTCTCTACAGGGACATGATGACTTATGGGCTAAAAGAAGACTACTATCAAGAAGCCAGAACCAAGGGAATCACATTCCTTCGTTACAATTTAGAGGACAAACCCGAGGTGCAAATTGTATCACAAGATAATCAGAATCTGTTGAGGGTCACTGTAAAGGATCCCCTACTGGGTGAACATTTTGTCATCGACGCCGATATATTAGCTCTAGGCGTGGCTACTATTCCGGCTGATGGTAATAAGGAATTGTCTCAGCTATTCAAAGTGCCCTTGGATGAGAATGGCTTCTTCGTCGAGGCCCACGCCAAGCTTCGTCCCGTTGATTTTGCTGTTGCCGGTGTATTTATGTGCGGCCTTGCCCATGGCCCAAAGCTCATTGAGGAGAGCGTTGCCCAGGCCAAAGCCGCTGCATCGCGTGCCGCCATGGTGTTGGCCAAGGATGCCATAATCAGTGAAGGGATTGTTGCTTCAGTGAACGAGACAATATGTAGTGGTTGTGGCGTATGCGAAGTCCTCTGCCCTTATATGGCGATAGCCGTGGACCGAGAAAAGGGAGTTGCTGTGGTAAACGAGGCACTTTGTACCGGCTGTGGTACCTGTTGTGCAGCCTGTCCCTCAGGCGCTGTTGAGCAGCAAGGATTCACAACAGAGGAAATCTCAGCAATGCTTACGGCTGCTTTAGCTGGAGTATGAAGATGGATGACTTTGAATCTAGTATTATTAGCTTCTGTGGCAATCGGTGTACCTGTTCTTGTGTTGATATTGGCAGGGTAAACCAAATTCAATATCCACCGAACTTCAGAATGCCAAGACTAATGTGTTCCGGAGCACTCACTCCTTGCATAACCTGGAAGTCTTTGAACCAGAGGGCACTGGCGCGTTTGTAGGAGGATACCATTGGAACCGATATCAATGAGCAAACTGGACCCTAAATTCAAGTACGAAGTTGCCGCCCAACCTGGAGGCGAGAACATAATGCGTTGCTTTCAATGCGGTGCGTGCAGCACTTGCTGTCCCGTCAGGGAAGTTGCTGATAAATACAATCCGCGTAAAATAATACGGATGATATTGCTGGGCATGCGTAATAAAGTTCTGAGTAGCGATTTTATCTGGCTTTGTTCTATTTGTCATAACTGCGTTGAGCGTTGTCCTCAGGATGTCAGATTCGCCGAGATTATGGATGCCGTAAGGAACATTGCCATGAGAGAAGGATACATCCATCCTGCGTACGCTAGCCGGGTTGAAGCCATACACAACCAGGGCGTGCTCTACCAGATTACCGACCGCGAGAATCAGCGTCGACACGACCTTGGCCTACCACCACGCGCCACCGAATATGACGACGTTACCCAGATTCTTGACCTCACCGGTCTATTGGAACTGGCAAAAAAGGACAAGGAAGAATGAAGTATGCTCTATATCTAGGCTGTATCATCCCGGTGAGAGGCAGGAATTATGAACTCTCAGTACGAAAGGTCGCCCAGCGGCTGGGAATAGAGTTCGTAGATATTGAAGCTTTTTCTTGCTGTGGCTTGCCCATAAGATATATAGACCGGCAGACGTCTTTACTCATGGCAGCAAGGAACCTGAGCCTGGCCGAAAGTCTTGGACTCGATATTTGTACTCCTTGTAGTGGTTGCGCCTCCATGCTCACAGGGGCCCATAGACTACTGAAAGAGGACAGTGAACTCAGGAGACAGGTGAATGATAAGCTGGCCCAAGTTGGGCACCACTATGAAGGGAAAATCAACGTAAAACATTTTGCCAGGATATTGTATGAAGATATTGGAACCGAGCAGATAAAGGCAGCCGTGACAAGGAATTTGTCGGGACTGAAGGTGGCCATTCACTACGGGTGCCACTATCTAAAGCCTTCTCTTATTTACGATGGTTTTGATGATCCAGAACATCCAAGGACACTGGATGAGTTGGCAGCTGCTACCGGTGCTACGCCAATAATGTATGAGTATAAAAACCAATGTTGCGGGCTTTATACATTTGGCGTGGAGGCAGAAATTGCTTACGACATCGCCCATGCCAAGCTTGAGCATGTAAAAGCGGCTGGTGCTGATGCTATCGTCTTGGCATGTCCGGCCTGCGCCATAACATACGACCATTCTCAACGGTCGATCGCCAAAAAATTCGAGGCTGAGTATGACTTGCCTGTACTATTCATTACACAGTTGATTGGACTTGCATTTGGGTTCGACCCATCAGAGCTAGGATTCGACCTCAATCGAGTAAAGACCGATGAGCTACTTGCCAAAATATTGTAAGAGCCTGCTAAGTGAATTCTATTCTATTTCGAGTAGCTATTCCTGTCTTTAGTTGCTATAAGTTTAATTACTTGTGGCAAGGCTATCGCTGTAGTGTTTTATGATCTTCCTGTCCATGTCTTTCGCTTGCGTTTTTGTAATTCTTATCTCTTTCCTAAATTAAAAACTGATGCTTGCTAATCAAATCGAAAGAGAACCAGAAGAGACTCGTCCTTGACAATACAGGAGAGGGGTGGTAGACTGCGGTCTTGGAAACACCAGACCATTAACAGGGACTAAACACCAGTTATGTTCGGCGGGAGCAGTGGGAGACCAAACAAAAAAGCTCCCTCCCAATGCTTAGAGGTCGAGGATTCCATGCATAGAATCTTATTAGAAATGGTGTTTTCCAGCGCATTCCTGGGAGAATCGTGAAAGCAGCGATTTTTTACGGAGCTAGAGATTTTCGCGTTGAGGACATCGAAAAGCCCAAAATACAGCCAACTGATATACTGGTCAAAGTCGAAGCCTGCGGAATTTGCGGTTCGGATCTGCACGCCTATAAAGAGGGTATATTCAGCCGCCCCGGTTTTGTCATGGGGCATGAACTCGCAGGAGAGGTGGTTGAGGTAGGTAACCGTGTCAAACATATCGCTGTGGGCGACCGAGTAGTGCCGCTCGGGAGGGTAATAGAGAAAACCTGTGGGGAGTGTTTTTGGTGCCAGCGAGGGCAACCGCAATGGTGTTTATCAATTTCCCACAAACCCTGCGGAGAATGCACTCAATGCAGCTCCGGTAAGTGGTGGCTGTGTGAGCAGAACCAGCGTTACATGGGGATGGGTTACAGCCGCAACGGCGGCTACGCCGAATATATGTTTGTTCCTGAAGCGAACATCAACAGGAATGTATATAAGGTCCCTGATTCAGTGAGCTTTGAAGAAGCAACATTCCTGGAACCGCTCTGGGGTGCGTATAAATGGGTTGAAATGGCGAACACTCAACCCCGTGATACTGCAGTCGTGACCGGCCTGGGTACCATCGGGTTACTGGTAATGCAGGTACTCAAACATCGTGTCGCCCGAGTCTTCGTTTCTGACATTTCTGAAAAACGCCTCCAGCTTGCCAAGGAACTCGGAGCGGACGTTGTCATTAATGCGTCCAGAGAGGACCCGCTTACCAGGGTAATAGAGCTCACGGGCACGGGGCGAAGCTTCAGCGGCAAAGGTGGGGGTTGTGCCGATATCGTGATTGAATGTTCAGGGGCGCCGACGGCATTCAAACAGGCCATTGAAATGACACGTACTGGTGGGCACATTGTGCTCGTTGGTCTCTATGAACAGGAAATATCTTTCGATGTAAACCACATCATTCACAAGCGACTGAAGCTCGTAAGCTCGTTTAACCCAGGGAGACGACCCGCCCCCGAGGAAATTAGCGACTGTATGGACCTGCTCGCCTCTGGCAAAGTTAAAGTGAGACCGCTCATTTCGCATGAATTCCCACTGGACGAAATTATGTCGGCCTTCGATATGCAGACCAAAGCCAATGAATCGGTTAAAGTAATTGTGAAGCCTTAGTATCGGAGTAATAATTACCGTTATTAGAACAAGTTACAAAGAGTAAAAACAAAAAAGGAGGTATCACATATGTTACGAACAGTAGAACAGTATCTGGAAAGCCTGAGAGATGGCAGAGTCATCTACAGCATGGGCGAACGGGTCAAGGATGTCACCACCCACCCGATTCTGAGGAGGGTTATTCAGGGTGGCGCCATGGACTATGTTCTCACTAACCACCCCGACACGCGACCTTTGTTTGTCACACAGAACGAGGAGGGCGAAGATATTCATTTCCTCTGGAAGCCTCCACGTACAACCGAGGACATGTTAAAGCGACGTGAGCTTTATGTTTTCGGTGCTCGATTCGGTGGCGTAAGTCTGCACTGCATGGGCGTGGATGGTATGGCGGCATGCCGGGTCCTCGCCGACCGCCTGGACAAGGCTCTGGGTACCAACTATACGGAGCGAGTCGAGGCATACCGGAAGTACATTCAGAAGACGGATATCGGCCTTACCACCGCCCAGACAGATATCAAAGGAGATAGGGGACTGCACGCCTCCAAGCAGGTACAGCATAAGGACTTTTACGTCCGCGTGGTTGACAAGAAGAATGACGGCATTATAGTGCGTGGCTGCAAATACCACATCAGTTCAGCTCCCTCATCCAACGAAGCGTTCGTAATTCCCAGCCGTTATCAGGGTGAAGAAGACAAAGACTACGCCGTGGCATTTGCTACGCCACTCAACGCCAAGGGAATTACGCTGATATCCGCCGACCCGGAAGTCCACGGACTCAGTAACGAGGAAACAAACTGGGAGACACCGATAGCATCGCGTCACGGAGTTGGAGATGGCGAATGCATGATTGTCTTCGATGATGTGTTTGTACCCTGGGAAAGAGTATTTCTGTGCCAGGAATGGCAATTCTCCAGGGACATCGCCTACCTTTTCGCTACATTTCACCGTCTATTTGCTTGCTGCCGCATGATACCGACGCTAGAGAATCTGACAGGCATATCGGCACTGATGGCTGAGTACAACGGGTTGGAGAGGTACTCTCACATTCGTGATAAACTCTCCTGGATGGCGCAGATTACCGAAGGGTTCAAAGCCATGGTCATGGCGGCCTGCCAGTACCCGGAAAAAGAAAAGGAATCAGATTTGGTCAACCCTAACCGAATGTATGTTAACATCGCCAAGTACATGTACGCTAACAACTACCACGACATGTGTAAGACGGCTCAGGACATCTGCGGTGGCATTGCCGCCGACCCCATTTCTTATCGGGACTGGATGAATCCAGAGGAGCGTCCATTCATTGAGAAATACCTGGCGGGGAAAGCCGGCATTCCCACCGAAGCCAGACTGAAGGCCATCCGTTATCTATACGATATTACTAATGGCAGGCACCTAAGCCATCAGATTCACGCGGAAGGCTCTCTGGCAGCGCAGAAGATGATGTTCTATGCCGAGGCCGACTGGGATTTTTACAAAGCACTGGCAATGAGGTCTGCTACCATCCCCGGCTGGGAGAAAGAGCCTCATCAAGCTGACTTGAAAAGCTATGGACACATAGCGGCTGAGAAAATGCCTCCAGTTGACACTAGCTACAAAATCATGAAGGGGTAACCGTTTTGACAATAGGGCTGCTGTTTAGACGGTGCGCGCACTCTAACAGGAAAGCAATGAAACCAGTACCCCAAAGCCACTATCGGGGTGACTGAGGTGTCTGGTTTAGCGCAACGCTTGGATGTGAATACTTATCGTCTTGCCTGTCTGACAGATATAAAAGTGGACACAGAATAAGAAAGGAGAGTTGCAATGGACATGTCAAAAATATCACTCAAGGGGAAGGTGGCTCTGGTAAGCGGAGCCAGTCGCGGCATTGGTGAGGCAACTGCCCTTGCATTTGCTGATGCCGGGGCAGACGTTGTAGTTGCTAGCCGTAAAGTGCCTGAGTTGGAGAGAGTAGCTGAGAAGATAAGGGCTAAAGGTGTAAAAAGCATGGTGGTGGGTGCCCATATTGCCAAGATTGAAGAATCAAAGAAGCTGGTCGAACAGGTTATTAACGATTTTGGTCGGATTGATATCCTATTTAATAACGCAGGCACCAATCCCTATCATGGCCCATTGATTGATGCAGAGGAGTGGGCATGGGACACAACATTTAACGTGAACTTGCGCGGCCCTTTTTTCCTTGCCCAAATGGTAGCTAAGGTCATGAAAAAACAGGGCGGCGGCTGCATGATTAATACCGCCTCAACTGCAGCATTCAGAGCGGGTGAGCTCAATATATACTGTGTCACCAAGGCAGCTTACATGATGCTGACACAGGTAATGGCCAAGGAATGGGGTCCCTGGGGAATCAGGGTGAATGCCATCGCTCCCGGAGTCATCAAGACACGGCTGAGTGAAATGCTGTGGAAAGACCCGGCTGTAGGCGAGGCAGCAACACAGAGAACGCCGTTGCTCCGGTTAGGAGAACCCGAAGATGTTGCCAGCGTTGTGCTCTTTCTGGCTTCGGACCTGGCAAAATATGTAACCGGTGAAACGATCGTAGTGGATGGAGGACAGTTGGTTGGCCCGCCTTCTCATCGCGGCGGCAAAGCCAGCGGCATCGAAGAGTAGAGGTATATCTATTAAGCCGAAAATCTTAAGGAAGGAATGGTCACATGGTTGATACTAAAGTTAAACCGGCAACGATAGCACAAGTTAGCTGGGCGGTCAAAGACATCGATAAGGTAGTAGAGTCCTGGTCAAAACTTTACGGGTTTGGCCCCTGGACCTACCGTGAAAATGGTGGGGTTGATGCTAAAGGAAGACCCTGGAAGATAAGAATGGCCTTTACCCACGTGGGCCCCTTGGAAATCGAACTTGTACAGTGCACTGAAGGCAGAATTGTACAGTCCCGATTTTTAGATACCTGGGGAGAGGGCGTGCACCATATTGGATGGTACGTAGATGACGTCGATGGTGCTGTTGCCAGCCTCACTGCCCAGGGCGCCAAGCTCATTGTCCATGACCCAGGTCAATTTGCCTACCTTGATGCTGGTGGTGCTGGTGGTGCTATTTTCGAGCTGATGAAAAAAAGATAGTCGATAATGACATAGGTCCCAAAATCAGCGATTGAAAACTTTATTCCTGTCGAAGAACTCAGCAGCTTGGGAGCACGCTCCCAGGCTGTTGAGCCGAAGATAATGCAATCAAGCGAATTCTGTTCCCTTTCTCTGCCATTAATTTATACTAGTATATAAAGTGTAGGAGTCCATCACATAATATAAATTGACTGACCTCTTACGAACTCGATGGAATTGTCGATTAAAAGCTGGGAGGGTGGGTTGAATGTGCAGGAAGTGATACAATTTACAAGCTACAATTTTAGGAAAACTAAACTGTTATGTTAAATAGGCCCTATTCATAGAGTTTCAAGGGGGTGTTATAATGACGGATGTGAAATCGAGCACAACGGTCACGGAGACACGACAAGACAGGTATATTTCCGACAGCTTTGACAGGTCCTTCACCATCAAGCCAACTCCACGTGTTAACAAGCTCAGGGACGCCCTTTTGGGTCTCAACCCTACAGCTTCAATCACCAGGGCACGTATTGAAACCAGGGTACTGAAGGAGACAGCAGGGGAGCCAATGATAACCCGCAGGGCGAAAGTCTTTGCTGCCGTAGTGAGGGAGATGCCGATTGATATCTACCCCGATGAGCTTCTGGTAGGCTGCACCAGTGTCAGACCACGTTGTGCCAATATCACCCCCCTGAGCGTCCTGCCCAAAGGAAGGGCGAGTTCCATTGCTCTAGAGGGTACGGGCACATGGCAGGCCGGTCTGTCTGACCTCAACGATGATGAGAGGAGAGAGCTGCAGGAGGAACTCGCCCCACTCTGGCGGGAACAAGGCAGAACCGCGCACGGGCACTACGGCCACAACATACATGCCTTGGAGAAAGTACTTAAGAAGGGCTTCTTGGGAATCAGGAAGGACGCCGAAAACAGGCTGGCCAGACTTAACCTCACTGAGCCCGAGGACCTCAAGAAGGTCCCCTTCCTTGAGGGCATAGTTATGGCTATGGAGGCGGCAGCCGAGATAGGGAAGAGGTTTGCTGACCGGGCAAGGGAACTGGCAGCAACGGAAAGAAATAGTCAACGAAAGACAGAGTTGCTGAAGATAGCCGAAGTATGTGATTGGGTGCCGGCAAACCCGGCAAGGACATTCCACGAAGCACTGCAATCATATTACTTCGCCTCACTGCTGTTGGCCTGGGAGACCTCTAACGCCGTGGGTTTTAGTCAGGGCAGGATGGACCAGTACTTGTACCCGTACTATGAGAGCGACATAAGGGAGGGGCGTATAGCCAAAGAGGAGGCACAGGAGCTTATCGACTGCTATATCCTCAAGTTGAACCAAGCAAGTGACGCTGGCTCTATTGGTGTAGGTGGTGTCAAAGCCGATGGAAACGATGCCACTAATGAGCTGTCATACATGTTCATCGAGGCTATGATGCACACCAGGCTGCTGTACCCCTACTTCGCTCTGCTGGTCCACAGCAAGACGCCTCATGATCTGTTTATTAAGGCGGCCCAGCTCACTTCACTGGGAACCGGTCATCCTCAGTACTTGAATAATGATGTCATGATTGCCCAGGCTCTTGCACGAGGGAGCATGGGCGGGCCATCGGTAACACTGGAGGATGCCAGGAATGCCGCCAACGTGGGGTGCCTCGAGCTCGTCATACCGGGTAAGGACTCTGGGTATCTTTACATCGCCGTCCATGACCTTGCTTCAGCTATGGAGCTGGTTCTGACCAATGGCGTGAGGCGGTCTGACAACGCATGGATCGGAGTGGAGACAGGCGACCCCAGGCAATTCATGTCCTTTGAGGAGGTGCAGGAGGCATTCCGCAGGCAAGTCATCCATATGAGAGAGAACACTCAGATAGCCGGGAGTCTTCTCGAGCAGAAGATAATCGATCTGTCGCCAACTGTGTACGAGTCGGCACTGATAGAGGACTGCATTGAGAAAGGGTTATGCCGGGAAGAAGGAGGGGCTCACTACAACTTCAACACAGGCGGCGTAGAGTCTGGCTCGACCGATACCGGCGATTCCCTGGTGGCCATCAAGAAACTCGTCTTCGATGACAAGAAGATCACGATGGCCCAGCTGTGTGATGCCTTGGACGACAACTTCCAAAGCTACGATGATATCCGCAAGATGTGCATGCAGGCACCCAAGTTTGGAAATGATGATGATTATGCCGATGAACAAGTAGCCTGGGTGCTACACCAGTGGGTATCAGAGTTCACGAAGCTGAAGAATCTCCGGGGTGGATACGGTTGTCCCGGAGGATCTCCTATATGGGCGTACATACCGCTTGGCGAGGCATTGGGGGCACTCCCCTCAGGAAGATTAGCCAGGGAGCCGCTGGCGGATGCTGCCTCGCCGAGTGCCGGCAAAGACTTGAGTGGTCCGACAGCAGTCCTGAAGTCCATGGGCAAGGTCGACCACGCGGAGATACTCGCCGGCATAGTACTAAATATGAGAATAGACCCGTCCGTTTTCAAGGACGGTGATGGAGATAAGAGACTGGCCGATATGATAAGGGCGTTCATCGACCAGAAGGTATACCACGTGCAGATCAACGTGGTCTCCTCGGATGTATTGAGAGCTGCGCAGAAGGAACCCGATAAGTATCGGGACCTGGTGGTTAAGGTAGCCGGTTACAACGCCTTCTTTACACGACTGAGCAAGGAGCTCCAGGACAGCATCATAGCCAGAACAGAACACAAATTATAAGTGCCCACCTGGTGGTGGGTAGTGAATTGAAATAGGAAATCCTGGGTGAAGTACAAGGCTATCTTAAGACAGGTTGATGTGTAGTACTGCTTCGATTGTCGAAGCGCATTGGACAATATCCCACAAGTATATGGAGATAATTGAATAGGAGTTCAGGAGGCATGTCATGACCACTAACACGGATAAGATAGAATCCCCCCACTACCACCACTTCCACCTCAACGTAACCAGTCCTGCCGATACCATCAAGTTCTATACAAGCTTACTCGGTGCAATCGAAGTCAAGTACCGGGGTGTAGCAGACGCCCTCTTCACAGAACGGTCTTTTATACTCTTCACGAAGGTGGCTACACCGGCGCCACCCACTAACACACCAGCCTGCATCCTGACTCACGTGGGCTGGGCCGGCGTGGACGGGCCCCATGAGTACGAATGGCTTAAAAATCAAGGTGTTCGCTTCGAAACACCTGTTACACCTATCGGTGAGGCCCATTATATGTATTTCTACGGACCTGACAACGAAGTACTCGAGATCTATACCGGGGAGAAGAACCATCGATTCAATCACATTCATCATTTCTGCACCGATATCAATGCAGCCGTCCAGTGGTATGTAAGTAACCTCGGGCTCAAAGCGGATGGGCCAATCGGGCCCAATGCTAGGATTAACAGAATCCGGACCGATAACATAAACATCATCTTCCACCCCAAACCACCACTAAAAGATGGTGAAGATTTCGAAATAACCGAGGGACATGTCATAGACCATATCGCGTTCTCCTTCCGGGACATTGCATCAGCCTATAAACGTATGGAGAGGAACGGTGCCAAGATCGTCCGCCCTATTAAGAAGGATGACCTGTTCGGCCATAATAGCTTCTACGTCCTTGGCCCTGAGAAAGTCCTAATTGAAATAGTGGAAGACAAGCCGATTCCCGAGGGCATCTGGGAGTAACACAGCGCCGCCTGTTAGGTGGACGAAAACTTACTTCTGTGGTTGTTCAAAACGTGTAAAATCATCCAATATATAAGGCAATAGCATAGTAAATCGTTACCTTACTATACAAAGTGGTGGAGTGGCAAACTGGTAAGTTCAGTTGATATGGCTCACTACTCTCCAGATTGTACATGTCGCTTTTGCCTGCGTTGGTAGGGATGGAGGAAGAGCGTCGAGCCCAGGCTTTACCCCGAAACGTCAACCATCGCCTTGAGGAGAAAACCCCGCCGAGAATTGGAGCTGTGGTACGAGTTATACGCTATCAACTATTTGG
>Ga0209636_10005193_pt1 | contig 13305 bp, 12 predicted proteins | sample DeeMarSWOR152_54_FD_187464 | JGI IMG/M metagenome (GOLD analysis project Ga0209636, IMG submission 187464) | Marine sediment microbial communities from White Oak River estuary, North Carolina - WOR-1-52-54 (SPAdes) (version 2) | ecosystem: Environmental > Aquatic > Marine > Intertidal zone >...
CGGTTATCGCCATCTCCCAATTAAGCCGGAAAACAGAAGATCGACCCAATAGAAGGCCACAATTGGCCGATTTGAGGGAGTCCGGGGCCATCGAACAGGACGCCGATGTAATCATCTTTATCTATCGGGAGGAATTATATAAGCAGGAGACAACCAATAAGGGGATAGCCGAAATCATCATCGGGAAGCAGAGAAACGGCCCTACAGGGAAGGTAGATTTACACTTCATAGATAAGTACACCGCCTTTAAGCCCCTCTATAGGGGCGAGGAATACTCCGATTGAGTAAGGCCAGCCCAAACCCAACATATCCTCATATTCTTGACCCATAGATACTGGTATAGGAAGGATGAATAAAGGCCATGAACCTTCCCAACATACTGACCCTCATCCGGATACTCCTCATCCCCCTATTCGTCATCTTTCTGATCTCGAAATCGTTCCAGGGCGCCCTCATCATCTTCGTCATCGCGGGGATAACCGATGCCCTCGATGGCTTTATCGCCAGAATCTGGCACCAGTACACAGACCTAGGCTCCTATCTGGATCCCATCGCTGACAAACTCCTCCTGGCCTCAGCCTTCGTCACCCTGGCTATTCTTCGCATCATCCCTAGTTGGCTAACGGTAATCGTTATGAGCCGAGATATCTTCATCGCCCTCGGCTTCTGGGTCCTGACCATGATGGATCGTAAGCCCACGATAAAGCCCAGGTATACGGGCAAGATCACCACCGTTTTACAGATTCTCACCGTTATCTGGGCCTTGCTTTCCGTTTCCGTTCTCCATTGGAGGTTTGAATTCCTGTTTCCCATTATCATCAGGCTGGCGGCATTCTTCACCATCCTATCCGGGGTTCATTATGGCTATATCGGGAACAAACTCCTAACCGATAAATAGGAGGGGTGTCATGCCACACATCGTACACGTTACCGGTCGTGAGATTCTCGACTCCAGAGGAAATCCAACCATTGAGGTGGAGGTTTCTTTGGAGAGCGGAGCGCGGGGAATGGCTGCTGTTCCTTCCGGGGCATCTACGGGAGAGCATGAGGCCATTGAGCTCAGGGATGGGGATCCCCATCGATATCTGGGAATGGGTGTATTAAAGGCAGTTCGGAACGTAAACACCCATATCGGGCCGAAGCTCATTGGATTGGATGTCCTGGACCAACCCACCATCGACCGGATCATGATCCAATTAGATGACAGCCACAATAAGGGGAATTTGGGGGCCAATGCTATCTTGGGAACCTCTTTAGCCTGTGCCAAAGCTGCAGCGGAGCTCTTGGGGGTCTCCCTCTTTAGATATGTGGGGGGCATTCGCGGACATACCATGCCGCTCCCTCAGATGAATATCCTCAACGGGGGGGCCCATGCCGATAACAATCTCGACTTTCAGGAGTTCATGATTCTTCCCGTTGGGGCCAGAACCTTCGGAGAGGCCCTCCGCTTAGGCGCCGAAACCTTCCATCATCTTAAATCCATTCTGAAAGAGGGGGGGCACCATACCGCGGTAGGGGACGAAGGTGGATTTGCACCCGACCTTCCCTCCAACGAGGAGGCCATAGAGGTAATCCTGGAGGCTATTAGAAGGGCCGGATATCAACCCGGCAGGGATATATATATCGCGTTGGATGCGGCAGCCAGCCAGTTCTTCAAAAAGGAAACCTATGTCTTGAAGGCCGGAGGTAAGTCCCCGAAAAGTCCGCGGGAGATGGTGGATTTATACGAGGAGTGGGTAAACCGTTATCCCCTCCTCTCCATAGAGGACGCAATGGCGGAGGACGATTGGGAGGGCTGGAAACTCCTCACGGAGAGGTTGGGGGATAGGGTTCAATTGGTGGGGGACGACCTCTTCGTCACCAGTACGGAGAGGCTCAACAGGGGAATCGAGCAGGGAGTGGCCAATGCCATTCTGATCAAGCCCAATCAGGTGGGGACATTGACCGAAACCCTGGAGACCATTGAGAGGGCCGCGAGAGCCCAATATGCCTATATCATTTCTCACCGATCCGGAGAGACCGAGGACACGGCCATTGCTGATCTGGCGGTAGGCACCAATGCCGGACAGATCAAAACGGGATCACTATCCCGTAGCGAAAGGATTGCCAAATATAATCGCCTGTTGCGAATCGAGGAGGAACTGGGGGAGGATGCAACGTTCCCGGGAATGAAATGCTTCGATTTCCTGGCATCGGGAAAGAGTTGAATTTGCGAAGAAAATAGAGTTACAATTTTTCCTGAAAATGAGACGGTTTTCAAAGGAGGAAACGACATGCCATCACCGTGAAGTACTGCGGAAGCTGTTATCCTGAAAGCAACTCTCCTCGAATTTTCATTCAATGGATGAGGAGCTTGGAGGATGATGAAATCACCTTTCGCCCGGAAGGGGAAAGGCTTGTGTCGCCCGGGTGGGAAGTTCGAACGATAGGGGGAGGGAATCCCGATCAAGGGGAGATGGGTAGATGGTCTCTTCTTTCTCAGAGAATGTATTGGGGCATCAATCGCTCCAAAGAGTCGAATACGTAAAAGCAGGAGTTCGGTCTCCACATTGAAGAAACGGAAAAGGAGGTTCACCAATGGTTCGAAGGAAAAAGAAGTTGGCGAGGGATGTGGCCGTGATCGGGGCGGGAATGTCTCATTTCGGGGCCTTTAAGGAAAAGGACTCCAGAGACCTGTTCGTAGAGGCCTTTCAGGCAACATTGGAAACGATACAGAAGGGATTTGACCCGAGGGAAATCGAAGCAATCTACGTGGGAAATCTTTCAGGGGATTGCTTCGAGGGACAGGCCCATATAGCACCTCTCATGGCGGAATGGGCGGGGTTAAACCCCAAGCCCGCGGTACGAACTGAGGGCGCATGTGCCAGTAGCGGCATCGCGCTCCGAGAGGGAATCATCGCCGTGGCCTCCGGCCTTTACGACATCGTGCTGGTCAGCGGCGTTGAGGTGATGAATAAGTTGACCACGGCCAGAGTTACCGACACGCTGGCTGCGGCGTCGGATGCCCTCTATGAAGTGCCCGTGGGCGCAACCTTCCCAAGCCTCTATGCCCAAATCGCAACTGCCCATATGGCGAAATATGGGACCACAGAGGAACAGCTCATGAAAATCGGTATCAAGAATCACGCCAATGGCGCCTTGAACCCGAAGGCCCATTTCAACGTCTCCATCCGGGATGTCATGAGTTCCCGGATTGCCAAGGCCAAGGAGAGGGGACAACCCATCCCCTCCTGGGCAGATGAAATGGAATTTCTCAAAGACCCCTCCGCAAACCCCATCGTGGCCTGGCCCATGAAACTCTTCGACTGCTCCCCCATCACCGATGGAGCGGCCTGTGGCATATTGGCCGCCGAGGAGATCGCCCGCAATTTCACCGACACGCCCATCCACATTATCGGCACGGGCCAAGCCAGTGATGCACAGGCGCTGCATGGGAGGGAGGACATCATCTCATTGAAGGCCGCCAGAATCGCGGCCGAACAGGCCTATGGGATGGCCGGCGTAACTCCCGGAGATATTAAACTGGCCGAGGTCCACGATTGCTTCACCATTGCCGAGGTCTTGGCGACTGAGGACCTGGGATTCTTCAAGCCCGGTGAAGGACCAAAAGCCGCCGAGGAGGGGAGAACGGCTCGGGATGGCGAAAAGCCCATCAATACCTCTGGGGGACTCAAGGCAAAGGGACACCCCGTGGGGGCAACGGGGTTGGGTCAGGTCGTGGAGATATGGGAACAGATGATCGGGCACGCGGGCCCGAGACAGGTCCCCGGCGTAAATGTCGCCTTGGCCCATAATGTGGGAGCGTCTGGCAGCACCGTCACCGTACACATTTTTGAAAGGAGGTAAGTGGTCCTCATGGAAGAGAAAGAGTTCACTGCGGCTTCCTTCTACCGTCTCCTGGATCGCGAGAAACTCATGGGCTCGAAATGCAAGAAGTGCGGGGCCCTCCTCTTACCCCCCCGGCCTCTCTGCGGACAGTGCTTGGGGAATGAAATGGAGTGGTTTCAATTCTCGGGCCGGGGAAAGCTCGTCTCCTACAGCATGGTGAGGGTGGGAACGACCTATTACGAAGCGAAGGGCTATAGCCGTGACAACCCCTATTGCTGGGGAGTAGTCCAACTGGATGAGGGACCACGGATCAGTGCCCTCCTTCAGGGGGTCGATCCATCCCATCCGGATTCAATAAGAATTGGACAAGCCGTCGAGGTAGTCTTCCCAGACCGGGGGAAAGAGGAGGGGGAGAGGAATCCCGTCACCTTCCGATTCACATGAGAAATACATCTAAAGGTCTTAAAATCCCCTCGAATTAAGAATCGTATAGGGATAGATGAAATGATCGTAAAGGCCCACTGTGCCAGAATGGATCACGGCGGGTGTGGACTACTGGTTCACGTGGAGGGCGGGCGAATTACAAAGGTGGAGCCGGATCCCCATTCCCCCCTCAATCGAGGGACCATCTGCGCCAAGGGGATTGCGCAGATCGAGCGGATGTATCATCCCGATCGTCTCACCCTTCCCCTGAAAAGGGTGGGGGAAAGGGGGAGCGGCCAATGGGAAGCCATCCCGTGGGATAAGGCCCTTGATCTGCTTGCGCACAACATAGGGAAAATCAAATCGCGGCATGGTGCCGAGGCCATCTGTTTAGGCCAGGGAACGCCAAAGGGGCTCGAGCTCTACCTCATGATCCGCCTGGCCAATCTCCTTAACGCGCCCAACATTACAACCCCCGGAAGTGTCTGCCACATGCCACGGGAAAGGGCCTCCATGCTCACCTGTGGTTTCTTTCCCGTTCCCGATTACGACCATCCCCCCTCCTGCGTCATGGTATGGGGGAGCAACCTCTTCGGGACGAACGAGGAGGGGGTAATCGGTTCTCAACTAAAGCGAACCCTAGACAGGGGGGCAATGCTCATCGTCATCGATCCGAGGAAGACGGACATTGCCAAGAGAGCTGATCTCTGGCTCCGTCTGAGGCCCGGAACGGATTTGCCCCTCGCTTTGGGCATGGCCTGGGTGATCGTGGATGAGGGACTCTATGATCGGGACTTTGTGGAGAAGTGGACCTCAGGGTTTGACCTTTTCGCGGAGCATCTCCGGGGATATTCGCTGGGAAGGATCAGCGAAATCACCTGGATTCCCGAGGAGAAAATCCGCGAGGCGGCACGCCGCTATGCTCAAACCAAGCCGGCCTGTATTCAATGGGGAAATGCTATCGAGCACACCCCCAACAGCATTCAGTGTGCTCGGGCCCTCCTGATCCTCAAGGCCATTACCGGTAACCTTGACATACCGGGGGGGAACGTTCACCGAGCGGGCCCGCCCATCATGAAAACCGGCGCCCTCGTGCTCTCGAACCGATTCCCCGATAAGAGGGAGGTGATCCTGAGCGCTCGCTTTCCCCTTGCGGCCAGAATGGGCTTCGTTCCCTCACAACTCGTCACCGGGGCAATCCTCACCCACAAACCGTATCCCATCCGCATGCTGTTCATCCAGGGCGGAAACCCGCTTCTCAGCTATGTGGATGCACAGGAGACCTTCGAAGCCCTCGGGAAGCTGGATTTCCTCGCCGTTTCGGAGATCTTCTTGACCCCCACTGCCCAGGTGGCGGATCTCGTCCTCCCAGCCGCAACGAACTTCGAGTTCGACGATATCGGCCATCTAGGCCTCCACCACGGCTTCATTCTGGCCAGGCCCAAGATCGTCGATCCACCGGGGGCGTGCTGGTCCGATTCGAAGATCATCAACGAATTGGGAAAGAGGCTGGGTCTCTCCGAATTCTTCTGGGAGGAAATGGGACAGTGCCTGGACGAGATATTGGGACCCGCTGATCTTACCTATGAGGACTTCAAGGAGATGGGCATATTGAGGGGGAACTGGAAGTACAGGAGCTATGAGGAGAAGGGTTTCAAAACCCCTTCGGGAAAGGTGGAGATCTATTCCCAGAGGTTGAAGGATTGGGGATGCGATCCCCTCCCGTCTTATGAGCAAATTCAAGGATATCTCGGGGGTGTCCCCGGCTCTTCCGAGCAATATCCCCTCATCCTCACCTCGGCCAAAGATCCCTTCTTCTTCCATTCCGCCTATCGGAATATCGATTCGCTGAGGCGGCTCTCCCCGGATCCCATCGTCCTCATGCATCCCGAGACGGCTTCTCAATGGGGAATACGAGAAGGGGACTGGGTCTCCATCGAAACGGAACGAGGATCGATCCAGCAAAAGGCGGCCCTCTCCTTCGATTTGGACCCGCGGGTATTGGTCGGAAGTAGCGGCTGGTGGTTTCCTGAGAGGAAGGACCTGGAGCTATCCGGATGGAAGGAGGCCAACTTCAATATCCTGACCAGCAGCAAACCGCCCTTCGATCCTACAATTGGAACCCCGAATCTGAGAGTTATCACCTGCCAAATCTCCAAATCAAGCGGTTTCTAAAGGGGAATAAGAGAATCTTAAATCTATGTTAAAATACCTGTGTGAAATTTCAGAACGAACACCCCCTTTTCCCTCGTGAATCAAAATATAGATTGTGTAGGCAGGTTATTTGACAGGATGCGCGGGGAAAAGTATCCTAATGGCGAAAAAATATATGAGAAAGGGGGTTAAAACAGCCATGAGCAACAACAGGGTGTTTACCGACGAGGAACTGAAAGAAATGGGAACGCGCACGCTGGACCTGGTCCAGGAGGCCATAGATAAGAATGACAAGGAGAAGGCCAAAAAATTGGCCAACCGAATGTACAAGGAGTTTAACCACCTCCACGATGGCTACATGTTCTGGGTTTCCGGCCTGCTGACACATATCTACCACAACTATGGTATTGACGCAGTTGAGAAGGCTGAAAGGGAAGCGCATACCATTGAAGCTAAGACCGTTTTCAAGCCGCCCAAGAAGACAGACTTCCGTTCACGGGTGGAAAACCTGGCGAAGGGCCTGAGAGGACACCTTCAGCCCCTCACTATCGAAGAGGATGACGAGAAGGTCGTCCTAACCATGAAGCCGTGCGGCTCCGGGGAGAGGATAATCCAGAAAGGCGGCTATGATCCGGAAGTCGGCCTTGCCAGAGTAAATGAGCCCCACCGCATTACCTGGGGCATGAAGGATTTCCCTATCTACTGCGTGCACTGCCCGGTAATGGAGATGCTGGCCATTGAGAATACCGGCAACTTCGATTCAGTCCATTTGGTGTTCGAGCCGATGTACCCCGAGTCCTGTCACTTCGTCTTTTACAAGGACCCCGCGGATATACCGGAAGAGCTCTATAACCGGCTAGGCAAGAAAAAACCCGTTGCGAAAAAATAGTTGAAAAACCGTCTTGATAGCCTTGATAGCACCGGTTTGCTGCGGACAAAAACAAATTATTAGGTGTAAATAATGGAAAGAGGAGACGGGAATCGATCCAGCAAAAAGCCGCCCTCTCCCCGCCATTCGACCCGGCCATCGGCACCCCGAATTTGCGTGCCATCCCCTGCCAGATCTCCAAATCAAGCGGTTTTTAAAGAGAATAAAAGAAAGGGGGCGTTCTTGCAAAAATTGCTTAACCTTTGTGGGTCTGAACTATGATAAAGAAAATCTTAAATCTACATTTATGTCAAAATAACTGTGCAATTTCGGAACGGACTTCCCCTTTTCCCGTATTCCCACCACATCGTCAAGAAATCTTTGTAACGTAGGTAACAACGGCCCTTATCTCCCTCGGTTGTTCTTTCAGCCCGGATTTAATCAGTGCCGGTAGCAAATGTTATAGTACGCCCGGCGCTTTTGCTCCATCATCCATGCCATAAGCGCAGCTTCCGCACTAGATGCCTAAATTCATTGCATACTTTTGTTGCTTAAGAATATCTTCTTACTCTTCCTTTGTCATACTCATTACCCGATATTTTCTAGTTTTACACGGAATCAGTATTTTAACACAGAAATTCATTTACTCTAACGTTTTACAGATTTACATTATTACTACTTGCCTTTAGAAGTCTAATATCCCTCCTTCTTAGGGGCATCTACTCCACAAGGCCTGCTTTCTTCTACTCCCTTTTTCCCTTTCAGCTTAAGCGTTCGGTACTCCCGCCAGGAAATTTTTTCGTTTGGGCGTCCCAGCCCCAGTTCCTTCATTAGCTTCGAGACTTTCTCAACCTTCGGCAAGAGTGTTTCCATGTCAAAACCTTCTAGGTGTGGGGGGAGCTTCTTCCGCTCTTCAGGTTCCTTATTTAATAAGTCGCAAATAGATTCTGCTCCCCAGCGCGCGCCTACCGAAGGCATACCCTGGTCACGCCCGCACTCGTAACAATCCGCGAATACTCCACATTTTTGTCTTTGAGAAGAGGCAAAAAGCACTTCATATACCGCGGCATCAGGGTCAAGAAAGTCATAAGCCCGTTGAATTCGGTTATAGCGCAATTTAAGACAATCTATAGCTCCGTATGTCTCCTCGAATCTATCCACTATATCTTCCACGACAGGAATACACGGAGCAATGAAAGTACGATGACTTTTAGCTATATCTTCGGCGGTAACGCCAACTACATAAGCGACAGCGAAGGCGCTGCCGATAACGCCGCCACAGGTGCCTGTTCCTGTATAAGCTATACCTGAATGGAGCCCCATCAACCCCTGTAGTATTATTACCTGTACTTCGCGTGTAAATAACTCTATGCCTTCAGACCTGAAGGCTTCGCATATTGATGCGAACGTACACGGCGCTCAAGCCCCGTAATTAACCCCCTCTCCGGCCCCGAGGTGACCCGCTTTGTCTATTATCCTTTTCTTCTTTGCCTCGTCGATCTCGATTTTTGGAATCATTCTTACCTCCTTTTTTTAGCCTTGCCATATAATATCATACATATCATTTCCTGGTGTCAAAACAACCTGATAATATACCGTAGCGGTGGCCAAGTCAATTTATATCGCTGCCGCTTGTAGAACTTAGCCATCATTGTCTTGGTCTGAACTTCATGGTTTTCCCGGATTGCAAATCTTAAAGCTAGCCAATCCACCCCGATAGTAAATTCGTTGATTAATAACTATTCATATTTTTAAACGGTGTAATTGCGGCAATCTGCGTTTTTCTGAGAAAGATTACGGATTACGGGACGTTGGTTCTTACAGTGCATAACTCATTCCCCTTACGCTCCCTCCAGAGGAGGGGACTTTTTTGAAAACTGATACTTTTCAGCCTGGACGTTTTGATTCCGCCTCCCGGCACCTGTAAAAGCGTTTTATTCAAAGGGTTAGCTGCCATGCTGGTAAACCCCTTTTTTATGTAAGAGGTCCGTTGCAGCTTGTCGTACGGATGACCATCCCACTCCTCTTCGATGCATTGACCACAATATCCGTTTTTGTTACCGTCAACGATGGCTGGTAAGTGCCCCGTAAGCCCCGCCTTTTAGGTGGGGTCAGGGGGCACAATTAAAAATGAGATTTCCTTTCCAGGAAGCTTCGTCCTGTGGGCGGGAAGCTTCACAAAGCTTCCACAAAGGGATCTGTTGAAATATGATTCACTCCCTCAGGGCCGCTCTGCTCATCATGGCTTAAGTGCGGTTGTTGCGCATATCATCCTGTGAGATCGCTTATATCATCTCCCTGGCAAATAGGCTCATTGCGATATTCCCTCTCTGGCCAGGGCATATATGGCCTTTCATTAACCTCTGGAATCGCCTCTGGGTGTTTTCCCGGGGAGGGAACGTGGCACATCGATTGCATAAAAATGGATATTCACGGAAACGTCAAAGATATTGAAATGAAGAGAGGAAACAGGAGGAAGAAGTGGACGGTAGGGGCCAAATCCTGGCACTAACCTCGAGTAAAGGTGGGGTTGGCAAGACCCATCTCGCCGTCAGCCTGTCGGCCGCCCTGGCGAAAAGAGACGCTCGTGTTCTCTTGATCGATGCGGATCTGGGCAATGGAATCATTTCAGATCGGCTTGGCTTGCATCCCAAGTATAATCTATCTCATTTTTTCTTGAAAGAGAGGGCCCTGGAAGATCTGATTGAAGAAACTCCCTTTGGTTTCTTTCTGATCGGTGGGGAACGGGGTAATCTTGCCCTGGCCAATCTTAACTATCTGCAGCAGATGAAGTTTCTGAGGAGTTTCATCGGGGTCAGCAGGAAATTTGATTTTATTGTGCTCGATTTGGCATCGGGCATTAATCGTCAGGCGATCGATTTTGCCCTGTTTGCGGAAAAAACGATCATCGTGACATCTCCCAATGATCTGATAAGCGCCTATGGGTCGGTGCGAGGCTCCTTCTCCAGATTCTCGCAACTTGAGGTGAGCCTATTGAGGAGAATTGCGGGTTACAGGGCCCGAAGATTCTTTAGACCCCTTATCCTGATGAACCACGTCACAAATCTCTACCAGGGGGAAGCGGCCTTCAAGGTACTTGAAAGTGCTGTGAAGAAGGGGCTCAACAGCGCAGCTGATCCTTTCGGAATCAAAATGGGTCTCTTGGGGGCCATCTTTCACGATCCTGGGCTTTTTCGGAAATCTGAGGATAGACGATGCCCAATATCCCTTGTATCGGTATATTCAAAGGTGGCCATCTGCGTCGACTCAATGGCTAGTATCATTTGTGCTCGATCTTCATTCAGGGGTTTCTATAGAGAGGAGCGCCTCCGTTATATCCTTCAGATTCTCATGGAACAGCAGGATAGGCTGAGAAAAGGGCTGACCCGAAAATCCATGAAAGTCCCTCCCATAAGAGTCCCCTTCGGCCAGAGAAATCAGTTCATTACCCACTGAAGAAGAACACCCATATAAAGCATTTCTTACTGATTCAAATCCCTCATCTATGCATACATTGATGCTAACGCTCCTTCCAATGGGGCTTCCTTTTCTTGAGAAAGGCATCCACTCCTTCTTTGGCGTCCTCGGTGGTACACAATTCGGCCATCCTTTCATTCATGTATTCCAGAGACTTTGTGTATTCCATGTCCGCCATCGTATAGAAGGCTCGCTTCCCCATCTGAAGGGCAATAGGGCTCTTAGCGGCCAATTCACTGGCCAGCTCCAAGGCCGCCTTCCCCAGCTCCTCCAAGGGAACGACTTTATTCACGAGGCCAATCCGTTGGGCCTCTCGAGCATCGATCATCGTGCCCGTTAGCAACATCTCCAGGGCCTTTTTTCGGCCCACACATCGCGACAGGGGAACCGCCGGCCCCATACAGAAAAGCCCTACGTTTATCGCCGTTGTCCCGATCCGAGTGCCTTCGGCGACAACGGCCAGATCACAGGCTGCAAGCAAACCTGCCCCATTGGCAACGGCATAGCCATGTACAGCCGCAATTACCGGCTTTCCCATGCCGGCAATGGTGAGATTCATCTTTTCCATCCATGCTATCCATTCACGATACTCAACGAAGCTCTTTCCCGAAAACTCAGTGATATCAATTCCAGCACAAAAAGACTTTCCTGCCCCCTTAATAATAATAGCGCGTATGTGCCTATCTTGCTCCAACTCTTCGAGGGCGCCATTTAATTCCCTGGCAAGAACCGTGTTGAAGGTGTTCATGTGATCCGGACGATTAAGCACGATGATACCGACACAGTCTTTCCTTTCAACGACGATGGTTTGATACTCCATATCATACCCCTATTAAAGTGGCCTAAATCGCATTTTTGATTTGTCGTTTATCAGTGGTGAAGAATACCTATGAGCTGCGCCAAATTGGTTTTTCTCAGGGCATAAATACGATATCAGTGGCGACTACTCAAAGGTAAATTTTGAGGAGGATACTATCGGGGCATGGCGATAATCTCCCGCACCTTCAGGTCGAAAAACCGATTCTGATTGGCTGGACGTACTACGATAGCGGAATCCGCGCCCTTTCCCGTCCCCGCGATTGCGATGATATCCTCAGCCACCGGCACGACCCCTGCATCGGCGGCCATAATGGCGCATTCGATGGCGGCCTTCACCCCTTGAGAAAACCGGCGAAAGGCCTCGGCTGCGATTTCCAATAGGTCGATACCTCCGAATTTGGACCGATAGGACCTGGATATACTGCTCAGTGCGTGGGTTGAGGTGACCACCTTGCATCCTGCTTCGATCAAACGGGCCCTGTCCCCTTCCTTCAGCTCATTCAATCCCACCTCTGCGAACCCCGTGTGGTGGGTGACCACGACCAGTTGGCCTTTGTAGCCCAGTTCATCGCACAGGTCCTTTAACTGGAAAGCAGTCCTTCCACCGGCCGAGGCTACGACGATATAACCAACCCCGATCTGTTGGGCACGTTCAACCGCGGCCCTAAGGGTCTTTTCGGTATTCCGAGGACCGGCTTCGGGAAACGAGTAGGTACGAATGACCTCCTCTATCATCTTTCCACCCTCCTATTCTTCGCATTCAGATCTCACTTTCGACCCTCAATGGCTTCCTCCTTCCCCGGAGCATGTCCATAAGAAAGGAGATCTCGCTATTTTTCAGGAGATACGAAATCGCGATATAGGTGAACACCCCCGCCGCAATCCCCGCCGCCAGGAAGAAGATCTTCTCCCCCCAATAACCGGGATTCAGCCAAGACGTCCTTCCGGCCACCCAATAGGCCACCCATCCCATGGCGATACTGGCCACGGCAACCTGGATAAGGGATCTGAAAATACGCGCCCAATCGATCTCCCCGATCCTCCTCCTCAGGCAGACGAGAAGGAGGAAGACATTGATCACTGAAGCCAGGGAGTTGGCCAGTGCGAGCCCCGCATGTTTCATGGGACCCATGAGAACGAGGCTCAATCCGACATAGGCGAACAGGGACACAATCCCCATCTTCACGGGGGTCTTGGTATCTTGGACGGCATAGAAGGCCGGCGCGATGATCCTCACCCCGGCGATGGCCCAGAGCCCGATTCCGAAGTAGAAAAGGGCCCGGGCGGTCATAAGGGTGTCCCGATGATCGAAGGCCCCGTGTTGAAAGAGGAGATGGATGATGGGGACTCTCAATACGATGAGGCCTACCATGGCTGGAATTGTCACAAAGAGTACCAGTCTCACCGAAAAGGAGATGGTATCCCTGAATTCGTCCATCTTCCCCTCGGAGACCAATTGGGAAAAACTGGGAAGGGCCGCCGTGCCCAGGGCAATGACGAAGATACCCAGGGGAAACTCGATCAGGCGATATGCGTAGTAGAGGTGGGATATGGAGCCTGCCAGGAGAAACGAGGCCAAAATGTTTCCTATGAATATGTTGATCTGGGCCACGGCCACGCCGAGCACCGCCGGGCCCATCAGGATACAGATCCGCTTGATGGCCGGATGGAGAAAATGGAAGTTGAACCGAAACATCACCCCCCTTTTGATTAAAAAAGGGATTTGGAATGCGAGC
>Ga0209636_10005194_pt1 | contig 13301 bp, 10 predicted proteins | sample DeeMarSWOR152_54_FD_187464 | JGI IMG/M metagenome (GOLD analysis project Ga0209636, IMG submission 187464) | Marine sediment microbial communities from White Oak River estuary, North Carolina - WOR-1-52-54 (SPAdes) (version 2) | ecosystem: Environmental > Aquatic > Marine > Intertidal zone >...
CCGTTTACCGCTTTCACCGGAAACGTTTGGGGGACACCGAGGGCTCCCACAGAATAGCCGCGGGCAGAGAGGGTTTCCCACAGCCGCGGCTGGACGATTCGGTCGGAGAAGGCCAAATAGCGCTCGGTGTAGCTGCCGAGTTTCCGATGGCGGAAGCCGTAGACACCAAGCTCCCCCGGGGAACGCCCCGACGTCATACATGCCCAGGCGGGAGCGGTGATGGGCGGGTTGCTGCTCCGAAGCGGTCCGTAAAGCCCCCCTGAAATGAGCTCGTCCATCACTGGAAGATCCGGACGGAAGCGATCGAACAAAAGCTCAGGAGGCACGGAGTCAAGCCCAATAATCAAAAGCCGATACCCCATCCAAAACCCCCTTTGCAAGCGAGATTATACGGTCTGCAGCGGCCGTTTCAACGCTTGCGTGATGTACATTACGGACAGAGGCCGCGGAATGTGCTATAGTTTGCGCGCGAAAAAGAAACCCCCTCATCTTTTTCACCACCCGGAGAGGGCGGTCGAGCAGTCTAGCTTGGCCGCCCTTGCACATCAAATGGACAACAACCAAACAAGCAATCGATTGACAAGGTACACCGCCACCACCAGAAACGGGTAGAGAATCAACAAGGACAACGCAAGAGGAAACACTTGGAACATCCCCCCTCGGTTTTTCCCCGGCCAGGAGAACCCGTCAGCAAATAGATAAGCTAGCGGAGCATAAGGATAAGGCCACTCCCCTTTGCCCTCCTTAATTAGAGAAATCAGTGCCCGAAACGGTGAGTGTGCGAGCGCCCGTTGCCGAAGATGAAGGAAGAGACCGACAAGAAGCACACAGTAAGTAAGGAGAGGAATCGTGCCCCCAGCTCTAGCAACCAGGTTGAAGGTGCCGTGAAGACCGACTGCAAGTGTAAATCCACCCACAAGCCAGGCAACTCGGTCGCGCCGCGCTGAAAGAAAGCGGGCGTGACCGATCAGATAGCCGGCAACACCATTGAACAAGATATGCCCGGGAAATGAGCGAGCGAGGACAATTGCACTGAATACCTCATGAAACCGCCCGATGTCCCCTTCAACCCAAACGTTGTAAGAGCCACTGAAGATATACCAGAAATCCTCATAAATACCGAACCCGGCCCCAAGAACGCCGAAATAGACAGCGAGATCGATCGGCTCTGCAAGATCGGGAAAGCCAAACCGCCAGATCGTTGCGAAAAGAACTAAGAGCTTAACCCCTTCCTCAATCAGTCCCGCACTTACGTAAGCAGAGAACGGCCCTGATGTAGGCTCAAGGGGGAGAAGTTGGCGAAGGAAAACGACCGGGATCACTGCGGTCATTCCCAGGGCGAAGGAAAGTGTCACCGCGGGGCCTGGGAGCCGCCGTAAGGGGTTGCACCGATAGAGGAGATAAATGTACAGAAGAGATAACCCGGAGGAGAGGTAGATCGACCGTAGGAATAAGCTCATCGTGCAATGATTCTAGGAACGACATAGAAATAGTAGAAGAAGAAGACGGGCAGAGCGAACAGGAGTCCGTCGATCCGATCCAGCGCCCCTCCGTGCCCAGGGAGGAAGGTCCCGGAGTCCTTGACCTCAGCGGCGCGCTTCAACTTCGACTCAAACAAGTCCCCCAGTTGGACCGCCCCTCCAACGAGCAATGATGAGACGACAATGTGCGGAAAGCCCTCCCAGAAAGCGAACTCCCTCCACACCGGGGAGAAGGTCGCTCCTACTAGCGCCCCCACGAGGGTGAAGAGGAACCCTCCAGCAATTCCTTCGCAGGTCTTCTTGGGGCTGACACGTGGGAACGCTTGGTGCCGACCGAACAGCCTCCCAATGAAATAGGCACCGGTGTCGTAGCCCCAGACCATGAGCAGAATAATCAACGTGTGGGTCGCTCCCAGGTACGGAACTTCCGCCGAGCTACCAACGTAAATTGAGTAGAAGAAATGAAGAAGCCACGGAATATAGAGAAGGCCGAAGACACCAGCCACCGCCTGCAGAAATCCTGTCCTGTGAGGAGTGACGCCAAGATAGCGTAAAACCTGATAGGAAATGGCAAGAAGGAGGATCCCGTCTCCGTAGCGACCGTCGAAGAGCACGTAGCCGAAGATAAGCACCGGAATCCAAATGAGAAACTCCGGTGCAGCAAGGGGCACCTCGAGCCGTCGCATCAATTGCAGGTATTCCACGGCGGCAAGGTATGCGACAACGAGAATGAGGATGCCGACGACCCACTGAATCTGGTAGCGCGTTCCCACATAGAGCACACCAAAGACAACTCCGCCTGCAATAATCGCACTGGCTATCCTCTTGATCACGTTCATCCTCATTCACCCCTACCTTCCGAACCGACGTTCGCGTCTCTGGAAGCTTGAGATGGCCTCGAGCAGTTCAGCTGGAGTGAAGTCCGGCCACAGGGTATCGCTGAAAAAGAGCTCGGAGTAGGCCGCTTGCCAGAGGAGGAAGTTGGACAGACGCATCTCGCCGCTTGTGCGAATGACGAGATCGGGATCGGGAATCCCATCAGTGTAGAGGAATGATTTGAAAATCTCCTCATCGAGTTCCTCCGGACTTAGCCGCCCTGCAACTGCAGCACGAGCGATGTCGCGGCAAGCACGGAGGACCTCCTGTCGAGAGCCGTAATTCAGGGCGACATTCAGCAACAGCCGATCGTTCCCCGCCGTCTGGTCGATCGCATAGTCGACCGTCTTCCGCAGGCGCTCCGGGAGTCCCTTAAGGTCGCCGGAGACGACCAATCGCACTCCTTCCTCCACGAACTCCTTCAGCTTTTCGGCGATGAATTGATCGAGAAGGTCCATCAAAAAGTCGATCTCCTTAGCCGACCGGTCCCAGTTCTCCGTAGAAAAGGCAAACAGAGTCAGAACTTCAAGCCCAAGTCGCCTTCCCGCAAAGCGGATCAGTCGCTCCGCAGCTTGGGCACCGGCTTGATGGCCGGCGGTGCGTGGAAGGCCTCGCGCCTTGGCCCACCGACCGTTTCCATCCATGATTAAGGCCACATGCCGGGGTAGACCGCCGGCCTTCACCCGCTCGATCAGAGTCGACATGATATCCCCATCAAGGCTGACCTTGCCTCGCGCACCACGGTAAGCGAACCCGTGACAAAGAGCACATCTCGCTCGGTGAGTGAAGCGCTGGCTCTACTCAAACCTTCGGATACCGAGGAGGAACAAACAAACGTTATTCCCAGAGGTAAAGCGCCCTTTCCAAGCACATCGACGGGAAGGGCACGTGGACTCCGGGACTGGGTTAAGGTTACTGCAGCGAACTGAGGAAAGAGAATCTGGCTGATCGCCTCCCACTCCTTGTCAGAGAGGACACCAAACAAGAGGTGGCGATGCTGCCTCTCGCGGACATAACGTTCCACATCTTCAGCCAGAGCGAGCGCTGCAGGAACGTTGTGCGCCCCATCAAGGACAACCCTCGGATGCTCTCCAATGACCTCGAAGCGACCGGGCCAACGGACTTCAGCAAGACCCTCGGTGATGGCGTCGTTTGAAATGGCAAGGCCCGCCTCACGGAGCAACTGAACCGCGCGCAACGCAAGCCGCAGATTTTCCCGCTGATAGCCCCCGAGAAGCGGCAGATCAATCTTTTTGGGAAGATCACCCGCGTCGATTGCGTAGACTGCTCGTTCCCAATCAAAGGCGATCCTTGCTACGGCTATCGAATCGTAACGAAACCGCTTCGCTTGAGTCAAGCGACACTCTTCGATGGCGACCTTTTCTGCCTCAGGCGGGAGATCTCCTGTCAGAAAGGGCACACCAGGCTTGGCGATCCCCGCCTTCTCCCACGCAATCTGGGAAAGCTCATCCCCAAGAAGATCGAGGTGATCGCGGCCCACATTGGTCAGGATCGTCAACAGCGGCGCTACAACGTTCGTGGCGTCAAACCGCCCCCCCAATCCGACCTCCACCACGGCCAGGTCCACTTGATGGGTTGAGAAATAGTCAAACGCAATGGCCGTCAACGCTTCGAATAAGGTCGGCTGGGCCTCTCCCTTTTCCAACAGGGGAAGAAGCTGCACCACCGTTTTTGTGAGCGTCTCTTCACCGATCCATGTATCGTCAACGCTGATGCGATCGCGAAAGTCAACCAGTTCGGGGGACGTGAAGCGGCCTGTTTTATAGCCGGCCCGTGTAAGGATGCTGGCGAGCATCGCCAAAACTGAGCCCTTGCCGTTTGTTCCGGCAATGTGAATGGCTCGGAAGGACCACTCCGGATGGTCCAGCGCGTCGAGGAGACGGTTGATGCGATCGAGACCCGGTTTCACCTCCAGGGTAGGGAGACTTTCTAGAATACAGCGGGCCTCGGTGTAGTCCATCTCACCCTTCCAATGCAGCAAGATTGGCTTGCAGGCGCTTCTGTTTGATGGTGAATTCCTCCTGCTTGCTTCGCTCCTTCTCAATCACTTCGGCCGGCGCCCGTTCGAGGAATGCTGGGTTTGTGAGGTTCTTCTCAACCTTTGCCAGGTCGGCACTAATCTCGCCCAGCTCCCTGTACAAACGAGACCTCTCGGCATCCACATCGATGAGTTCAGCGAGAGGAACAAACAGTTCTGCATCAGTAAGGATCTGGCGAGCCGAGCCTGTGGGTGCAGGAAGATCTTCCCCTACCTGCAGCCCTTTTGTCCCGGCAAGGGCGTGAAACGCCGGGGACTTGCGCGCAACAAGCTCGGCGAGCTTGGGATTAGAAGTGCGCACTAGCACCTCAAGCTTTCCGTCCTGAGGAACGTTCCATTCGGCACGAATCGTCCGTACACCACCGACGACTTCCTGGAAGGCGGCCATCTCCGCCTCTGCGGCTTCGTCTCTTGGTGAAGCTTCTGGATAGGTAGCGGTCGACAAGGAGGCCGACTCCTCCCCGAGCACCTGCCAGATCTCCTCGCTGATATAGGGGACAAACGGATGAAGCAGCTTCAGGATCTCTTTGAGAACGTGGTACAGGATCCCTTTCACCGTGCGGGCCTCCTCAGTAGCAAGCCGCACTTTTGCCAGTTCGAGGTACCAGTCGCAGAAATCATGCCAAATGAAGGCATAGAGGGATTCGCTCGCCAGGTTGAAGTTGTAGAGAGCAAGGTTTGTCCGAATCGTGGCTATTGTTCCTGCAAGCCGGGAGAGGATGAAGCGGTCCTCCAGTTCGGTCACTGCATCGACAAGCGGAGGCCTTTCGGCTCCCAGATTCAACAGGATGAAGCGGGTCATGTTCCAGATCTTGTTTAGGAAATTGCGAGCCTCGTCAAGCTGCCCTTGCGAAAAGCGCATCGAACGTCCCTTGGAGGTGGACTGGGCGAGGCTGAACCGCAGGGCGTCCATCCCGTAGGTCTCCTTCACCTCCAATGGGTCGATGATGTTTCCGCGGGACTTGCTCATCTTCAGGCCCTTTTCGTCAACGATGAGCGGGGTGATGTAGACCTCGTGGAACGGGACGTCTCCGATGAAATGAAGGCCCATCATCACCATCCGCGCCACCCAGAAAAAGAGGATGTCAAAGGCAGTGATCAACAGGGAGGTGGGATAGAAGCGCTTCAGGTCCTCGGTGATCTCCGGCCAACCCATGATCGAAAACGGCCACAGCGATGACGAGAACCACGTATCAAGAACGTCTTCCTCTTGATGGAGGTCTACCGCCTCTCCGTAGTGCTTCTGTGCCCGTGCGCGAGCCTCCGTCGCTTCCTGTGCGGAAAATGCCGTTCCATCGGGACCGTACCACACTGGGATGCGATGCCCCCACCAAAGCTGACGCGAGATGCACCAATCGCGGATGTTCTCCAGCCAATCGTAATACACCTTGGTCCACCGTTCGGGGACGAATTGGATGCGGCCGGCGCGAACCACTTCAATCGCCGGCTCGGCCAATGGTTTCATCCGAACGAACCATTGGTTGGAGATCAGCGGCTCCACCGCAGTCCCGCAGCGCTGGCAGTGGCCCACGACGTGTTGATAGGACACGACCTTCTCCAGAAAGTCGCCTTCTCGCAGACGCTGTACCACCGCCTCCCGAGCCTGGTCACGGTTCATGCCAGCAAATGGGCCACCGTTCTCGTTGATCGTGCCATCGCCGTTTAGGATGTTGATCGCAGCCAGATCGTGGCGCTTTCCGATCTCGAAGTCCGTCGGGTCGTGCGCTGGGGTGATCTTGAGGACACCGGTCCCGAATTCGGGATCTACCTCCTCTGCTCCCACGATCGGCAGCCGCCGCTCAAGAATCGGAAGAATTGCGACCTTCCCAATGAGGCCCTTGGTCCGCTCATCATGAGGGTTCACCGCCACGCCGGTGTCCCCGAGCATCGTCTCCGGCCGGGTTGTCGCGATCGTGACGTGTCCACTCTCCTCGAGCGAATAACGAACGTAATAGAGGTTACCTTCTATCTCGCGGTGTTCCACTTCGATGTCCGACAGGGCGGTCTCGCAGCGGGGACACCAGTTGATCATGTAGTCGCCTTGGTAGATCAAGCCCTCGTCGTAGAGCTTCAAGAACGCTTGTCGCACAGCCCGAGAGAGGCCCTCGTCCAAAGTGAATCGGAGCCGCGACCAGTCGCACGAGCATCCCAGGGTCTTAAGCTGATCGATGATCTCGGATCCGTACTTCTCCTTCCACTGCCACACCTTGGCCACGAACGCCTCGCGCCCGATCTCGTGCCGTGAGGTGCTCTCCTTGGCCAGTTCCTGTTCCACCACGTTCTGCGTGGCGATTCCGGCGTGATCGGTCCCGGGGAACCAGCAGGCGGCGTAACCGTCCATCCGCTTGTAGCGAATCACGATGTCCTGCAGGGTGTTGTTGAGGGCGTGCCCCATGTGAAGCCGACCGGTGATGTTCGGCGGGGGAATCACGATCGAGAAGGGCTTCTGTCTCATCTCGTCAAGCTTGACTCGGAAGAAGTCCCCCTCCTCCCAGAAACTGTAAAGCTTTCCTTCGACCTGTGTCGGTTGATAGCGTTTAGAAAGCTCCATGACGCTCCTTTACCAAAATGTCCCATCCGATCATAGCAAAACAGCTCGCAGGGGACAATTTGAGCCTTGTGGACAGCTACATCCAGTTTTCAAGGTCAAGCGTATAGGAGACAAGCTCCTCGGGGGAGAAGAAGAGCGCAAGTTCCCGCTTGGCTGAGGCGAGGGAGTCTGAGCCGTGGACCAGGTTCTTGGTAAGGTTAAGCCCGAAGTCGCCGCGGATTGTCCCCGGCGCCGCATCCTGGGGGTTGGTCACCCCCATCAACGAACGGACTACCTCAACGGCATTCTCCCCTTCGATCGCCATCGCCACGATCGGTGCAGAGGTGATGAACGAAACAAGCTCGGAGAAAAAGGGCTTTTCCACATGCTCCTGATAGTGCTCGTCGGCAAGGACTTCGTCGACAGAGAGCATTTTCATCCCGACAATCTTTAACCCCTTTTCCTCAAAACGAGAGATGATCCGTCCCACGAACCCCCGTTGGACAGCGTCGGGCTTGCACAGGACCAACGTGCACTGCGCACTCATCAATGATACCTCCTAAGGCGTTCGGATATAGCGCCTCCCCTCCACTTCCTGGATCAGGCTCTCCATCTGGAGCACAAGGAGGATATGTGAGGCCTCAGTGGGGGAAAGCTCCCCCCGGGCAATGATATCGTCAATGTGTACCGCTTCAAGGCCAATCAGGTCATAGACACGTTGCTGAGCCTCGGTGAGGGCGGCACTTGACTCTGACGTCTGCGTTGGCTCAATCCGCTCCACTACGGCAAGATCGGGAAATTCGCTCAGGATATCCTCGGCAGCTTCCACCAGCTTCGCCCCGTCTTTGATCAGGCAGTTTGTCCCTTCACTCGCCGTACTGGTGATGTTTCCTGGAACGGCGAACACCTCCCTCCCCTGTTCCAAAGCGAGCCGCGCAGTGATCAGGGCACCGCTTTTCTCTGGCGCTTCCACGACCACCACCCCGCGGGAGAGGCCGGAAAGGACGCGATTGCGCTGGGGGAAGGTCCACTTGGCCGGTCGTGTGTCGAGTGGAAACTCACTCACCAGCGTTCCGGATTCACTAATCTGGTCAGCCAATGGCCTGTTGCCTGCCGGATAGGAATGAAAAAAGCCTGAGCCAAGGACAGCAACGGTCTGGGCACCGGCTTTCAGCGCGCCGCGATGGGCCGCTGCATCTATCCCTACTGCAAGACCACTGACCACGATCAGGCCACGCCGGCCCAGGTCCTCTGCAAGCCGCTCGGCCACAGCCCTGCCGTAGTGGCTGCTACGACGCGTGCCGACAATCGCGATCGTCCTGGTGGTGTCAATCCTTTCCTGCCCCTTTACGTAGAGAACAGGAGGCGGGGCCTCGATCTCCCGCAGAAGCGGAGGGTATTCGGGATCGAGGAGGGTGATGATTTGGATCCCGACCCGTTCGGCCTTTGCCAGCTCGCGCTTCACCGCCCCTTCGCAGCGGGAGGAGGCAATCTTTTCTGCCACCTTGGCAAAGCCTGGTAGCGCTGCGAGCGCCTCCGCCGGGGCTTCCCAGATAGCCTGGGGGGAGGCAAACCGATCAAGCAGGATCGCCATCCGTCGCGGGGTAAGCTCGGGAATCAGATTGAGCCCCACCAAATAACAACTCGTCGTCCAGTTCATCAAAAGAAATCATAACCAGAAGATCTCTTTGCGAACAAGCTGCTTCCTTATCCCACATTGCACGATGGTTGTGAGCGCTTTTCTCTTTGGCTATGATCCACGCCGGTGAGGCTAGGTGCCCCTTTTCTTATTCGCTGTTGCATGTATCGAGGTCTTTGGGCTGATTCGAATCGGTCGGGTGATCGGTGGAACAACCGTGTTGGGCGTGATCCTGCTTACCGCAGTTCTTGGCTTGGTTCTACTCCGACTACGAGGCGGTACGGCGCTGACCGCGGTTGTAGTGAGCCTGTTTGCTGGGAGAGCCTCCTCAAGGGAACTGTTTCGCCGCCGCGAACTCTCCCTCCTTCTCGGAGGGATCCTCCTCATCATCCCAGGTCTGCTAAGCGATGCACTGGGACTTGGCCTTGTTGCCCGGTATCTTTTGACCCGAGGTCGTCCTCAACGCTCCGTTGAAAAAGAACGCGATGTGATCGACGTGGAGTACAAGGTCCACGATGACTCGCCGCGAGAGTAGAGGCCAACCCCGAATAAGAACAGCACGAGTCCACCCAGCCAGACTCCAATCCAAGACGGCACCCCAAGCACGGCAAAGGGAAACGCGGCAAGCTTCGTCACTACCCAGATCAAGGATTTCAGCACCCAGCCAAAGAATGCGGCCATTGGCAAAAACAGCGGAGTGGGCAAGAAGAGAACGGCGATCAAACCGCACCAGAGGGCGCACGTGGCAAGCGGAATGACAATGAGGTTGGCAACAACGAGAAGCGGGTGAATTTCGCCGAAGTGGTAAGCCAAGAATGGTGCCGTCCCTGCTTGCGCGGAGAGGGAGACGACGAGCAAGGCGAGTGGGTAGCTGACGCTCCATGCGGGAAGCGGGACTCGCTCTGCAAATTCCTGAACCCATACTTGAACCCCAAAGGTGGGATCAAACGTCGCGATGATCGCCGCGGTGGCGCCGAAGCTCAGCTGAAACCCCGCGTCAAACAGCGCAGTCGGCCGCATCGCGAGGATGACGAGCGCCGCAGCGGCGAGACCCTGATACGGACTGACCCAGCGGCGTAGGATGATGCCAATGTCAGCCAGCACGCTTCCCAACCCCAGAAACGCAAACAGAAGGGCCGCGCGCACCAGGCTCACCCGTGGCCCCACCACCCACAACACGAGCAGAACAGCGACCCCAACCAGGGGGTACGTAATCACAGGGCGCAATCCGCAAAGGCGGAGCACAAACCACAGTCCAGCAAGGAAGATTCCCAAATGGAGCCCAGAGACAGCGAGCAGGTGCATCAATCCGGTTCGGCGAAACGCTTCCTCGACATCTTCGGAGAGGGCGGCGCGCTCGCCGAAGAGCAGACCGTGGGCCAGACCAGCCTCAAGCAGTGGAAGGGCGCGGTCGAGCCGCGCAAGGAGCTTCTGACGGATGGCGTCGCCGTATCGAAAAACGGGATTGCCACCGGCGCCAATGTGCTCTATCTGGCCTTCACCGTTGACCGCCATCGTGGCAAAGATCCCCTGTCGGGCAAGATAAGTCCGGTAATCGAAGTCAGCAAACCGCTTCGGCACCTCTCCTTTTCCTACCAACTGAAGCCTGTCCCCGTGGAGGATTTTCGCTCGCTCGCCCTCTTCCCAGAAGCACGTGACGCGGATCTTCGCTGGGATATGGTCCGGTGCGAGGACAAAGGCGGTGTAGCCCTTGCCCAGATCGGGGTAGGAGACGACCGTGCCCGTCACCTCGCGCAGTTGACCCGCTCGCCGATAGAGTAGTTCCATGGACGGCTGTGCCGTTTGGTATCGCAATACGCCTAGCAAAGCGATCACGATGAGCAGACCGCTCAGAAAGCCCCGCCGCCATCGAACAATGAGAAGGGATACTAAGAAAACACCAACCGCCATGCCGTAGAGCACTACAGGGGAGAAGCCTGATCGAAAATGGCTTCCTAATATGATTCCTGCGGCAAAGGCAATTGTGACTCCGATCAAAGAAGCACACATCTCCAGTTGTATGATAAGAGAAGAGGTAGCGTCGTTGTCAAATTGCCGCTTGCGCGGTATAATGAGAACGGTTCATTGACATGGGGGTGACTGGCTTCGACGGGGATACCAAATCGAGGCTGCAAGCGGAGCGTTTGCCATCTCCTTAAACTGGCAAACCAAACAATAACTGCGGATTACGCATTCGCTGCTCCTTGCCTTAACTAAGGCAAGGCCGTCTGCTGGAGTTTCCCGCGGGCTTCAACCAGGCGTCGACGACGCGGGTATATCGCGCTCTTGCGCTTTCCGAGACGCGACGAAACCCTAGAAAGCTTCAGTGTGCCTCATCCTGGTCGTGGGAGGAGGCACAACTAAGATCAAAACGCGACACTAAGCTTGTAGACGCCGAGCGGCGGTATCTTCGGACGCGGGTTCGACTCCCGCCACCTCCACCAAACACGACCGATCGGAGAACCGGGGAGCTCAGCTCCTTGGTTTCTCTTTGTGGAAGTGCTAAGCGGTACTCAATCTCAACTGACTCCCGTCCGACGTGTATACAACTGATCAGTCCAGCAAGGAACGCCTTACGCTCCTTGAATGAGCCAATCCGCAGTGTATCACGAAGCTTCTGAGCATACGGGATCACGGCCTCAAGGGTAACCGCAGTCGCCTCCCTCTCGCTTAGCCGCGCTGCTATCGTGTCTCGTTCCCTCTCAACAGTGCGAATATCCTGCCTGAGTTCGCGGATGCGAGGTGCGAGCTCCTCCAGATCCAACAGGCCGGACTCCAAGGCCTCGTAATTGCGCTGCAGGCGTCTCCGAAGGCCCGCTATCTTCCGCTCTGCCCCTGCAAGTCGGGTTCTCTCGTCGACCTGCAGTTGCGACAGTTGCTCGTTAACCAGCCGTACAAGCAGGTGCAAGTTCGCATTGTCGAGGATGAGATCACGGACTTTTGTCATCACAAGCCCCTCGATGTCGCGCTTCGAAACCCGTACACCGGCACACGCCGTCTTGCCTTCTTGGTAGTACAGCTGGCACGTGTAGTAATGGTACTTGCTGCTCTTGGCCGAGGTGCCCACCATGTGCCTGCCGCAGAGCCCACAGCGAAGCAGGCCACTAAGGAGGTACGGACTCGACTCCCAACGCGCTATCGCGTGGCTGCCTGCGCGTGCGTCAAGGATCGCCTGTACGCGCGAGAAGATAGAACGGTCAACCAGTGCCTCATGGGCATCCTCGACGATCTCCAGGGCCTCAGGCTTTCCTTCGCGTGGGCCGATGACTACATCGCCGCAGTAAGCTTGGTTCCGAAGGACGTAGTACAGACGCTTTTGGGTCCACTTCTTCGCCAACCCCGCTGGTAAGCCCGATTTGTTCAGCTCTTCGACAATCTGTGGGACTGTCTTCCCAAATGCGTAGTCAGCGAACGCCTTGGAGACGATCAGGCCGTAGGTTTCATCGGGAACAAGCAAAAATCGCCGCGCACGCCCGTCTTTTGCTTCCACTCTTCGGTAACCAATTGGAGCATGTGGGAAGGGGTAGAATCCTCTCCGGGCTACCTCACGCTGGCCGCGTTTGATGTCCTGGGAGAGGTTGTCAGAGTAGAACTCTGCTAGGCCTTCGAAGATCCTCGCAACGAGTTTCTCCTGCGGGCTATCCCCCGTGTGCTCGTGGAGGGAGACGACTCGCATATCTCGCGCCGACAGCTCCTGCCTAATCGCGCCGGAGATTAGCGTATCTCGGGCGAGACGATCGAGCTTCCAGACAAGTAGCACCTCAGCTCGACCAGCACGTAACGCAGCCAAGAGTGCTCTGAGTCCGGGACGGTTGCGGTCTCGCCCACTGTACCCTTCATCGACAAACTCATCAACGAGTTCCCACCCCTGCTCGCGAGCGTATCCCCGAATGGCGCGAAGCTGTGCGCTGATCGACAGCTGCTTCTCCGCCTGTCGCTTCGTGCTCACTCTGGCATACGCCACCGCTCTCATCTCGTTACGCTCCTAGCCAAGCTGAATGTGATACATATCACAGTATCCTACTCCTTTGCCTTGTGAGTTTGAAGTAGCGCGGACGCGATAAGCCGTGCCAGTGGGAGAAGTTGCGCGGAACTCAGAGCCGTGACACGTTCCGAGGCTCGGTTCTGTCGCAAAGTGCGAGCCATTCCTGATTCTTGAAGACCCAACGACTGATCAATGCCGTGGTTTCCTATGCCAGTCTCACGAAACCCTTGCCGCTTTTCAAGCACTCATATTGTCAGCCAACGTCACCGTTTCCCCGCGCCTTTTCCAACACCCGCTCAATCAAGGCAATCGCCGCCGGACTGGCCTGCAGGTCGTCCAATCTCACGGTGAATGTCAGTTTTATGAGGCACCGATCCTCCGTTCGGTAACAATTTCAATGAGGCAATTCGCATAGTTGTCGCAGAGCACGAAGATGTGCTACACTGCCTTCGAAGAGCAGAAGGAGGACGGCCGAGGCATGATGACCATGCCAAATGGGAAATCTCGGTTAAGGGTTCAATCAGCATATGATTAGGCAGGTAAGAACAACAAAGGAGGGAGACTGAATTATGTGGAAAAAGAAAGAGGAGAAGAAAGAGGAGAAAAAGGAAAATTTGTTGAAGGAGTTGTGCGGAGATGATGCAAAATTATATGATTTTCTCAGTGCTTATTTGTATGAAACTCCGTTAGCGGTCATATCCAAAAAGGATCTCGATATCCTCACCAAGGAG
>Ga0209636_10005195_pt1 | contig 13298 bp, 6 predicted proteins | sample DeeMarSWOR152_54_FD_187464 | JGI IMG/M metagenome (GOLD analysis project Ga0209636, IMG submission 187464) | Marine sediment microbial communities from White Oak River estuary, North Carolina - WOR-1-52-54 (SPAdes) (version 2) | ecosystem: Environmental > Aquatic > Marine > Intertidal zone >...
GTAGACATGAAATCTTCCAAGGTTGAGGTAACAGAAGTCTCAGGCAAACCACATGACAGAGGATACCAATACGGTGAGAAATTTAGGAATCAAATTGAACAATCTCTAGATGAGCTTTATTCATCTTTTGAGCGAACTCGGAAATGGAACAGAGAGCGGCTATTGATAGAAGGAAGAAAATACATCCCCTTCATTGAAGAGTACGTTCCAGAAATTGGAGATGAGATCAAGGGCGTTGCAAAGGGTGCGGGGATAGGGTACGATGAAATGGTGGCGCTCATTTCATATTATGAGTTAGGCGAGGGCATCCCCAACTTATGCACGTGTTTCGGAGTCACGGGAGAAGCAACGGTTGGTGGGGGAACTTATATCGGGCAGAACTGGGATGGCGGAAAACCGATTCTGGGTGTTATGCTTCGCGTGGAGAGAGAGTCGGGACCTAATGTTCTTACATATGCTGACTATGGGTTCCCAGTTGCATACGGGTTGAACTCTGAAGGCATTACAGTGGTCTGGAACTCAGTGCACTGTGAAAAATCCCAGTTGGGTGTTCCAGCGTATCTTATTGTCCGGGAGGCGTTACATCAAAAACTCCTCAGCGAAGTTATTGATAGGCTAGTCAAAATAAAGAGAGCTGAATCACTGAACTTTATTATCGCCGACAAAAATGGGGAAGTTTACAATTTTGAGGCCACACCCAATGATTACGACCTTACTTACTGTGAAAAGACAATAGTTCATGCCAATCACTTTGTTTCAAACAAGCTAAAGATTGAAAGGGATCTCATCCTCTCAGAAGACTCCAACACTATGATTCGGCATAACCGAATGGCTAGACTCATTAACAAGAAGTGTGGCAACATAAACCTTGAAACTGCCATGAGTTTCCAGAAAGATCATGCCAATTATCCAAAGTCCATATGTAGGCATCTTCCAGCCGGTGCGACTTGCAGCGCGTCAGTCATAGTACCGGAAAAACGAGAGATGTACGTGTCTTTTGGAAACCCTTGTGAAAATGAATATCATAAATATGGATTTCAATAGAGAGCTCATTTCTTGTAGTAACCTTTCATCCCTTCATTTTCCGCGTGCACTTAAGCGCGTATAGGATATTTGCCCACTTCTCTGGCAGTTCTTATCATCATATCAAGACTCTCAGGTGAAGTATCTTTCATCAAAGGACATCCGGTGCCTAGGACCACGCCGCCGCCCTCAGCGGTTCTGGTAACAATCTCGGTGACGTTCTTTCGAATTGCTTCAAGATCGCCGCTGGGTAACAGGTTTACCGCGTCAACCGGCATAAAAAAACATGCTTTACCTCTCAGTTTCTCTCTTATCTCAAAGATGTCAACTATGAAGCCTTTCTTGCTTTCCTCAAAATGGTGAGCATCAGGTTTCGTTTCTATAATCTTGTCGAGGATGGGCATTGGGTTCCCACAAAAAGAGAGTATTAGTGGGATGCCAAATTTTCTTAGCTTCTTGATTTGGGTGCACTCGTAGGGGAAAGCAAACTTTTCGTAGAGGCTGGGGGAGATTATGTCTGTTGAAGCCCATATTTCTTCCATATAGAAAGCCTCTGTGCCCGCTTCGACGAGCGCTTTGGCATATTCAAGGGTTTGCGAGAGACACCATTCCATAGCCTTTTCTGCAAGCTGAGGTTTTCTATACAAAGCTAGAATCCATTCCTTAAGCCCCACCATGAACGCTGCATCGCCGAAAGGAACTCCGAGGTGGTTGACGACTAACACTTCGTTGCCAACACGTTTGGATATTATCTCCACCTGCTCAAGTTCTCCGCTATGCAGAATGCTGTCAGAGCCGTTTATCTCGAGTTCCGGTATTTCTTCAATATTTGAGTATCCAGGTGGGTAGTGAGGTGCATCGTCTTTTGGCACAATTTGTTCGAGAAGCCATCCTCCTAATTGCCAACCCGGCTTCTTAGGTGTTACAATGTATTTATCTCCAGCATCTTGAATATTGACGTTTTTCCTCCAATCACGAGTGTGCCCAGTATACGCTAGTATCCAATCATAACCATGTCTTTTCTGCGCCGCCAGAAGAATTTTCGCCTTCACCTTGTTGCTTCCTAGATAGTAGTCAGAAATTCTGAGTCCCAACAGTTTTGGGGCATGCCAAAAACCATCGTAAGGAGCTACAGGTATCACATCAGGCTCTTCAAGGTTAATAGCTGCGAGCATCCTCTCTCTTGAACTAAGCTTTCTCTGCATTGCAGAGGTCCCCTAACGAGTGTAATCTTGGATATATAAAAAAAATAACATGTGCATCCAAAAGTCTATAAATATGCGCGCGCCTTGGGTGATGAAGCTATAGTTCCCTTAGATTTTGCGCATGCGCCCGCAGTACTGGAAATCACCTGCGCGTGCTGCTTATTTTAAGTTCCCTCTTCTCCACTTCTTTTACAATCTTCTCGAGTTCTTGTTCAACATCTCGGTCAAGCGGTTCAGGTTGATGTTCTTTCAAAATCCTCTTCGCTTCTTCGCGAGCAACTTCCCTAAGATTTTTTGAACCGGTTCTTTCCCACGTTTCCCTTTTCTGTCTATTGAGAATGGTCGGAATATAGTGTTCCTTCTTTAGATGCTCCAAAGTATGTCGCTGATCGAGGAATTGTCCTCCTGGACCCACGTTCTCAATAACGTCGATTGCCAGCGTTTCGTCGCCAATTTTCATCCCGCGGAGAGCCCGGGACACCATCCCACATATTTCGTTGTCGATGACTGCCTGTTCAAAACTAGCTGTCAATGTTGACTCGAGAGTGCCAGCAGCATTGAAAATGAAGTTTATTCCAGCCAAAGCCGCCATCATCAGCGTCATAGCTTTCTCGAAGCCAGCTTGTATATCCGGTATTTTTGACTCCGTGCCGCTGCCAGTTCCTCGGCATGGAAGACCATAATAATGGGCCAACTGGGCTGTTGCCACGTTAATAAGCCCCGCCTCAACAGCTCCATAGGCTAAGTTGCCTGTTTTCATATCCATGATCGTTGAAACGGTTCCAAAAAGCACGGGAGCACCCGGATTAACGAGTTCAGCTATCACTATTCCGCTTAGCACCTCAGCATTCTGTTGCGCTAGGAGACCAGCTAGCGTGACTGGTGCCGTAGCTCCCGCTTGAGCCTCTGGCGCTATGATAACGGGCTGGCTATATTTGGCGTACATCATGAGTGCCTCCGTCAACTTTTCAGAATGTTGTAGCGGACTTACTGGATTGTGAAAACCTAGAAGCAGGGGTCTTTTCCTTAGTTCTTCTTCGCCACCACGGACAACAGACGCCATCCTTACGCTATCCAGAGCAACGGTTTGGCCATACGTTTCAGCATCCAAGGTTTTCGTTGTATTTCCAAGTCCCGCCAACAATTCATGCACATGGGCCACACTTTCAGGGACATCTCTTGGCCTGACCACGATCGTCGTATGATGCACGTTTTCTAAAGCATCTGCAAGCCTGAAAAAGTTTTCACAATCCTTTAAAGTGGAAGCTCGTTGTTTGCCAGTTTCCAAATCTAAGACATTTACTGATTGGCCTCCCATGGAAAAGCAAACTCTCCTATCTTGAAGTCTTAGCTTGTACTTCGGGCTTCGTCCGAATAGGGTAAACCCACTTGGAGCTTTCTTGATGGCTTCCTCTACAAGGTGCTGTGGAATTCTGGCAATTCTTTCCTTAACATCAACAAAAGCTCCTGCTTCTTCAAGCAATCGTAATGCTCTCTGTTCTGACACTTTCACGCCAACGCGTTCTAGGATTTCCAAGGTGGCTAAGTGAACTTCATGTAACTCATCACTAGTGAGAATCTTCAATTGGCCGCCTTTGATTTCCAATCTTCTTCCTCCATTAAGAGTGTTCATCTAGAAGACCTTTCATATAATCTTTGCATTAGCGCGCGCTATAGAGCAAGGAACGTGGCCTAGGAGTTAAACTCACGTTTTCTCGTTTGAACGCTTTGAATCTCCAGGTAATTTGTAGATGACTTCTGTAAGAGCTGATGACGAGTCTTCAATTGCTTGGTTGAGCTCCGAGAGCTTTTCATCAACCTGCCCTAATATGGTCTTGTATTTCTCTTCTAGAGAGGCGATCTCGGTGCTCATGTCTTTGCTTTTCTTTTTGAACTTTTTGTCTAACTCGCGTGCTTCTGGTATTAGGTCGAACTTCAGACCTTGGGCGCGTTTCGAGTCAAGTGTGGCCTTTCGGATGATTTTGTAGACTTTTGGACTGACGTCGAGGCCCCATAGTTTCTCTGTGAGAGCCTTCAGCGAGGTGATTAGGGTTTCTTTGTCTGCCCTTTTTGCTGCAACGATGGCTTTTTTCAGTTTGATGAGTGCGTCGAGGTAGGCTGGGACGACGTAGGCGGCGTCGGTAGTAATCCCACATTTTATGTTTACTAGTTTGGGATTGAGGGAGGAGCTGACTTGCCGCTGAACGTTGTTGACGAAGGAGACTGTCTTTTCGTCTAGCTTCTGCTTCAACGTGGAGGACTTTTTCTTCTGAAGCCTCTCTGCAATCACCTTAAGGTGGGTTACGTTGTCGATAAGCTTACTAAGATCAACGGCGTCTTCGACCTTAGCAGACTTTTCGGAGAGCGCTTCGCCAAGGGTCCTTGCCGTGGACGTGAAGTCATATGGGAAGAGCTCTGAAGAGTCCAGTTTCAAAATTAGGGCTAGAGTCATTCTGAGGGCGTTTCTCATGAGATCGGCGTTGATGAGTTCCGGAGTGTCGCGGTTACTGTGATAGATCTTCATATATTGGGTCATTTTTGGGTTGATACTCACGCTTGGAACACCGTGTCGAACAAACCACCATTGGTCTAGGCCAGTGTCTGGTGGCCCCTTGACTTCATAGATCGCTTCGGCCTCGAACTCCTCAATTAGTTTGTTTGTCAATGTTTTGAGTTCTGGCGTGAGAGTTATGTTGCTGATGTTCCCATAGGCGAAGCCGTCAAGGTTGATGTTTGCGGCGATCTTTCCCAATTCGTCGGCATGTTGTTTCGTGTAAGCGTATGAACCCGCCAACCCAGAGAAGAGGTCTTCAACACCGGGTTCAAGACTGGTTTCCTCGCCACCGCATGTCACGAACCGTATCGTTCTAGCATTCTTGTAGTTCTTCGCCAAAACTTTTGCGACGCCTATGATTGCCGCCACCCCGCAGGCGTCGTCGTTGGCGGCTCCATACCAACTGTCGTGATGGGCTGTTAACACAATAACTTGATCAGGATATTTATTTCCAGGAAGCTCACCCACAACATTATGAGATGTACTTTCCACGTTGAGTTCAACAATATTCTTTAATTTTGCTTTCACCTCTCCTTTTCTGAGGAGACGACGTATCGCCTGAGCTTCGATGTAAGGAATCGAGACCGCTGGGATACTCGCGCGCGTCCAGTAGTTTCGGATGATATCACATTCGAAAACCACCGATGTAAGGATCGCTGCCGACGCTCCAAACTCTTGAGCCTGAAGAATCGGGGCCCAAGCTCCAAGTTTTTCATCAAATTCTATCAACACTATCTTACCCTTGAATTCGATTCCTTCCAGCTTCAGTCGCTTGAAATCTCGGATTGTCCCAAAACCCACGTTGACGATGGCGCCTGTAACGCCTTCTGCCCCAGTGGCGAAACCTGGGTGTTTTGAGCCGAAACACCGCCCACATAATAGCGTCTTATGAATTGGCTCTAACAACTCTAGCTCGCTCAGCTTGTGGTTGCTGGCTATAATCTTGAAGGGTTCCAGGTGAACATTTTGGAGGCCTATCTCTTTGAATCTTGACTCTATCAGCTTGACCCCTTTGTATTCTCCTTGAGTTCCAACCGCTCTCTCCCCGATGTTGAAGAGTCTGTCGATGTCATCTAATGATTCCTCAAGTGAAAGCAGATCGATCAGTTTCCTTTGGCTTTCATCTAATACAGTCTTGGGCATTTCAAAATCACGCCACAGACTCTGCTCGGAAATTTATAAAACTAGCGGTTCATGCGCAAGTTTCTTGTAGAACATTCATACGGAATTACCCGCGTGCAAAGTATTATTTGAAATATTTGTTTTTGCGTCATATCTATACCACAATCTTTTAGAGTAAGAATTCCTATCATAAATATGCGAAATAAATTGGGAAAGGAGAAAAAGAAAATTGACTGTACAGAAAAAGAAATGGATCTTAGTGACACTGATTTGCATGATGCTAGCTGGTTTACCCCTGACGAATGTAGTGACACAGACAGTGCAAGCGCAAGAGCCGTTGTTCACCATAAATTTGATTGTAGCATTCGAATCAGCACCGTATTGGGACCTGGCTAGTGCTTTCAAGGCTGAACTCGCCAAGCTCAATATCAACGTGAACCTCCGTTACATGGACGCAGGAACGTACTACGATGTTGTCTGGGATACAGGGTGGAACCTAACATGGGACCAAGGAGGATGGGACATGGACCTCAGCACCTTCTGGTGGATGCCCACGGACCTAGTCTGGTTTGAGGGATGCTACAGCGAGGCAGGACAACCTCCATATGGCTGGAACTACTTTGGCTGGGAAAATGAAAAAGCAGACGCACTTCTACGTCAGTGCTTGTCAACAGTTGATCCGGATCTACGCCAACAATACATCTGGATGTGGCAAGAAGAGTTTATGCACGATCTTCCTCACGCTAGCGTGTTCTACCCGACATATTATGAGATAGTGGATGCCGACCTCGAAGGCTGGGATTGGGTCCGTTGGTGGTATGATACTGATGATTTGCAATTTGCAGGCACAACGCTTGAGGATGACGTTACACTTAACTATGGGAGCGCAGAGGATCTGCTTACTCTAAACCCGTTGTTCACGTTAAGCCTCGGCAGCGAAACCTTCACTGATCAAATCTTTGACATGTTGCTCAAAACGTCCACTTACCCAAACGGGACAGCCTACCTGAAGCCTTCGCTGGCTGCAGAACTCCCAGTGTACGCACCGGATGCAATGAGTGCGACTGTTCAGCTGAGGGACAATGTTACTTGGCACGATGGTTATCCCTTTAACGCAACAGATGTGAAGTTCACCTTTGACGCTGTTATAGATTCGGCAACGTGGTGCAGCGGGTACGGCGACTTCGCTCCCGTGATAGAGAACGTTACAATCAATGGCCCGTACACGGTAACCTTCAACTTTAAGGCACCAGCCCCTCACTTCAACACCCTGCTTGCAGATGACTATGGGGCGCTGATAATCCCGGAGCACATACTACGCGATGTCCCCCACGGAGCGATGAGGAGACACGCAACCAACACACATACACCGATGCCTGGCACCGGACGGTGGAAAGCGTGGAATGTTACTGGTTGGTGGAAGCCAGACGAGTACTGGTTGGTGGAAGCCAACAAAGACTATTTCCTCGGAGAACCTATGATCGATCGCATCTACAACTATATCATAACAGACCCGTCCGCAGGGTTGATCGCCCTGCAAAACCACGAAATCGACTTTGGCGACTGCTGGGCAGCGACACTTCAAGAAATCCAGACGATAGACGCAAACGACCCGACGCTAAAAGTGACGCAGGAACCTGTGCCCACAGTGCAGTATTTCGGATTCAACCTTCACCACCCGATACTTAGCAACAGGTATGTGCGACAAGCAATTGCCCATGCGATTCCATACGAACACATAATCAGTAACATTCTGCCGAGTCTAGGAGGGAGTGGAATCCGCGCAACTGCTGGATTGAATCCTCTGCATGGCGACTTCTACAATACTGAGCTTGAGCCGATTGAATATGACCTTGCCAAGGCGCAGGAATACCTGGACATGTGGAAATATTCGCAGGTAGGCACTGACCACACGCAAGGACCGGTCGGAGACGCTGACTTCAATGGATTCGTTGAGCTGGACGACTACTACATTTGGGTTAACAACTTTGGAACAACCTCAACCGAGTGGCCCTTCATTTCAGGCCAACCCATAGATCCCGACTTCAACAACGACGACTGGGTTTCACTTGCAGACTTCGAGCCATGGAGAAATCACACCGGAACAAGATATCCATTCCCAGGAGCCAGATAACAATGAGGAAAAAGTTCGCGTCAATGTCAATCCTACTGCTGGTGCTCAGCGTGCTCACCATACTTAACGTAGACATGACAAGGGTTTCTGCCAGCGCATCTCCAGTCATTCGCGTGAATCCAGCGGAAATCATAGAAACAGGCTGGGGAATAGGCACAAATTTCGTCGTCTCAATCTCCACGAACTCTACAGAAAGCAACATCACGAGCTATCAGTTCGCCCTGAGCTACAACCCCCTCGTCCTCAACGGCGTCTCAGTCACCAACGGAGACCTCATCACCAACGCGACACATCCTGGCCAGGCTGTGTTTCTGCCAGGAACCTTCAACAACACTTCAGGCGAACTATCGCTGACTGCGGCATACTTCGAAGGTATGAACGTGATGACTGGACCCGGAACCCTGGCCAACGTAACCTTCACCGTGATGAGCGCAGGAGACTCCGACATAATCGTTGGAGATGAAACGAAACTCGTTGGATGGAACTCCGTAACCGAAGAAGAATACATTATCGTAGACTACTTGACACCAGACATCGGCCATCTACTATCCGGATACTTCCGTAACGTTGATCCCGCACCAACCCATGACTTAGCTGTCATCAGCGTCGCACCCAACACCACCGCAGCGTTGGCATCAGAGTTTGTAACCATCAACATCACGGTATCAAACGACGGAACGGTGAACGAAAACTTCGACGTTAAAGCATACTACGGTGTCGAGCCGAATTTCTATCTTATCGGAACGCAAACAGTCTGGAATCTAACACATGGCGAAGACAAAAACCTAACCATCAGTTGGGACACGACAGGCGTATCAACAGGAACCCACACTATAAAGGCTAAAGCAGGCCCGGTCCGCAGGGAAACAGATACGACGGACAACACGGCTACCTCGCTTGATACGGTCACCGTTATGTCTGCAAGCATCGCTGTTGTCCCCGAAAGCATTATGGACGCCACGTTGACGGAAGGCGAGACCTTCACAGTCTCTATATATACGAACTACAACGGAACTGTCATCAGCAAGACCGACGTTTGGGGCTACGAGCTCACCCTAGCCTACAACGGTAGCATCCTAGAGGTCCTCGATGTCACTAATGGAGGAGATCTGGAGAAGACGGACCTGTGGATTGGTGACAACATAACAACCTTATACACTACAACCGGAAAACCGATTGTTGTAGATTCAGAAGAGATCTATGTGAATCAAACCCTCATGACCAAACCTGCCGACTACACAATAAACTACGCTACAGGCGCCATAACGTTCACAACGGCACCAGACATTGTATTCGTAAAAGCGACGTACTTATTCGATGCAACCCTCATGGACTCCGCCAATTTTACAGCGGGAACCCCAAGCGCAGGCACATTATCGCTGACATCCAACAACGTCTCGACAACCGTGACCGGACCCGGTGTCCTCACTACAGTAACCTTCAATGTAACAGGTATAGGAGACACCGACATAACCCTTGGACCTGAGACAAAGCTAATCCGAATCGACGGATCGAGCATCACTCAGCTGGAACATGGCTTCTTCACCAACGGAGTTGATCTATACGTTCAGAGCATTATTCCCGATATGAGCCAAGCGTACCCAACATGGACAGTTCCAATGGAGATCACAGTCCATGTTGCGAACGACCGCTCGTTTGCAGTAGGTTCGTTCACCGTTACCCTCTATTATGACAGCACTCCAATCGGAACCCAATCTGTACCTGATCTGGAACCCTTTGAAGCTAGGATGCTCAAATTCGACTGGAACGTCACAGACTTACCTTGGGGCCTCTATAATCTAACCGCTATCGTCACTGTTCCTAACGACATCAAACCTGCAAACAACATACTCGTCTACAGCGCCCTGAAAATAAAGATTCCAGGCGACACTGACGGCGATGGCGATGTTGATCCCTTTGACTTCAGCGCCTTCAGAGTAGCCTACGGAAGTCTGGGGCCACCTCAAGTTCCACAGCCACAACCAAGCTACAACCTTTGGGCTGACTTGAACCTGGACGGCGATGTTGATCCCTTTGACTTCAGCGGTTTCCGTGTAAACTACGGTCAAACTACCGCCTATTAAACATCTAACATCCTCTTTTTATTTTCAAAACCTTCGGTTTCCAGAAACAAAAACTTTGACACTTTCTGTGCAAGAAAATGGAAATGAATCTCACAACTTTTGAGTTGAGGCATATATTATATAGTTGGAAAGAAGAAACGGAGAAAGAGGAAAAATGACGGGAAAGAAATTTTTGAACATGATAATGATTCTTTTGATCTTCTTCAGCTTAGTTATGATAGTGGTGCCAGTGCAGTCGCAGGAGCAGGTGCGAATCTACGTGGATATGCCTGCTGAAGGATACATTCCTGGAGTGCCGGCGGAAGACTTCGTTTCTGTCGACCTCTACATTGAAAGCCCCCTAGGATGGGATAACACAACGGATGGAATTGTTCAGTATGCCATCAGCGCAAAGGTTGACCCCACTGTGCTTGAGCCGATGGGAGTGCAAGGAGCCGCCCTAGGCTACTTCCTTTACGATTTCCTAGGAAGGTATAGCTACAACTGGATGGGATACACTGCAAGTCTTACACCCCCCCCAGTCGTCAACAAGACAGCCGGCACAATGAAGTGGATTTCGGAAGGAATCTATCCCGACCCACCGGCAGGAGCAGGCGGATCCTGGAAACTTTGCACCCTCGTCCTTAAGTCGCTGTCCGAGACGGCTTACTCACGGATAGACCTTTACTACGAAGTAGGCGTCGACGCCTACTACTGGACCATAGGCAACGTAGCTCACCCAGTAGACATTGTAGACGACGGCCATTACAACCCTATTCCCAAAGGATCACTGTCAGGAAAGGTCGCAGAAGCCAACTCGTCAATCCCGCATGCGCGCATATCTTACGTCAGCGGACCAACCGTATTCAACGATACCAGCACAGACGCGGATGGAAACTACACCATCACCGATCTGGAGCTTGGAAACTACTCAGTCAAAGCCTCCGCAGTCGGATATGGAGATCAGACGAAAAACATAACCCTGACAGAAGGCCTGAACACCCTCAACTTCGAGCTTACATCAATCGCTGTGCAACCTGGATGGATAGAAGGATTCGTTATCGACAATACGACAAAAGTAGCGATAGCCGGCGCCACAGTGATAGCTGACGGTGCATACACAACGACCAATGCCACCGGATACTACAAGATCGAAAATCTGCCACCAAAAGACTACTATGTCACCGCAGGAGCTGTAGGGTTTTCCCCTCAGTCCAAGACCGCTATCGTAACCTCCGAGAAGGGCACCACCTTGAACTTCACGCTAGAATTTGTATCTCCATACATTGCGGTTGTCCCTCATGGAACAATGGACTCGAGCCTGGCGCCTGGCATGAACTTCACCATCTCCATATACACAGACTACACTGGAGATGACGTTTGGGGCTACGAGTTCAGTCTAACATATAGCCCCCTAGTCTTACAAGGCGTCGAGGTCGTCAATGGCGACCTTATCACCACAGACAAACATTCCAGCGCCAGGTTTATCGCGGGAACCTTCGACAACACCGTTGGCAAACTATCACTCACAGCAGGCTATTTCTTCTTTACCCAAAAGCCGGCTCCAATCACATCCGGACCCGGAATATTGGCTAACGTCACCTTTACTGTGGTGGGCATAGGGACCTCCGACATAACCTTTGGGACGGAAGTAGCTCCATGGGGACTTCGTGGATACGCCGAAGGCGGGTGGGGAGACCTATTCTTAATCATTGATGGAAAGACTGAGCCAGCTCGCATACAGCACGGCCTTTTCACCAACGCCCAATCCATCCATGACGTGGCCGTCATCAACATTGAAGCCCCAGCCACGGCAGTTGCTGGGGGCGACTATGTAACTATCAACGTGACCGTTGTAAACGAAGGCATCTACTTGGAGGTTGTCAACCTCACCGTCACAATTCATAATGGCACAACAGAAATAAGCACTGAATCATTCCTCTTCAACCTAGCCTCAGGATTGTTCAGAGTAGATTCCTTCAGCTGGAACACCGCAGGATTAACGCCTGGCACATACACGATAAACGCCACGGCAACAACCTTCAATCCAGATGAACATCCCGACGACAACACCAAAACCAAACAAATCGAAATCATGATTACCCATGACGTGGCTGTGCTCAGCATCGAAGCCCAAGACGAGGCGACCGTTGGAGAAATTGTGCCAATTAACGTGACAGTTGCAAACAAAGGCTCCTTCTACGAAAATGCTAGCATCACGGTTTCCTACGAAGACACACTCATAGACGTCATACTAATAGATATGCTGTCCACGGGAGAGTCTGAAATAGTTGAGGTCAGATGGAACACCACAGGTTCAACACAAGGCTTGTACATGATAAACGCCATGGCAACTATTGACTCGGATGCAAACATCACGAACAACTCCTCTACCAAAAGAATCTACTTAAACCTTCCACCTGGAGCTATCGTTGGTACGGTTACGGATGCTTTGACTGGTGATCCGATACAAGGTGTCACAATAAATGCCAACGGCTACTCAGCCAGCACCAACGCTGACGGACACTACAACATCACCGACATGCCACTTGGAACCTACACAATCACCGCGTCAAAAACCGAATACGAGAGTGCTTCTCAACAAAACATCCTCGTAGTCGCTGGAGAAAACACCACCGTAAACTTCACTCTGCGGGTGAGCAGCATCATCACCATATCTGCAAATCCAGCAAACATTACAGTTGGCATGAGCACCACCATCAGCGGATCTATTGAACCAACACGCAAAGGAGTCGCCGTAACAATATGGTATAGACTAAGCGGAGAAGAAGAGTGGACCAACCTCACAACAGTGGCAACCAACGAGCAAAGTCAGTACTCAGACGTTTGGACACCTGAATCTGCTGAAACCTACGAGGTGAAAGCCAGCTGGCCAGGTGACGAAAGTCTATCATATGCCGAAAGCAATGTGCAGTCTATCACGGTACGGGAGACACCGGCTCCAGGGGTTCCATGGTACATATACATTGCAGCCACAGGAGTAGCAGCTATAATTCTGGCAGCGATGGCCTTCTACTTCCTGAAGGTCAAGAAACCGAAATCAACATAACAACAAGAGTCGCATTTTTATTTTCTACTTTTTCCCCGCGCGCGCCTGAAAAGGGCGTGGGTCAGCTTGGAAACTGTCGAGTGCGTACGTCTCAAGATTTATAATAGAGCTAAGCCTACTAGTATAG
>Ga0209636_10005199_pt1 | contig 13292 bp, 15 predicted proteins | sample DeeMarSWOR152_54_FD_187464 | JGI IMG/M metagenome (GOLD analysis project Ga0209636, IMG submission 187464) | Marine sediment microbial communities from White Oak River estuary, North Carolina - WOR-1-52-54 (SPAdes) (version 2) | ecosystem: Environmental > Aquatic > Marine > Intertidal zone >...
TCCTCCCCAACCCATACCCATACCAGGCCCCTTGGTATATCCGGGAGTAGAAAATCCACTACAATACCCCAAGCCTCGGCCAGTTCTCGGTCCAAATCCTCTTGGTCCAGTTCTATCTCCTCTAGGCATTTTATCACCAATGAGCTATTGCACAAAACATATATATAAATTTTGTGCATTCGCACAAAATCCAATATAAGCTTTCTCATTATAATACAAGATGCTAACAGGATTTTTGCTTTTTCATTTTTCTTTCTATGTGAGGTGTTTACACCCTATGAATTCAACGATACAGGTCAACGTTATGACTGAAAAATTAACTTTTAAAGAAAAAATCAAAGATCATTTTAATTACTCCTCTCCTTTAAAGGACACTCATGTAGGGAGTAGAATTGCATTCGTTTTAATTAGATTATTTACCAAAAAAATAATCAATCTGGCTTTTTCTTGTTATTTAAAAACTCCTTCACAAGTATTATCAATTCTTCTCGTATACTGAATATAAATAAGTGACAGATACTTTCTTCAAACGTGTGTACTTTGATATTCTTAAACAACGATTTTACAGCTTGTCTTCCTTCCGCTTTAACCGCCTGATTACTTTCTGATTCTAATATAAGGGCTTTTCTCGTCCAATTAATGAAATCCTTGGTTGATAGGATATAGTTTTTTATATAGTCATTCATATCCATTGATGTACTTATTTTTAAATTATTTAGAGAAAAAGAAAAAAATTGGGTTAGAAAATCCGTAGATTATCAGTTGTTCTGCTATTTCAGCCTGTTATTTTCTCTAAGATTGGGGTCACTTTGATAGTGTGCATTTTAAGACCTGTGGTGAAATCCATGCCCATACTGATTCCTAACAATTCAGGATAGACAAATACTGGAAGTTTTGTTTTATCAAACTGTTTAGCCATTAATCGTTGACCAACATCATATTGAACGAAACAAGTTGGACAAATGGTAACAAGGGCATCAGCTTTAGCTCTTTCTGCTCCCATTATCTTCTCATGTGCCATGGCTATTGCAGTATCTTGATCAACACCACGTGTTCCAGCTCCACAGCACATAAGCTTATTTAAATAAGGAACTGCTTGAGCTCCTAAAGCTTCAACCATTTCATCTAGTTTTTGAGGGCTTTCTGGATTATCGGTCTGTAGGATCTCTGGAGGTTTGAGGAAATGGCAACCAGTGTGAGTAGCCAACCTCACTCCTGTAAGAGGTTTCTGAACTTTAGCTGCAATCTTATCTATGCCTACATCATCATATAAAACTTCAGCAAAGTGTTTTACTTCAATAGTCCCTTTAAACTCACGATCTACTTCAGCTAAATGTTCATTTACCTTATCTTTAAGGCGAGTATCATTTTTCAACTTTGTATTACTTACCTTTAACGTCTCAAAACAACCACTACATGCTGTAATAATATTGAGATTTACCTCTTCTGCAAGACATAAATTCCGAGCTGCTAAGGTGTACCATGTTATACTATCGAATCCTTGTACACCACCAGGATCAGGACAACAAGCAAACGGAAGATCCATCAGCTCAATACCAAACTCTGGGAATGTCTTACGAATTGATGTTTCAACAAAAGGAATACGATATGGTATAGTACAACCAATGAAAAACGCAAATTTTGACATTAGCTTGTTTCCTCCTTTATTTGCTTTATATACTTCTCCGCTCCTGTCACTTCGAAGATTTTTTGTATTTCATCAAGATTAGGAGGAGGTAATTCTGGCAACTCTAATTGTTCTCTTCTCTTCATGATTCCTTTAGAAATGGCAGCAGTTACCCCAGTTTCCATAATTGTCTCTAGTTCAGCCACTATTCCCGGGGGGGCGTTCTTCATTTGTACCGCGAGGTTTTTTATTTCTGTGATGACATGTCCAACATCAATCCCTTGAGGACATCGAACGCTACAAGTATAGCACATCGAACAATACCATATCTGTTGATCATCAAATATCTGCTCTGAAAAATCCTTCATAAGCAATTTTTCCATTACTCTTCGCGGATTAAAATTAGGGTATTGTCGAAATACAGGACAGCCACCCGCGCATGTACCACACTGATAACATAACTTTGTAACTTCTAGAAGTTCTTCAAATTTTTCAAGGAGTTCTGTTGATTCGGTCATTAGTTTTTCACCTTTATCAATTAAATATTCAGCGTTCCAATTTCCCTAATTCTTTGAGCTTATTATACATCTGTCTTGCAGTTCTTGCGAATCTATCAGAGGTCATAAAATATGCAGTTTCTTTTTCTAATCGATCTGGGTCAATTCCTGCATATTCAAGCATAGCTTTGAGGATTTTCACACGGATAGAAGATGCTTTTGATCCAGTTTCATAGTGACACTTATCTTCGAAACAACCAAGAATGATAATCCCATCAGCTCCCATAGCAAAGGTCTTTTGGATCAATCTTGCAGAAACATTACCCGTACACTGGACTGGAAGAATTCTAAGATTATGAGGAAAGTCCTCAGTAACCTGCTCTTTGAATTGTTCTGTATAATGAGTTGTTTTTCGATAGTTCGCTGACATTCCTAAACCGTCTATCGCAGAATATGCACATTCCCAACAGGCAAAGGTCACAATTAAAGGCTCTGGATTATCTTTTGCATCATAAAGTAATCCTTCGACTTGTTTAAGAATCTGATCTTCTGTATAATAATCAATGGTTATTGCTGAAACTGGACATGAGGAGGCACATTGACCACAACCCACACAAACTGTAGGACTAATTTGAACCTTAAGGCCAGGATTAGCTGCTTCTACTGCTTCAATAGCTCCGAAAGGACATACAGATATGCAGATCTCACATAAGGTGCATTTATCATTATCTATCTCGGCAATAGGAAATCGTTTCTCAAGAGTTCCTTGTGAAAGAAGCATATCAAGATGACTCGCAGCAAATCCACCCCGTAATTTAGTGGTTGGGATATCAGCTGGTGAGATAGCCGTACCAGCCACAAAAACACCAGCTTGTTTTGTTTCTGTTGTTTTAAATTTAGAATATAAGGATTTAAAATAACCAGTCTCATCAATATCAATCTTTAGTTTTTCTGCAAGCTCTTTCGCTCCAGGACTAGGTACCATTGACATTGAAAGAGCAACCAAGTCTGTTTTGAGTGTTCTCATCTCATCAGCTTGAGCATCTTCAGTATAAACATAAAGATACTCACCATCGCTCTCAATTTCAGCGGGCCGTCCACGGATGAACTTAATTCCAAGATCCCGAGCTTTATTATAAAACTCTTCATAATTTGCTCCGACAGCCCTGATATCGATATAACAACATGTCACATCGATTTCAGGAAAACTTTCTTTTATCTTAATCGCATGTTTGATTCCTATCATACAACAGATATTTGAGCACCAAATATTGTATTTCTGTGATCTAGAACCAACACAATTGATAATTACAATACTTTTTGCAAGACTACCTTCTTTCCTCAGAGGTTTTCCTAATGTTGGTCCGTATACATCAATTAATCTGGCCAATTCACTTTGAGTAACAACATTTTCATACCCTGGGGCGCCATAATGATATTCTTCTACAATTTTAGGATCATATTCTTCAAAACCTGTAGCAAGTATAACTCCTCCAGCTTTTATTTCTCTAGTTACTTCTTTCATATCTAGATCTATTGCATCTACTGGACATATTTTCGAACATTCGGTACATCCTTCAGGGCACTCGTCTCTATTGATGATATATTTTGTTGTTGAAGAAGTAGGTACTGGTAAATAAGCAGCTTTCCGAGATACTAAGCCTAGATTAATCTCATCTGGTTTATCAGTTGGACATACGTCTGCACATAAACCACAATTCACACATCTATCCATCTTTACATAGGTTGGTTTTGTGACCACAGTGATTGAATAATTCCCCACAGCTCCGATAACGTTAGTAACTTCTGATTTAATGTAAAGATTTATTTTAGGATGAAGATCAAACGCAGAACGATAGTGACAACGTCTTATACCCTGTTGATGTATTCCCTTTATTCCAACACTAGGCATACAAGTCGCACAGTCGTCACTTGGAAAGAAAGTTCCAAGTTTCGCGGCATTTCCACCAATATACGGGTTGCGTTCAATCAGATGTACTGTGTGCCCTTTCTCCGCTAGATCTTGGGCAGCTTGGATACCTGCAGGTCCAGCACCTATGATAACCGCCTCTTGAGACATCTTAATTTCGTGGGGCTCAACTGTGCTATCAAAAGTGGCTTTATTATACGCTCCCAGTAAAGAAGCTTTAGCATCCCTTGTTGCTAGTTCTTTATCAGGAGTAATCCATCCAATATGCTCACGCAAATTTGCTCCAACAACTTGGAAGGGAGACATATTGAGTTCTTTCAATGTATCCTCGAACAAATATCCTGCTGTTTTGGGGGTACATCCTCCAAACACTATTGAATCGGGTTTCTCTTTATTTACTGTCTCTAAAAACCATGCCTTCCCTTCTGGGGAACAGAGATTCTCGTGATAGACACAAAAATCACCCTCTCCAGTCTTCTCCTTCATGAAATTTTGTAGCTCTTCCCAATCAATATTTTTGAGAGAGCCTCCACAATTGCATAAAAATGTTCCAATCTTCATCGCACTCACCTTCTTTCATTCTCCCAGTTTTTTAAGATATGGGTGGCTTTTCCCTTATGATCTATGATTTGCAGCTCAGTTGCTATAGAACCTGATCGCAGATAGTGGGTAGCACAACTGAAACAGGGATCATATGCTCTAACTATCATCTCGAGCCTATTAAGTAAACCCTCTGCAGGTTCAGCCTCTTTAATCAGATCCTTAGCAGAGGCATGAACAGAGCGATTTATTGCTTCATTGTTACTTACTGTAGCTACAATTAAATTCACATCGGTTGTTATTCCCTTTTTATCAGTGACATAGTGATGGAATAAAGTACCTCGATGGGCTTCTAGTATTCCGACACCTTCACCTTCTCGGGCATTGACAGGAGTCCTTAACTTTGTTCCTGTGATGTCTGGGTCTGCTAAAAGATCCAAAATGGTTTCAACAGTGAAAGCAAATTCGATAATTCTTGCATAATTATATAGGAGTGATTTATTTGCTGGTCTACCAAATTTATTACGAAATTCGGTAAGAAGTTCTTGCGCTATTGGTGTGTTAATTTTATCAGCAGCATTGATTCGAGCTAATGGACCAACACGGTAACACCCCTCTTCAAAAGATCTTTTCTTATAATAGGGGAATTTTAAATAGGAATAATCTTTAACTCGTTCTGCAATTACATCCCGATATTCGACACCTTGAAATTCCTCTAAAACTTGATTATCAGTCCCTAGCAACCTAACCTTTCCGTTATAGAAATCTAGTTCTCCATCACTTCCAACCAATCCCATATGCATTGTTGGATAGTCACCAAGAGTATCAATGGCCTCAGAATACTTATCAAAGAGTGATAATGCTAAATCTTTCGCTTCAATCAGAAATCCATTAGCTAAATCTTTTACTTCCCTTTCAATTTTGTCCCGATTTTCATTGGAAAGCGGATGAGCTTGACCTCCGGGGACACATGTCACAGGATGTACTGTTCTGCCACCGATTATCTTAGTAATCTCTTGGCCAACTTTACGAGCAGCTATAACTTTCTTTACTAGCTCAGGATTAGCCTCAAGAACACCAAAAACATTTCTTTTTGTAGGATCTGAGTCTGGCCCCATGACAAGGTCAGGTGCAGCCAAATAGAAGAAGTGTAATACATGACTATGGATATAAGAACCATAAAGCATAAGCTTCCTTAACTTAAACGCAGTAGGAGGAATATTTTCAGGTTCAAGACCGAAAGCATTGTCAACTGCTTTTCCTGAACACATATGATGGGGAGCATGACATATACCACACATACGGGGAGTTATTAATGGCATCTCCTCAACTGGTCGTCCCACTAGGAATTTTTCAAATCCTCTAAGTTCAACAACCTTGACCTGTGAATCCACAAGTTTGTTATTCTCGTCAAGGAAGAGTTTGATTTCGGCATGACCTTCGATTCGGGTTACTGGATCTACTTTGATAATTTTTGTTGCTTTCATTTTTTTGCATCCTTAAAATTGTTGAATTTTGTAAAACCAAACTGATGCTGATACAATATGGGTATAGGATCATTGCCCATAGCTTCCATGACTTGCTCCATAGGAATATCAGAAGACAATGTTCCTAAAAATGAGGCAGCATCAACACCAGGATCCCGATCAGGGTTCAATGGCCCATGACACCCTCGACATGGTACTCCTACTTTTGGACACCGTGCATCGCATAATCCCCATGTGACTGGTCCTAAACAAATATATCCCTGTTCCAAAAAACAGCGGTCAGGATCAAGTTCTTCTCCAGCGGATTTATACCACCGTTTTAATTCTGTGATTTTTGTATGTTTTTTCACTCGTGGGCAGGGTTCACAAACCGATTGATTTGGTAATTCCAGAGGTTTTCCATCCAAAAGGCTCATTACAGCTTGTGCAATCAGTTCAGGGACAGGAGGACAACCAGGAATCATTACATCTACATCGATAACAGAGGAGAGTGGTGCCACTTTCTCTGTCAATGGTGGTACATCGTCCTGAGGCTCTCGACCCAAAGGATTATCTACTCCCATTGTGTTCTTGTAGACTTTATCAAAGAGTTCTTCATTTGTGTACATATTTGCAAGACTGGGAGTGCCACCGAAACAGGCACAACTTCCTAGAGAAACAATAATTTTACAATTCTTCCGCATTTCTTTCGCTACATGTATGTTATGCTCATTCCTAATGCCCCCTGTTATAATCCCCACATCTGCTGGAACAAATTCCTTAACATCAGCAAGAACAGGGGATCTAACAATTTCTGCTTTAGCTAGAACATCAATGATTGCTTCATGAATGTCTAACAACGAAATATGGCATCCGGAACAGACCATGAGCCATTCAGTAGCAATTCTTGCTTTGCCACTCATTTTATACATTCCTCTTTACGTCTATAATCATTTAACTTTCATGGTAGAACAGATATTCAAATTCAAAAAGAGTTAATAGACTGTCTGAGTAAGGAGTTTAACTTAGGGCAATTTTAAAAAAGTTTGCTTGTAACTATTGTTAAAATAGTTGGGTTTTATCTGAATTATGGTTATTTTGTCACTACATATCCTATGCCCTCTGCATTTCAGCAGATGCTGAATGTCAGCCAACAAATAGAAAAAAATGTCCCATACATACTTGGAAGCAAGGAAATCAATAACTAGAAGAAATTATTCCCCTACTTCTTCAGAAATCCGCTCAATAACCCTACAAGCACCACATTTATCTTGACAATCGTGTTGTTTGAATATTTTCTTACCAGAACCATTAGGAATGAAAAGCCAGAAAGGTTTATCTGAAAAACCTTCTGATTCCTTAACAAAAAAACTATTCCTCCGTTTAACTCCCGGAAGATGACTGAGGGGGAATGTGTCAATAAAAGTAGTAATTTTTTCTCTGGTGTCAGCAACAAGACAGATTACAAGATTGTACTCAAAACCAGAGAGAGAAAAAATGGCTGTGACGAGGGGACAATCATAAAAATAATCCAAGATTGCTTTCTCAGTCTGTGGATTGGTTATTTCGATAAAAGATAAAGCATGGCTGAATTTCAGTTGAGAGAGATTTAATCCAATACCTTCAGAGATCAGGTTCTTTTTAACTAATTTATCATATCGTCTCTTAACTGTCCCTTTAGCCATACCAAGAGCTTCAGACGCTTTAGTAAAAGAATTTCGTGGATTTTGCCGAAAATATTCAATAATTGCCTTATCTTTTTCATCCAACATTAAGAATCTAACCTCGTCATTACACACAGCATAATTATTTAAACTCTACCACTGAGAATTCCACGGAAATAGAACCGACTGAAATATTTTTTGATATAATAAAATAATCTGTTTGGAATATATCCTAAGCGGAGAGGAGGGCGTGTGTACGTAAAATCTAACACCATAGCTGAGGTTAATCCCATCATCACAAAGCATTGAGCGTGGCCGTTATATTTTGCGTTAAGTCTACCCTCTTTAATTAACCTTAGGATATTCTTGGAGGCAACTTTCGCTTGATAATGGGCAGTGGAACCAGCCTTAGATATTGGTAACTCAGTAGTGTCACCCACAGCAAAAATATTTGGATAAGCAATAGACTGTAACCGTTCTTTATCGACAGTGACCCAACCTTGCTCATTTGCTAATTTACGATCATCAATATAGGTTGCCCCCAGGTGTGGAGGAACAAGAATTAACAAATCGTAATTAACTTCTTCGCCTTCTAGAGAAGTAACTGCCTTTTTCTCGGGAATTATCTCCTCGGTGTTGAAGAATTCATGAAGTTCAATCCCCTTCTTCTCAAATTGCTTCTCGAATTTTTCGGAAGCTTGATCAATTGAAAAAGCTCCTCCAAGAGGACTTAGATAATGGATATTGACTTGTTCAAGCATTTTTCGACGCTTAAAATAGTGATAAAGCATGAATGTGACTTCAATAGGTGCAATAGGACATTTGTAAGGTAAATCAGCTACACCAGTGACTATGTTTCCACCTTCAAAACTTTCTAAGGCATCACGCAACTTAAGGGTGGCTTCTTCATTATAGAAGTGATGTGCTTCACCAGCATAACCAGTAACACTCTCATAATCATAACGGGCACCCGTAGCAATAACTAACCAATCATAGCAAATCTCATTGCCACTTTTGAATTGGACTACATGGTTCTGTGGATCTAAATGCACAACTTCCTCCATAAGAATTGAAACATTTTTGTTTACCACTTTACGGAGAGGTCTATATTGTTTTTTAAGGTCTTTTTTATCAAATAACCGATAGATTAAGTCTGGTTCATAAAAAACATTCTCATTCTTTGATACAAGCGTGATATCAACCAGTTTTTTGGCCTTTCGTCCCAAAAGATTGGCAACAACGACACCACCAGTACCACCTCCGAGAATGACAATATGGGGCTTCTTTTGATTAGAATTCATAAAAAAATCTCCTGTAACGCATTAAGGACATGCTATCTTACTTTTTTGACAACAAATCGAGTATGGCCGTTTTCTTCGAAAACACCAACCATCTCGTGGTTTGCTTTAGTCACCCATTTAGGAATATCCCGAATGGATCCAGCATCTTTACTCCAAACCTCGTAGATTTTACCGACTTCACCCTTCCTGATAGTCTTTATTAATTCCATCAAGGGGCCAGGACAATAACTTCCACGAGCATCAATAACTTGATCAGCAATAATTTCTTGACTCATATTCTTTTTCACCTCTAAATAGAAATAACTTGATCAGCTTTCATGGCTTCTTCTGCTAAGGTATTTACACCAGCAACATCATCCACGAAAGGTAAAAGGTCATCTTTCTCCAACCCCAAAATTTCAGTGATTTGTACACAAGCAGCAATTCGAAGACCACCAAGATCCTTGAGATCCTCCAGCAGCTCCTTCCAATGAACGAGCTTGCCCTCTTTTCGTGCCTGATTAATCTTATTCGATACTTCTGGAAACACACTAGTAATCTCAGGTTCAGGGGGAGCATCTTTTTTCAAGGCATAAACTGCATCATGCATGAAGAAGATGAACACTTCGTAATCACTTGTGATCGCACCAGAGGCAACCAACGCAACAGTCTGAAGTTTCTCTGTTGATCCAGAATCACATACTAAAACCAGTTTGGACATATCAGTTCCTCCACGAATAAAGAAAAAGGAGAGATTTACATGAATAAAGTAATGTCAGCGTCTTTGGCAAACTCTAAGAACGAAGCAGCGCCACCAAGTTCGCAGCCATCGATAAGTTCCTCTTCTTTAATCCCCATTACGTCCATTGTCATCTGACAACCAATCATACGAACGCCAGACTCCAGGCACACGTCGCGTAACTCCAAAAATTTGATTACATTAGCTTTTTTCATCCAGCGATTCATCATCCAGGTTGCCATCCCAGTCATACCTGGGATCATCCCGATAATATTGGGAACTGGCATCGGTGCAGCTGGATTAGCAATAGGGCTCACCTTAAGTTTCTTACTTTTCTTCTTGTGGATTAAATTCAATCCATAAAAAGTAAAGAAAATTGCAACTTCCATGTCCATTGCTGCTGCTGTAGAAGCGAGAATTACTGGAGGGTAAGCAGCATCCAACGTACCAGCTGAAGCAATAATTGCCATTCGTTTGGGTTTCTCTTCACTGGGAAGAGTTATACTTTGAGAAATAGATTCAGTCATAATATCACCATTCGGCTTTTAGTTTCTTCTTCTAACCAGAAAACGATAATCTTTAGGTCCGAGCTCTTCCGCGGATATGAGTTCCTGGCCTGTGGTACGAGTCCAAGCTGGAATGTCCGCCATACTCCCAGGATCAGTAGTCAAAATCTCTAATACTTGGTTAATTTCCAAGGCTTTCAATGCCTTTTTTGATTTTAAAACAGGCATAGGACAAGACAAATTCCGTGCATCTAATGTTTGATGTACTTCAGTCATTTTTCTATTCTTCCTCTATAATTCGAATCGAAATTATCGCCTTCCATTATCAAAATATGAAAGACCACGAATGAACAGCTTAATCCCCTGAGTGAAAGATTGTCCGAGACGCAAAAGAATCAACATAACTGCTGTTTCTCACCCATAAAGGGAAGCGGTGACGTAATTAAGGACTAAGCTGTTCAATGACCAAATGATCAATTTAATTTATAAATTTTGCCTAAATAGACAATTTAAATGCTTGAGATTGCTCATATGGTCAATAATAAATTACATAGTCATTATTCTCCCACCATAATGTAAATGAAAATTCATCTCAGATTAAGAATGAGTCACTTAGCTTACTCTATGTTTTTTTCAATATACTTTCAATGATTCCAGTTGTTTTCTTTGTTTTTTCTCTCGGATTAAAGAAAAGATGGTTGTTACCGAAGAAATTTCTTTTCGGGTCATTTTTCAAACATTTATGGAACGATGTTTGGGGAATCAACAGGAGATTGTTCTCATAGCATTCCTTTTCTCAATTAGCCACCTTCCCTCACACATCTTAAGTATTGGATTATTTCTTGGTTCGTTTCGCATTATGTATGCTTTTTATGGTGCATTGATGTATGGTTATGGTTGTTATCCACTCGTAATCTCTGGGTGATTTCTGCTGCGCATATGTTTAATAATTCGACTAGTTCCATTCTTTATAACTTTCTAAACTAGAATGAGTTATATATCAACTTTTATTTCTTGTACAAGAATTAAAATGAATTATCAAATAAAATATATTGATTAACCAAAATAAATTGGAATTAAAAAGAAAGTTCACGTTCGAAATCTTTTAAAAGAGATTGCTCATAGATTTAATAGACTAAATTAGGTAGATGTCTACGCCTTAATATGACATGTAACTGAAAAAATCAAGAATATTTTGTCTAAAAATTGTAACTAGGCATTCAGAATTGTAGATTGGCCAAAAAGCTCTTATTATGCAAAGTTAATATTATTCAAAGCCTAAGACAGATCCATCTAAACCAATGATTTATCCCATAAACTAAAATTAAATAATCTGGACACAATTACTTGAACTATCAAAGTTATAGTAGGGAAAAACCTTGACACGTGAAAATCTTTCCTATTTTGATAAGCTTTATTCTAATGTTTCACCTGATCTGAGAATTAAGTTTAAAGAATTCCGGGTTAAAAATCCTTACAAAAAAATTGAAATAGATGATGTGATTTGGAGTTATATTTCCTGTGGTAAAGGGAAAAAATCAATTTTATTCCTGACAGGGGGATCTAGTGTTGGTGATGGTTGGGCTTTTCACATTATAGCGTTTGAAAACGATTACAGATGCATCTCTGTTGATTATCCAGCTGTTTCAGATATAAGAAGCTTGATAAAGGGAATAGTCGATATCCTCAACGCTGAAGGAATTGATAAAGTACATATCATTGGTCAATCCTTTGGAGGAATAATAGGGCCTTGTTTTGCTTATCATTATCCAGAAAAAGTTGATAAAATGGTTTTGTCACACACAATTGCCAATCTGGAGAGTTCTGATCAAATAGAGAGAGAAAGAAATATTAAAAAGACGGAAAGGAATACCAAGATTATAAGATTAATTCCAAAATGGATTTTCTACCGAGTTGCACTGAGAAGGATGAACAAACATTTTATGAACTTAGATAATAAGAACTCCGAGTTCTTGAAGGCTTTTTTTACTGAGACAATAAAATATAGAACCACGAAAAAGCAGGTAATCGCCACGTCTTTGATTATGATTGATTATATGAGGAACTACATACTATCAGCAGAAGATTTTGACAATTGGACTGGAAAAGTCTTTATTCTTGAATCAGAAAGTGATCAAGCAATCAAAACGGAAGAAAAGCAACCTTTAAAATCGCTATTTAAGAATGTAAAAGTGCATACGTTTAAAGGAGAAGGAACTAGTCATTTATCTTTATTCAACAAGCGTGAAGAATTTATATCCCTTGTGAAAGAGTTTTTTCATAGCTAGATGAAATCAACGCGAAAAACTGTGTCCATAACCTAAACATCTATTTTTTAATATTTGTAAACTAAAAATAAAAAAAAGAGGGATTCTTAACTTATTTTAAATCCAATCTAAACTACATGAAACTTTCTATATTTCGTCTAGCTGCTCGTAATTGTTCTGGGGTGTATTGGTCAATGTTATGATTTTGTTTACCGTGAGCTTGAACTTTTTTAAGTGCTTCGGCCGTTGAAGGGGCATTTATATCTCTTCCACACATTTTACAATGATATTGTTCGGCCATTCTTTGATCTCATCTTCTGGAGAAGAATTTCTACATTACAATCACTATTAATCAATATATAAAAACATTTCCACTATTGAAATTTGTGAAAAATCAGAATTGTTATACCATAAGGGATTTTCATTCTGTAAATCAAATTATAAAGTGAATTATAATGCTTAAAATTAAATACAAAGAAAATTCAATAGAAGGGATAATTCTCACTCATTTGAGTCCACTAGAATAAGAGGATGCATGAATAAATCTAGGTTGTGAGCTTTTGTTTTAATCTAATAAATCGATAAAAAAGCTTGGTAATCGGCTCAAATAGACCTTAATATCCAAATTAAAATCTTAAAGATAGCTGGTTGGTCAAATAGGCCTTAAAAGTTTGATATACTATTTAGACTCGTCAGGGTAGATTATATTAATCGGAAATTTATTTAGCCTTTCTTTTACTTATGGAGTAATTTTCTTTAATCCTTTACATTCTGAT
>Ga0209636_10005200_pt1 | contig 13290 bp, 16 predicted proteins | sample DeeMarSWOR152_54_FD_187464 | JGI IMG/M metagenome (GOLD analysis project Ga0209636, IMG submission 187464) | Marine sediment microbial communities from White Oak River estuary, North Carolina - WOR-1-52-54 (SPAdes) (version 2) | ecosystem: Environmental > Aquatic > Marine > Intertidal zone >...
GATGAAACCGCTGCAGATATCGGGATTGCTATGGCAATCGCTTCCAGCTTGAAAAACCAGGTGATTAATCCAGATGTGGTGATGATCGGTGAGATCGGCCTTGGTGGTGAAATTCGTCCTGTACCTCAGATTGAGCGACGGATTGGTGAGGCAGAGAAGCTGGGATTCAAGGAGATGGTCGTCCCAAAATCAAATATGAAATCGATTAAAAAGAACAATCAGATCAATGTTCGACCAGTAGAAAGGTTATCGGAGACTGTAGCGATACTGATGAATTGATGGAATTATAAATTTAATTTTATGCTTGGTACTCCATTTCAAAAATACGTGTAGGATTCAAAAACTAAATGAAATCCTGACGGATTAATTCCTTGCTCTTCCATTTATTTTAAGGAAAAGGAATTAAGGCGTGAGATTTCCTAATATAAGTCCAACAAGAAATTATGAAATGCAATAATTCGTTTTGAATCACTCAATAAATCGGAATGTTTAAACATACATCTAAATTTGGAACAGACCATGAAAGTGATAATGGCTAAAATTATGGATCCAACAAATCTGGAGTTAAGCCAACCAATACAGGTTCCACAAGGAAAATTAATTCAGATTTCTGTTCCTGATATTAGCGAAGATGATCGATTATGTCGAGAAGCAGCTAACAAGCACTTTTTGGAAGCGTGTGACGCTGAGGATGCCATCTATGACAGACTATACTTTTAGATAAATAGAGATTTATCAGAAATATATAAAACTAAAGCCTTGATATTCGAAATCCAAAAACAGGATCGCTCCAGTTCAGCCCGAGCAGGAAAATTAAAATTAGCTCATGGTACAATCGAGACGCCAATTTTCATGCCAGTAGGCACGCAGGGAACTGTTAAAACATTATCTCCCGATGAATTGGAACAAATTGACGCTCAAATCATATTAGGAAATACTTATCATCTTTATTTGAGACCTGGGCAGGACTTAATTCACCAGGCTGGTGGATTGCATAAGTTCATGAATTGGAAGCGTCCAATTCTAACTGACAGTGGTGGATACCAGGTCTTCAGTCTGGCAGAACTGAATAACGTCAAGCTGGAAGGTGTCCGATTTCAATCGCATCTTGATGGGTCTTATCACTTTTTTACACCAGAGAGTGTGATAGAAACTCAGCGCTATCTGGGATCGGATATCATGATGGTGCTGGATGAATGCACGACTTATCCCTGCACGCTGGATCAGGCGATTGAATCGAACAAAATCACGCTGGATTGGGCAAAACGTTCTTTGAATGCATTTTTGAATAGTAAGCCGCTTTATGGCTGTGAGCAGACTTTGTTTGCAATTGTTCAAGGAAGTACTTACAAAGAAGTTCGACAGCAGAGCGCAACAGTGTTAGTCGAAATGGATTTTCCAGGATACGCCATTGGCGGGCTATCGGTCGGCGAGCCAAAGGAAGCTATGTTTGAAATGACGCAAGTTTGTACTGAAATTCTACCAGAAAACACGCCTCGATATTTGATGGGCGTGGGAAAACCAGAAGATCTGGTCGAAGCAATAGGCCTGGGTGTCGATATGTTCGATTGCGTGATGCCAACTCGTAATGGAAGAAAAGGGATGGTGTTCACACGAAATGGGCCTGTAATTGTGAAGAATGCAACTTATAAAGATGATTTTACACCGATTGATCCCGAATGCAAATGCTATACCTGCCGGAATTTTACTCGGGCTTATATTCGACACCTGTTCAAGGCCGAAGAGATTTTAGGGATGCGTTTAGCAAGTCTGCATAATTTATATTTTTACTTGGAAATTATGTCGCTGATACGGAAAGCTATACTGGAAGATCGGTATCAAACCTGGAAAAGAGAATTTCTGGATCGTTATAAAGCTCATGATGAAATTGAGTTAGAGCCAACAAGTGGTTAAAAAAATATCATGTGTAGTTTTGTTAGATCATCAATTCTACTAATAAAAAAAATTACAAAAATCTGGAGGACAAATCGGTGGTATTTTATTCAGTTATGTTAAGTATGGGGACTCAACCTGGTGGAGGAGGTGGAGGTTCCTTTTGGACTTTAGCACCCTTTATTCTTATTTTCTTGATCATGTATCTTTTAATTTTTAGACCCCAGGCAAGGAAACAGAAACAACAACGCATGATGATAGATTCATTGAAAAAAGGCGATAGCATCGTTACAACAGGTGGAATCTACGGTACAATTGTTGGGATCAAAGAAAAAGAAGGTACACTTATTGTTAAAATTGCGGACAATACCAAAATTGAGCTAGTACGGAGTTCAGTGGTAAGAGTGATAGGGAAAGAATAGCTATGGAACTACTGAGAGTTATCAAATATGGGAATCCAATCCTCCGCATGAAAGCCAGCAAGGTTGATAAGATTGATAGGAGTATTTGGAAATTGGTGGAGGATATGATTTTCACCATGCAACATGACGGGGGTATTGGTCTGGCTGCGCCCCAGGTGGCTCAATCTCTGGCGCTGTTAGTCGTCGATCAAGGTTTAATTTATGAAGATGGACAGCCAACTGCTTATATAAATCCCGAGATTATCGCTTCTGAGGGCGAAGCAGTTTTGGAAGAGGGTTGCTTAAGCATCCCTGATATTCGAGAAGAAGTGAAACGTCCTGAAGTGATTACATTTCGCTATCAGAATCTTGATGGCGATACTTTAGAAGAAAAGGTTGATGGGCTGTTAGCACGCGTTCTTCAACACGAAATCGATCATCTTAAAGGCGTGCTTTTCGTTGATAGAATTAGCCACTTGAAAAAGCAGTTGCTCAAAAAGGAGTTGAAAGCCATTGCTCAAGAAGAAATGACTTATATGAAACAAGTGGCTTAGTCGGAAATGTAGCAAAAAATTTTGGACAATGCGTGCTGAATTTGATAGCAGTGGTTATTTAAATTCCAAATTACGTAAAAGAAATTTAGGTTGCGTAATGAAGATAATATTTATGGGTACTCCAGAATTCGCCATCCCCAGCCTGGAGAAATTGTACAATAGCCACCACCAAATCGTTGGCATAGTTACCGGTCCCGATAAACCAGTTGGACGAGGATTGAAGCTTTCCCCAACACCTGTTAAGCGAATAGCTCAGGATTGGGGAGTACCCATATTGACTCCGGAAAAGCTTTCCGATGAATCTTTCATTGCTGAACTTGAACATTTATCGGCCGACCTATATGTCGTGGTGGCATTTCGGATTTTACCCATCTTTGTTTTCACCATTCCTCCATTCGGTACAATAAATTTACATGCATCTCTGTTGCCGAAATATCGAGGCGCTGCACCAATTAATTGGACAATTATTAACGGCGAGACAGAGACTGGAGTGACTACTTTTTTCATTGAAGAAAAAGTAGATACCGGTGAATGGATTTTACAACGAAAAGTATCAATTGGAGAAGAGGAAACCGCAGGTGAGCTTCACGATCGCTTGTGCCAGTTGGGAGCTGACGTATTATTAGAGACTGTGAATTTAATTGAACATGGAAAAGCACCTCGGATAAAACAACAAGGTGAAATCACTAAAGCTCCTAAAATCAAAAAAGAAATATGTCGTATCGATTGGACTAAAGATTGCATTTCAATTTTTAATTTAATTCGAGGGTTGTCACCTTTTCCAAGAGCTTTTTCTTATTTTAAAGGAGAAGAATTTAAAATTTTACGTTCTAACATCGAGTCGTTAAAACCAGTTGATAATGTCCAGCCTGGAGAAGTTATTTCTGTTAATAAAGAAAAATTTTCTGTTGCCACCGGGCGTGGCGTATTGGCAATAACAGAAGTTCAACCTGAGAATCGAAGAAAGATGACCAGTTCCGAATATTTACGGGGACATTCGGTTGTGGTGGGTGAAAAATTTAATTGATCAATCATTAACTAATGTCTGAACGAAAACCTTCGTTTTGTCATTTCGACCGAAGTGAGAAATCTGGTTAACTAACTAATTTGTTGGGACATACAGATTGCTTCACTCCGCTTCGCTCGGAATGATAAATTTTACTGGTTTTCGTTCAAGCACTAAGTAGAATGTTTTGAATGGAACAAATTCTTTCTTAATTATAATATTTAAACAAACTAACCTAACTTTATGTCACCTCGCCAACTTGTTATAAAACTGCTCGATCGACTTGAACGGACAGATGCCTATGCTAATTTGATACTCGAAAAAGAATTACGCGAACAAAAATTTTCTGAAGAAGACAAAGCATTAGCCCAGGAAATTTTCTTTGGCATCATTCGCTGGCGTAACCGTTTAGACTGGTTCATTAGAAATCTTTATCAAGGCGATGTGGATAAATCTCCCCGCTTTGTTCGTTACATTCTTCGAAGCAGCTTATATCAACTCACATTTATGGATAAAAATCCTGATTATGCAATCATAAATGAAGCCGTGAAATTGGCAAAAGTAAAGGGCGGACCTTATTGGGCGAGAAAGGTAAATGCGATTCTAAGATCGTTTCAACGTAATGAACATCAGATTGATTTGCCTGATCGTACGTCAAATCCAGTCGAATATATTTCTGTATACCACTCTTATCCAGTATGGTTGGTGGATCGGTGGGTTAGAAGATATGGTATTGACGAAACGATTTTGCTTTGTCAAGCAAGTAATAAAAATCCTGAATTGTCCCTACGTGTGAATAGATTAAAAACCTCAACCACTGAGATACAGGATCTATTATCTCATTTTAATGTAGCTACGACTCGATCTAACTACATTGAAAATTTTATCTTAGCAGAAAGATTACCAAATTTGAACCAATTCAAACCGTTTTTGCAGGGGAAGTTTTCGATTCAAGATACGAGTGCTGGACTGGCTTGTATATTATTAAATCCAGAACCTAATGATAAAATAATTGATCTCTGTGCTGCCCCAGGTGGGAAAACATCGTTTTTGGCGGAATTAATGGGAGATCGGGCAAGTATTTTAGCAATTGATCTGAATAAATCAAGACTTAATCGAATAAAACAAAACCTGGATCGCCTGGGCTTAAAATCAGTTCAACTTATTCAGGCAGATGGAACTCAATTTTCGTGTCAAAAAGTTGATAAGGTTATTGTAGATGCACCCTGTTCGGGATTTGGGGTTTTAGCTAAACGTGTGGATTTACGCTGGAAACGAACGCCTCAACAGATCAAGGAATTGACAATACTTCAATTTAAACTGTTAACGAATGCTGCAACAATGTTGAAATCCGGTGGTGTCCTTATATATTGCACCTGTACCATTGAACCAGAAGAAAATGAACAAATCGTCGAGAAATTCTTACTTAAAAATGAGGAGTTTTATATTGACTCTGCATCAAAGTATGTTTCACAGGATGTAACAGATTCATCAGGTTTCATCTATACCTTTCCTCATCGTCATGGAGTCGATGGATCTTTTGCAGTGAGAATGATAAAACAATAAAAAGGGAGTAAAATTTTAATGCTTAATTTGAAAGAACTAAATTGGATAAAAATAGCCAAGACTTTGATCGTTATGTTCATAAGTCTATTTATATTTTATTTATTAATTGATCAGGTCATTATGCCTGCCTATACCAGGCATGGGCAGGCAATTGAAGTTCCAGATTTAACGAATTTAATGTATGAAGATGCACGTGAAGTGCTTAGCAGAATTGATCTACAGATCGTCGAAGAAATGAAGAAATTTGATACCAGCAATGAATTCCCAATCGGGGTAGTAATGGCTCAGAATCCAAAACCAGGTTCCACAGTTAAGAAAAGTCGGCGAATTTATGTTATTGTTAGCAAAGGTGAACCAACAATTGAGATGCCAAAGCTAATTGGAGAGTCGGAGAGAAATGCGATTTTTATTATCAAAAATCTCGGTCTGGTATTAAGAGAAGTCTATTATGTGACCTCGGATACGAGTAATAATCCTCATATCGGAAAGGTCATTAATCAAAGTATCCCCGTTGGTAGAGAAGTTAAAATTGGGACACTTGTTGACATCATCGTCATTTCGGAAGCCAGGCAATTTATTGTTCCAGATGTTATCGGTCGTAATTTAATGGATGCGAAAAAAGTAATCATTCAGGCAGGACTGACCATTGGGGAAATCTACTACCAAGACGACCCAGATTTATTACCGGAAACAGTTATCGATCAAACACCAAAGGTAGATGAAAAAGTAAGTCGAGGAGATACTTTACATTTATGGGTGAGCAAACTACCTGATAAGCGCTAATTCAGTTAACTTTTACCCTATATGTGTGCAATAATTGTAAAATCTAATAATCTTGACATGGATGCTGGATACTTGTTACTGGATACCTGATGTTGAATGATTTATCCAGATTCGAGTATCCAAGGATCGAGAATCAAGCATCTTCTGAATTGCTTTCATAAAAAATTCTCTTCGAATACTATTTTGAATATTTAAAAAGAGTGGACTGAAATAAATGGCTATCATTGCACCTTCTATTCTGGCAGCAGATTTTACTCAATTAAATCAGCAATTGAGATTGATGGAGCAAGCAGGAGCGAAATGGATTCATATCGATATCATGGATGGGCATTTTGTTCCCAATCTTACATGGGGTCCCGGTATGGTTAAAGCTATCCGAACAATGACTGATCTTTTCCTGGATGTTCATCTGATGGTGGAAGAACCTGATTTCATTATTCCAAAATTCAGAGAAGCTGGCGCTGATTTGATTACCGTTCACGTAGAAGCAGTGAAACACTTGAATCAAACAATTCAATTGATTAAAAGTCTTGGTGCCCAGCCAGGAGTTTCTTTGAACCCGGCAACATCTTCGAATAGTTTAGAAACAATTATTTTAGATGTTGACCTGATTCTGGTCATGAGTGTTAATCCAGGGTTTGGGGGACAGTCTTTCATACCATCTATGATTCCCAAAATCTCTCGTATCGATAAAATGATCAAAAATCAAGAGAGAAATATTTATCTCGAAGTCGACGGTGGAATCAACACTTTGACTGCTCCGTTAGTAGTCAAGGCAGGCGCCAACGTACTTGTTGCTGGAACAGCGATTTTTCAACAGGAGAATATTCCCCTTGCATTTCAACAACTGAACGATTCGATTTTGTGTAAAAGCCATCATACAATTTGAAAATGTGCTTGACAAATTTTTGAATTATCAATATATTTAATTCGAGGTGAGTTGCCCGGGGGTAAAAGTGCTGGGAATCTGTGCGTTATGGAATTCAAAAATCTGGTCCATCGTGGTGTCGTGAAGTGGTTTGATGACATAAAAGGCTATGGCTATATTCAGAGCGAAACCGGTGAGGAAGTTTTTGTCCATTTCACCGATATTATCCAGGAAAAGGGATTCAGAACATTAGCACCGGGGAATTTAGTGGAGTTTGAGATGTTTGCGGGAGAGAAGGGACCAAAAGCGATGAATGTGGTTAAGTTAAATAAGAAATATTAAATTCATAAAAATGAAGTGCTAAAAGAGTTGTCCTGAATTTTAATATCCGTTAAGGATAAAAAGCTCAGTTTGTGAGGTACAAATGAAAACTATTTTTACAGAAGCCGACATTACCAAAATTGCTAAACTGCTTCAATGCGAATGGAAATTTCGGGAAAACAATTATCGATTGACGCTAGAAGACGCTTTGAATGATAGAAAATTAGCCCTGGAAATTTATCCCGATATTCAGATCGGTGATAAAAAAGGAAATTTAATTTCTGTTTACACCGCAAATACCCATCTACAATTGCATTTTTGCACCGGATTTGTATTGAGTGAGATGCTGGGCGAAGTAACTTTTTATAGCCAGGAGAATGGAAAAGTGACGGGATTAATTGTCGAGCGAGAAGTGGGTTGTTCAATGTATGCGAACGTGGATAGTGCTGTGCTCTCTGGTGATTTTACAAATCTAGGACCTGAAGTCATGCTGAGTGGTATTGCTTTATCACTGACCGAATACGTGTTAGATTCCAAAGAAACCGAAAGAGATCAGAAAGAGAAATGATAACTAAAGAACAAGCATTAGAATTGATACGAGATTTTTGTAATCTGAATGATGTTCCACTTTACGGAACCTGTTCTATCAATGAATTGAAGGATAGTTTCCATTTAACTCAGGAGGAATTGGAAGGATTAACTCACGCCATTTCTCTGGCGGTCCCACTTTCAGAAGCTGTGTTAGATGGAATTATTGATCAGCCAACTCTTTTGTACAAATGGCATTATCGCCAGGCAAATATTCAACTGGATAAATTAGCGTTTCTATTATCGATAAAAATACAGGAAGCTGGTTATCGTACCCTGCCAATTGCTGCATCACAGGTCATTGACTGGCACAAACAGATTGGACATGTTTCTCATCGACATGTTGCTTTAAAAGCTGGATTAGGCTGGTTGGGCAGAAATAATTTATTAGTCACGAAGAAATACGGCGCCCATGTTCGCCTGGTGACCATACTGACTAATCTACCGTTACCAGAAGGCGAAATGCAGGAATTTCAATGTGGGCAATGCTATGACTGCGTTCATGCCTGTCCAGTGAATGCGATTGGTAACCAGGCGAGCGAACATAATTTCCAAAAGTGTTTTGAATTGCTCGATTATTTCTGTAAAAAAAAGAACATGAATCTGCATATCTGCGGTATTTGTGTGAAAGTTTGTAAGAGGAACAAGTATTGAGTGTTTATCTTGATTTTTTTTATCATAAAGCCACCAAGATGGAGAGACTTCACAACGTCATTATTTTATAGTTTCTTAGTGTCATAGTGGTTAAAATTTATGAATCATTCAAACTATGGAAAACCACCTCGAAGATTTTATAAATTTTCTCATCGTCGAAAGAAATTTAGCAGCCAACACAATAGAGGCATATGCTTTCGATCTAAATAAATATATTGACTTTTTAATTTCCAGAGGAATAAATAATTTTAATGAGGTTCAATCCTCACATATTATTGCTTATTTGACAACGCTTCATGATGAGAAATTATCGTCATTAACCATTGCTAGAAATTTATCTGCTCTCCGGATGTTCCATCGTTTCTTAATGAGTGAAAGTATGGCGGATTCAAATCCTACAGATACAATCAGCTCACCCAAACTTGCCATGAAACTTCCCGTTGTGCTTGATCAGTTTGAGATTGAAAGGCTAATTGAACAACCTGATACGACGACAACTTTAGGAACCAGGGATCGAGCGCTGTTGGAGTTTGCCTACGCCACTGGCGTTCGGGTTTCAGAATTGATTTCAGTTAAATTAAACGATCTGTTTTTCGACGATCAACTCGTGCGTATTTTTGGTAAAGGTTCCAGAGTCAGAATCGTTCCAGTTGGCGAACGCGCTATCGAGTCTGTTGAGGACTATTACCTGAATAGCCGTCCTTTATTAGTTAAGACGTATGATAATAACAATACACTATTTCTTAATAATCGAGGAAAGTCTTTAACTCGAATGGGATTCTGGAAAATACTCAGGCGGTATGTAGTTGAAGCCGGCATTAGTAAACCGGTATCTCCCCATACGATTCGTCATTCGTTTGCCACGCATTTGATAGAAGGCGGTGCCGATTTACGTGCGGTTCAGGAAATGTTGGGACATGTCAATATTTCATCAACGCAAATTTATACTCATCTTGATCGTGAATATTTAAAAGAAGTTCATCGAACATTTCATCCTCGTGAGAAAGATTTTTACAAGTCTAAAAGATATACATAATTTTGTTAATGTGAAACGGAGAAGTTATCATGCAAGACAAATTAAGTTTTGATCTTTTATCAGAAGACAGAATAAAATCTGTAATCAAGACCGAATTATTTGCAAACAGGATTTATGCCTTTTGGAGTGTTGGATCAACTAATGAATTTGCCTATCGTCGTGCTCTGCAAGGTGAAAAAGAAGGGACTGTGGTTATTGCAGAACAACAGACAAAGGGAAAAGGACGAAAATCCCGTCAATGGGACTCGCCGTTTAACAGGGGGCTTTGGTTTTCTTTAATTCTACGACCTGAACTTTCCGCCTCAAAAGCAGGGCTTGTGCCGTATTTAGCTGGAGTGTCAGTGGCAGAAGCGGTTGAAAATTTTCTCGGTTTAAAACCTGGTGTGAAATGGCCTAACGATTTGCTTTTAAATGGCAGAAAATTTTGTGGCATTCTTGCTGAGGTAGAATTTGAGAATGGCAAGATAAAATTCATCGTGCTCGGAATTGGAATTAATGTGAATCATAAGGGGGGTGAATTCCCACAAGAATTTCAGAATCAGGCGACTTCGCTTCGGATTGAATCCGATTCGCGGATTGATCGGGCTGATTTTTTGGCGGAAGTACTATTGCAACTCGAGAGAAGTTATACCTACATGAAGGTAAATGGATTTAAAGATACCATAACGAAATGGAAAAAGAGGTGCCCTCAATTTGGTAAGGGCGTGGTTATTATCCAGGATGATGGTAAATACCAGGGAATTTTTGAAGAATTAGATGACGAAGGTTGTTTATTATTGCGGACAGAAGACGGTGAGTTAAAAAAAATTGTTGCTGGAGACATTGCATTTTAGGAGTGAGACATGCTCATTGCTATTGATATTGGAAACACGAATGTGGTGATTGGTATCTACCAGAACAACACGCTGATTGCAAATTGGCGGCTATCCAGTCAGATTGCTCGGACTCGAGATGAATGCTGGATTTTGCTTAATTCGTTATTTAATTCAAATTCGATTGAGATCAATCAAATACAGGGTGGTATTATTTCATCGGTGGTTCCAAATTTGACTCCTAAGTTTGTTCAGGTTTTGGAAGATTACTTTCAGTTGCAACCCGTCATCGTTAGCTCCGAATTAAAAATTGATCTGAAAATTTTGTATGATAATCCGCAAGCTGTTGGTGCCGATCGAATTTGTAATGCTGTGGCTGGATTTCATATATTTGGAGGACCTTTGGTTATTCTGGATTTTGGAACAGCTACCACATTCGATATTGTCTCAGAAAATAATGAGTATTTGGGGGGAATCATCGCACCGGGGATTGAATTGTCAGCATCCCTGCTACATCAGCGTGCCGCAAGGTTACCAAGGGTGGAATTAAAATTCCCGGCGTCGGTCATTGGGACAACCACAGAATCCAGTATTCAGTCAGGATTAATGTTTGGTACAGTTGAATTGATTAATGGCTTGATTGTCAGAATTGAACAAGAACTTGGAACAAAGGTCAAAACTGTTGCTACTGGGGGGCTGGCAAAACTGGTAACTCCATATACCAATAAAATTAAACGAATAGAACCGTTTTTAACACTGGATGGATTGCGGTTAATTTATGAACAGCTTAAGAATACCTGATTTGATGCAGAGATAATTAATTGGACTAAACAATTAAGAGATGTTAAGGCAAGATTTTCATTCTCGATCATCCAGTTGAAGGCAAACATGGGAAAGAAGATACATTTCGTTGCCGCTGGGGTGAAGTCTATCTTTAGGAAAGAATTTATGATAAAGTTGGATTGAATATGAAAGATTATCCCATTCTATTAACCAGACGTCTCATCCTTAGACCCTTCACTTTAGAAGATGCCCCAGAGGTTCAAAGACTTGCAGGTGACAAAGACATCGCCTCAACCACGCTTCATATTCCACATCCTTATGAGGATGGAATGGCAGAAGAGTGGATCAGCAAACATCAAGAACAATTCGAAAAAAGGGAGCAGATTACTTTTGCCATTGTACATCGAGAAGAAAAATACTTGATTGGTGCGATCGGTTTATCTGGCATTAGCGAAGAGCATGAAAAGGCAGAAGTTGGCTATTGGATTGGTAAACCGTATTGGAATCAGGACTATTGCACCGAAGCTGCTCAAGCAATCTTGAAATACAGCTTTGAAGTGCTTAAATTAAACCGGGTTTATGCACGGCATTTCAAAAGAAATCTTGCATCAGGTCGTGTTATGCGAAAATTGGGAATGAAGCATGAAGGTTGTTTAAGGCAGCATTTTAAAAAATGGGAGAATTATGAAGATTCGGAGATGTACGGAATATTGAGAGAGGAATTTAGTGGCAGTAGCAGTTGACAGTTACAGTAGACTTTTAGATAACTGCTACTTAATTATTTAAAAGGAAAGGTCTTATATGTTGATCTATTGTCTAATAATTGCATCATTAACACTATTCGTCATACTACTGATTCGGGCACAGTTCGCGGGAAATCGAAAGCAAATTTACATTTTTAAGCCACTTTCAACGACACTTGTCATCATCATTGCAGTACTTTCCTTTTTTGTGCCTGACAAGTATAATTTGAACTATACGCTGGTAATCATTTTAGGATTGATATTTTCATTTGGGGGAGATATTGCTTTGATGTTCAAATCGAAGCGTGCGTTTATGATTGGACTGGTATTATTTTTAATTGCTCATGTTGTATATTCAATTGTCTTTACTGTTTATAGTGGATTTGTGAAAGGGGATTTGATTAGTGCAGTGGCTCTTATTTTTCTTGCGATCATCATATATTTCTATCTTCATCCTGGACTTGAAAAAATGAAAGTTCCAGTCCTTTTTTACATTCTCGTAATCAGTTTCATGATGAATCGCGCCATCTCAACTTCCTCTGGAAAATTCTTTAGTGACACGCAGGCGTTTCTCATTTCAGTCGGCGCTGGACTTTTTTATATGTCTGATTTGATTTTAGCTATTAATAAATTTAGAAAGCCTTTTAAATACCATCGTATCAGTCTGGCATTTTATTATTCTGGTCAACTTTTGATCGCATTAAGTACAGGATTTTTCAGTTATTAAGATTGAATTCTGAAAAAATAATATATTCAGTTGGTCATTCAACGCTTCCAATTGACCAATTCCTCGATTTGCTAAAATTTATCAAATTAAAACTATTGTCGATGTCCGCTGATTTCCAACATCAAAAAAATATCCCCACTTTGAGCGATAAAATCTACAATTAGAATTAGGGAAGAACAACATTAATTATCAGTGGTTGGGAATTATCCACGATTTGAATTTTCTTCAATAACTTATTCTAAAAACATCCTGTTTACAAAAAAAATTTTTAATAAATGCATTTTTTACTTGACAATAAGAAAAAAAAATTGTATAATAGTGGTTGAAAAGGGGTAATAGTGGGTAAAAAAATAGATAATGTGGTTGAAAATGTGATTGAATGTATAGTGTAGGGTTGATTAACCCTGTTTCGTTTATTGATTACTGGTAACTATTAATTTATTGATCATATGATAAAGAAAAAGGTGTTTATGGTATAAGGGTATAGGGTATAAGGTATACGGTCTGGGCCATCACCCTTTACCTTATACCCCTATACCTTTTGCCCTAAAAATA